>ENA-UPXC01001015-UPXC01001015.1-human-gut-metagenome-genome-assembly--contig:-NODE-1015-length-43500-cov-5.850379_pt1 | contig 43500 bp, 46 predicted proteins | sample MGYA00250047_ERZ773371 | MGnify/ENA primary metagenome ERZ773371 (study PRJEB29103, sample SAMN06111975) | human gut metagenome | biome: human gut; feature: ankylosing spondylitis patient; material... | reverse complement strand
ATACGGCGACCACCGAGATCTACACTCTTTCCCTACACGACGCTCTTCCGATCTAAAATAAAACAACTAGCTAAAAAAGAAGATGAATTAAATTTAAAATCATATGAAGAAATTAAGAGTAAAAATACTGATAATAAACTAGAAGATGAAAGAACAATATCAATAATAGAAGAAACACTTAAGAAAATAGAACAAGTAAAAAATAAGATATCTATATATAAAACAAAACTTATGATTTTAGAATATAGTGTTGATAAGGCTGTATCAAAACTATATTCTAATAAAGATTCTATACATAAAGATTTTATAAATGAAGAATTAGGATTTATATCTATAGAAAATAATATTGAAACTGGAATTCTAATTAATATTGCAATATAAATTCTAAATTTAGAAGCATAAAATTAAAATAAATTATAAAAGGCTTGAGATTTATAATTTATTTTAATTTAAATTAATTACTATTAATGTAAAAATAAATATAAATTTTATATATTAAAGGAAATAGTCATTTTATGTAAATTTAAAATGGCTATTTTCTTTTTTTATTTAAAATACAAAATTATACAACTTATAAAAATGAATACATATAAAAGTTATGCAAAAGAATGTCGAAAAATATATGGAAATATATGAAAAAAACGAAAAACGTAGAAAAATGTCGAGAAAAGTAGTATAATAGGTCGATAGGAAATTTAAAATTTAAATAAAATATTATAAAAAGTTTTTGTAGGAGATGGACTATGGATATATATGGATTAATGAAAATGGGGTTAGATGCTACAGAACTAAGAAATAGAACTATAGCAAACAACATTGTAAATATAAATACCCCGAATTATAAAAGAAAGTATGTTACTTTTGAGGACAGTTTAAAAAATGAAATGGATAATGCGAAAATTGAGGTAAAAGTTGATAAAGATTCCGTAGTAAGGGAAGACGGAAATAATGTTGACTTAGAAAGTGAAAAGGTAAATCAAGCTGCTGCAAGCCTTCAATATAATGCAATTGTAAGTTTGACAAATACTAAATTATCTATGACAAAAAGTGTAATATCAGGGAGGTAATTAAATGAGTGTTTTTAATGGAATGAGAATAAGCGCTAGTGGTTTATCTGCCGAAAGATTAAGAATAGATGTTATATCTTCGAATGTTGCTAATGTAAAAACTACTAGAACTGAAAATGGAGGGGCCTACGTTCGTAAGATAGCAAGTTTTCAAGAAAACTATGATGAAAAATTAGGTATGTTAGGAGTTAAAGCTGTTTCTATAGAAGAAGATAAATCTCCTCTTAGAAAGGTATATGAACCAAATAATCCTGATGCAGATGAAGAGGGATATGTAGAATATCCAAATGTTGATTTGCTAGTAGAAATGTCAGATTTAATATCTGCATCTAGAGCATATGAATCAAATATTGATACTTTGAATGCTCAAAAAGATATGATTTCAAAAGCTCTTGAAATAGGAAAGTAATATATGGAGGTGCAAATAATGAGTTTGATAAATATGTCAAGTGTTAATTTTGATTCAAAGATGTTTTTAAATCAGATTCAAAATAACACTATAGATAATACAAATAAGAATTTAAATGAAAGTGATAAGGTTAATTTTACAGATGTATTAAACAATGCAGTAAATAAAGTTAATGATAGTCAAGTTAAAGCTAATAATGACATTGAAGCTCTTATAAAGGGTGATGATATAACAATGCATGAGGTTATGTTATCTACTCAAGAAGCTCAAATTTCTATGCAGCTCATGTTAGAAATGAGAAATAAATTATATGATGCATACAAAGAGTTAAGCTCAGTTCAACTATAGTTTTATTTTATAAAGGAGTGAGCAAATGAATGTAAAGGATATTATAAATAAGATTAAAGAGTTTATAAGTAAAAAAATATTGGACTTTAAAGCCTTAAGTAAAACTAAAAAGCTAGCTTTAGTAATAGCTTCTGTAGCAGTAATCTTATCTATTGTATTTGGTGTAAAGTACATGAATAACAACAAGTATAAAGTTCTTTTTTCAGGTTTGAATTCTACTGATGCAGCAAGCATAACTAAAGAACTTGAAAGTGAAAATATAGATATGAAAATACAAGGTGATAGTATACTTGTTCCAAAGGATAAGGTCGATGAATTAAGATTAAAACTATCAGAAAATATATCTAATGGTTCTAAAGGTTATGAGCTTATGGACGAAGGTTCATCATTTGGTATGACAGATGAAGAGTTTAAGATAAAGAAACAAAGAATGCTACAAGGCGAGATTGAAAAGACTATAAAGACATTTTCTCAAGTGGCAGATGCAAGAGTTCAGATTATAAATGGTGAAGAATCTGTATTTGCTAAGGAAACTCAACCAGGGTCTGCTGCAGTAACTATAACTCTAAACCCAGGAGAAAGTTTAGATATAAGTCAAGTAAGGTCTATTATGTCTTTAGTTTCTGCAAGTTGTGAAAATATACCCAAACAAAATGTAGAAGTAGTTGATCAAAATATGAATCTTTTATCTGAAGGTTTATATGATGAAAATGGAAAAGAGCAAGCTACCAACTCAAGTGGACTATACATAGCTAGAAAAGCAGAAAAAGAATTAAATTCAGATTTAGAAAGAGCTATATCTTCAGTACTTGAGTCTATGTTTGGGTCAGGTAAAGTTGTAGTAAAAGTAAATTCAGATTTAAACTTTGATACTAATGAAATTACTGAAATAAAAATTGATCCAAATAAAGTAGCGATAAAAGAGAATAAGAAAGAAAATACAACATCACAAGATGATGCTGCTGGTGGTAATATTGATAACAATATGAACACTGTGGGTGGCAATGATACAAACTTAAATACAAGTAGAGAAGAAAGTATTGAATATGAAACAGGAAGAACAGAGTCTAAAACTATAAAGGCACAGGGCGAAATTAACAAGATTACAGCATCAGTTGCTATTAATGGAAATTTAAATAATAAGACTCTGCAACAAGTAGAGGATATAGTATCTAATATTATTGGTGTTGATGAAAATAGAGGAGATAGTATATCTGTTGTTGGAATGCCATTTGATACATTAGCTAATGAAGATGACAATTTAGCAGTTAAGGATGATATAAATAAGGTGATGAAAATAGTGGCAGTTGTAGTAGGAATATTATTGTTATTAATAGTAGGAATAGTAGTTTATATGTACATGAAGAAGAAAAATTCAGATATTGTTGAAGAAGATTTCGACGACAGTGAACATCTTGATATTATAAATCAAAAAATACAAGAAATGGAAAAAACTAGATCTACTGAGGATGAAGAAGAAGAAAGTATATCTTTAGAAGAAGAAGTAAGACAATACGCATCAGAAAATAAAGAGCAAGTTACAGACTTAATTAGAAATTGGTTAAGTGAGTAATACAAAGGGAGGTGCTTATAATTGGAAAAAGAAAGTGTTAATTTAGGAAATGCATTTGACTTGGGGGATATACCAAAGGTTAGAAAAGTTACAGGTGCTAGAAAGGCAGCTATTTTATTAATTACACTAGGTGCAGATGTAGCAGCTGATATAGTAAAAAACTTGCCTGATCAATATATACAAAAGATAGGTGTAGAGATATCAAATATTCATAAAGTAGGAACAAGAGAGAGAAGAGAGATTCTACAAGAATTTATAGAAGTTAATAAGGGACAAGATATTGTTCTTCAAGGTGGTATGGACTTTGCAAAATCTCTTCTTAATGGAGCTCTTGGCAATCAAAGGGCTAATAAAATATTAGAAGGTATAAAGTATGATACGTGTACAAAATTATTTATGGCTGCTAGAAAGGCAGAACCAGAGCAAATTTTATCTTGCATACAAGGTGAAAGTACGCAAACGATAGCAATTATACTTTCGCATCTTCAACCAGATAAAGCAGCAGTGGTTTTAAGTGAAATACCAGATGATATAAAACATGAAGTTTCTCTGAAAATAGGGGGAACTTCATCTATATCTCCTAATATTATAAAGGCTATAGATGAAGCTGTAACAAATAAGCTATCTAAATTAGGTCAAAGAGACCTTGAAAAATCAGGTGGAGTTGACAGCTTAATAGATATATTAAGTAATGTTGATAGAAAAACTGAAAAGAGCATTATTAAATATATTGAAGAAAATAACATAGAATTAGCAGAAGAAATTAAAGCTAGCATGTTCGTATTTGATGATATCGTAAGACTTGAAGACACAGCTATACAAAGAATTCTTAAAGAAGTTAATGTTAAAGATATTGCATACGCACTTAAAGGAGCATCAAATGATGTTTCAAATGCTATATATAGAAACCAATCACAAAGGGCTGCTGCTGCATTAAAAGAAGAGATAGAATTACTTGGAAAAACTAAGGTTTCTCAAGTTGAAGAATCTCAACAAAACATAGTAAACATAATCAGAAAGCTTGAAGAAATAGGAGAAATTACATTAACTAGAGGTTCAGATGAAGAATTCGTCTTATAGTAATAATATAATTAAGTCTGATTATGTAAAGGTTAAGGGTACAGTTTCTTTAAACTATTTTAACTTCAAGGAAAAAGAAGAGTTACCTGTTAATGAAGAAGTTGAGGATCATAATGAAAAGAGATTAGAGCTATTAAGATTAGAAGAGAAAATAAATCAAAAGCTTATAGATGCTCAAATTAAATATGATGAAATTTTAAATCAAGCTAATACTGAAAGTGAAAAAATATTAGCTGAAACGAATCAGAAAGCTGTGGAAATAGAGAAAAGAGCATATCATGAAGGTTACGAACAAGGTACACAAAATGGATATGAAGATGGCTACAAAGAAGCTTATGAAGACAACATAGAAAAAGCTAAAAATGAATCATCTGAAATAATTGATAAGGCAAATAAAATAATGCTTGAAGCTAATAATCAAGTTGCATCTTATATAAAAAATAATAAAAAAAATATTTTAGCTATGGGAATATCTATTGCGGAAAAGGTGCTAAGAAGAAATTTTGAAGATGAAGAATCTATGGATTTATTAATTTTAGATGTAATAAAGGAATATGAGTTAAAAGAAAACTTTGTAATACGAGTTAATCCTATTTATAAAGAAAGTTTAGATAAACAAATTTTAGAATTAAAAGAAAATAATCTTATTAATAAAGACGTTTTTATTTTATCTGATGAATCAGTTGATAAAGGCAATGCACTAATAGAAAGCTTGAATGGAAAATTAGTCATTGGCATTGATGATGTTATTGGAAAAATAAAAGAGGAGTTGCTATGATTGATATAGATTTCGAAAATGTAATAAATAAAATTAATTCTATACCTAAAATAACATTTGAAGGAAAGGTATCAAAGGTTATAGGTCTTACAGTAGAGGTTGAAGGTATAAAGGCATTTGTGGGAGAGCTTTGTATAATCCATAACAATATGGGAGCTGAAATCAAATGTGAGGTAGTTGGATTTAAGGAAGACTGTGTAATACTTATGCCGCTAGGAGAACTTGTAGGAGTTAGTCCTGGATGTAAGGTTATTGGTAAAGGAGTTCCGCTAAATGTTAGATGTAGTGATGAACTTTTAGGAAAGATATTAGATGGTCTTGGACATCCAATTGATGGAGAAGCAATATTAGATGGAGAAAATTACAGTTTATCTAATGAGCCACCAGACCCTATGAAAAGACCAAGAATAACTAATATAATGCCGACTGGAGTACGAGCAATAGATGGATTTTTAACTTGTGGAGAAGGTCAACGTATTGGGATATTTGCAGGAAGTGGAGTTGGAAAAAGTACAACTCTTGGTATGATGGCTAGAACAGCAGAAGCAGATGTTAACGTAATAGCTTTAATAGGGGAACGTGGTAGAGAAGTTTTAGACTTTATAGAACGAGATTTAGGTGAAGAAGGTATGAAAAAGTCAGTTGTAGTATGCGCTACATCTGATAAATCACCTTTAGTAAGACTAAAAGGAGCACTTACTGCAACATCTATAGCAGAATATTTTAGAGATAAAGGTAAAAAAGTACTTCTTATGATGGACTCAGTAACTCGTTTTGCTATGGCTCAAAGGGAAGTTGGTTTAGCAATAGGAGAGCCTCCAGCACAAAAAGGTTATACTCCATCGGTGTTTGCGATGTTGCCAAAATTAATGGAAAGAACGGGTATGTCAGATAAGGGGTCTATAACGGCATTTTATACAGTACTTGTTGATGGTGATGATTTTAATGAACCTATTGCAGACACAGTAAGGGGGATACTTGATGGGCATATAGTTTTATCTAGACAATTAGCACATAAAAATCATTATCCGGCTATAGATATTCTTAATAGTGTAAGTAGGCTTATGAAAGAAATTGCAACAGAAGAACAAAATAAGGCAGCTTCAAAGGCAAGAGACATATTAGCAACTTATAAAGAAGCTGAGGATTTAATAAATATTGGTGCTTATGAAGAAGGATCAAATAAAGAAATAGACTTAGCTATTAAATATATAGGTAATGTTAATTCATACTTAAAACAAGGTGTTAATGAAGTATCTCAATTCGAAGTAAGTAAAAGTAAATTAATTAATATGCTTGACTAAAGAGGAGATTATAGATGAGCAATTTTAAGTTTAAATTACAGAAGCTATTAGATATAAGAGTTAATGAAGAAGAAGAGAGTAAGTTATTTTATTCTAAGGCTCAAAATCAAAAAAATATAGTAGAAAATAAGCTGCATGAATTAGAAAACAATTATAAAAAGTATTCTGATATAAGTAGGGCAAAAGACACTATAAGTCAAAAGATTACTATGAACTATTTATCTTATCTTAACACTACTATAAAAGACACAGAAAAAGAACTTGAAGCTAAAGAAATTGAACTTGAAAAAGCAAAAAAAGATTTCATAGATAAAAGAATAAAAAGACGATCTTTAGAAGTGCTTAAAGAAAATAAAATTTTAGAAATAAAAAAAGAAGAAGAACGATTAGAGCAGATTTCTAATGATGAATTTGCTTTATATGGATATATAAGAAAAACTTCAAACTTATAATAGAAAGGTGAATGTATGATTAATATAAACTTAAGTAATATGGTGGGGGATAGTAGTTTATCACAAAGTAAATCGGTAAGTTCTGACAGTTTATCTACATTCAAGGATTTTATTAGTGAATTTAAGTTAGAAGATGAAAATAGTGGAACAAATACCAACAATAAAGAGGATGTTGATGAAAGCTTAATATTGTATAATTTAATTTATACCTTATATGAAAAGTTTAATATAGCAGAAAAAATAGATAGTTTAACAGATTTAGAAAATATAAAATCATCATTAAATTCTAAACTAAACTTAAACGAAGTTGAAAATACAAAAAATATTTTAGATGCTATTGAAAACTTACATACAAGTTCAGAAAGCAATTATTCATTAGAGTTAAATAATAATGATATGAAAGAAATTATAAACAATATTAACTATCTTATCAATGAAGGCAGAAATAATTCAAATAAAATCAATGAAAGCTTAAATTCACTAATAGATAAAATAAAAAATCAGATAAAGGATTTAGACAAATCAAGCCAAGAAGACAGTATGTATGAAAACTTAGATACAGTAGGAATTTTAAATCAATCTAAAATAGATGAATATAAAAGTTCTAAAGGTACAAGTAATGATATTGAATATTTAGAAAATATTGTATCAGCTGATGATAATTCATATATAAATTCCTTTGTAGGAATTAATGAATTTAATACTGTATATAGAAATAGCACAAGTAACGATATACCCCAACCAGTTACAGAAATTAGGCAAGAGTTTATAACAGAAGATATTATTAAATCTGTAAAGTATATGAAAAATAGTGATTTAGAAGAGCTAAATGTAAAACTTAATCCAAGAAATTTGGGAGAAATAAGCATAAAGTTATCTAAGAATAAAGAACATTCAAATTTATTAATAACAGTTGATGATAATAACATATTAGACCTTGTAAATAAAAATATAGAAGATATAAAAAAGCATCTTAATGATACAGATATCAATATAAAAGACATTGTTATAAATGTAAAGTCAGAAAATGAAAATTTATTTTCTGATAACTTAAATAAAGAGTTTAATCAAGACAGAAGGTTTAATCAAAACAATAGTAATAAGAATAAAAAAAATAATAATCAAATAATAGAAGAATTACACAATAGTGAACATAACAAAGATGACGATAATTTAAACATATTAATTTAATGAAAGTGAGGACTAATAAAAATGACAAGCATAAACACAGGTACCTCAATGAATGATACTAGTAGTTTAAGGTCAAGAACTGTTAATAAAACTGAAAATGGAACGACTATAGTTTCAGGTAATGACAATTCAGATAAAGATTTATTTCTTAAACTTCTTGTAGCTCAAATGAAAAATCAAGATCCATTTAACTCACAAGATCCTACGCAATATATTACTCAGTTAGCACAGTTTAATATGCTTGAGCAATCAATGGCTTTAAATGAAAATATAGAGTATTTAATAGGAATGACTAATGGGATTTTAGCAAACTCGGCAGTAGGAAGTGCAACTAATCTTATTGGAAAAGAAGTTGAAGTATATGCACCAATTGAGAGTGGACAAAGGGTAGATGAAGACGTAAAAACAATATCTGGAAAGGTAGAAAATATACACATTAAAGATGGAGTTGTATATATGAATGTTAAAGATTCTCAAAGTGAAAATATAATCGAAGTTGAGTATGGAGCTCTTATAAAGGTAAATGGTTAATAAATATAATTTTAAATATATAAACGGAGGAGAAGTAGTATGTTAAGATCGATGTATTCAGGAATAAGTGCTATGAAATCAAATCAGACGAAAATGGACGTTGTAGGTAACAATGTAGCAAACGTAGGAACAACAGCATATAAAAAGACAAGCACAAGATTTGCAGATGCACTATATCAAAGTTCAATATACCCAAGTGCACCAACAGCTACAAGTGGAGGGGTTAACCCAGGGCAAGTTGGTATAGGTGTTAAAGTAAGTGGTATATTAAAGAACATGGTACAAGGTTCATTACAAACAACAGGAAGAGATACAGACTTAGCTATTGATGGAGATGGATTCTTCACTGTTGAAATAGGTCCAAATCAAAAGGGATATACAAGAGATGGATCTTTTAGTTTAGATATGAATGGAAACCTTGTAACATCACAAGGTTATAAGGTTTTAGGTGAAGGTGATAATCCTATATTAATACCAGAAGAAGTTGAAAATGCTAATGGTGTTAATCAAAAAGTAGTATCATTTAACATTGCTAGTGATGGTTCTATTTCATATTTGTTAGCTGATGGTACAAAAATGCCTCAATTAGATGTTGATGGAACTGTAATAAAGGGAGATAAACAAGTTTTACAAATATCAGTATTCCAAAATGATGAAGGTTTAGAGCAACTTGGAGGAAATATATATGGAGAAACTGCAAACTCAGGCGAACCAATAAAGAACCCTGTATTTGGAAAGATAACTCAAGGTGCTATAGAAATGTCTAACGTTGACTTATCAGAAGAATTTACAGAAATGATAGTTACAACTAGAGCATTCCAAGCAGCAAGTAAAGTAATAACTACTAGTGATGAACTACTTCAAGAAATTGTAAATCTTAAGAGATAATAAGAGGTGGTAGAGAATGAAGAAGAATGATATTCTAACACCAATAGGATTAGTATTAGCAATAGGATTTATATTCTTTGCTATAGCACAGGGTAAAGGTGGAGTTGGTATGTTTATCGATATACCATCATTCCTTATAACTGTAGGAGGTTCATTTGCAGCAGTATTAATAACTTTTGATTTAGATACTGTAAAGAGAATTCCTAGTGCATTAAAAATGAGTATAGTTTCACCAAGCGTTAATAAAGTTGATTTAGTTGATCAATTTAAAGAACTTTCAAAAATAATTAGAAAAGATGGAATACTTGCAATAGAACAACAAGTAGCTGAAATGGAAGACCCATTCTTAAAAAAAGGTCTTGAATTAATTGTTGATGGTGTAGATGCAGAATCGGTAAAAGAAATATTAGAAATAGAGTTAAATGAAAAAGAAAAAGTATACGGCAGTAGTTCTAAGATATTTAAACTTTGGGGATCTTATGCACCTGCCTTTGGTATGGTTGGTACACTTATAGGTCTTATACAAATGCTATCTGATATGGGTTCACCAGATGATATAGCCTCGGGTATGAGTACTGCACTTATAACTACACTTTATGGAGCATTATTTACTAATATGATATTTAACCCAATTGGATTTAACATTGAATCTAAAGGTGAAAAAGAAATAGAGTATTTAGAAATGGTAGTTTGTGGATTACAAAGTATACAAAATGGTGACAGTGTAAGAGCAATGGAAGAAAAATTAATAACACACTTAAATGAAAAAGATAGAAAAGCATATTATGAAAATTCATCAAGTGAGGTTGCTTAATCATGGCTCGTAAGAAAAAAAAGGATGATGAAATAAGAACCGATGGATGGATGGATACCTTTGCAGACACCATGACATTGCTACTAACATTTTTTATACTACTATATTCGATATCAGCAGTAGACAGTGAAAAACTAAAAAAATTATCAGAGGCATTACAATATTCTTTAACAGGTGATTCATCTATTGAAGAAGTTCAAAGTATAGATGATTTAAAGGTTGAGCTTGAAAAAGGTACTAAGTATGAAGATTTAGCTGCAAAGTTAAATGAAATAATAGAAAAAAATTCTCTTACAGACGAAATTAAAATAAGAGAAGAAGAAAGAGGAATAGTACTTCAAGTTGATGAGTCAATATTATTTGATTCAGGTAAAGCAGAAATAAAAGATAGTAGTATACATGTTCTTGATACGATAGCAAAAATAATACAAGAAACAGATAATGAAATTGTAGCAGAAGGAAATACGGATAATGTTCCTATAAATAGTGCAGCATATAGGTCTAACTGGGAGCTTTCTACAGAAAGAGCATTAAGTATAGTAAGGTATTTAATTGAAAATAAGAATATAAATCCCAATAGAATTTCGCTTAAAGGGTATGGAGAATTTAATCCTATTGTTCCTAATGATACACCTGAAAATAAAGCTAAAAACAGAAGGGTTGATATTTTAGTAGTTGAAGAAAGAGAATCAAAAACTGAAAATAAAAACAATAATGTAGAAAATAAGTAATAAAATTTGAGGAGAAAGTTAAGAAATAGGAAGGGAAAATAAATTATGTTGCATTATATAATAAACTTAATAATATTTATACCTATTACTATTATTTTAATAATAGCTTCAATAAAGTTAACTAAATTTAACTCAGATAATATTAATAAGCATAAGTATGTTAAAGTCCTAGAAAGAACTAACTTAAATAAAGATACAAGTATATTTGTTTTAGAAATGGGTGATGAAGGATGTGTACTAGCTTCATCACCTTCTAAAACTGAAAAAATAAAAGTATTAAGTAAAGAAGAAATAGCTCAAATATATGATATGAAAGAAAGCTATGGGATAGATTTATCACAAATAGATGTTGATAAATTTAATATATCTAACTTTGGATTAAAGAACAAAAAAAATAAAAAGAATATGTTTTCAAAAAAGAATAAGTCAAAATTTTCAAACTTTAATAATTCGGATAGACTTTTATTTAATAAAAAATAGAAATTACTAGAAAAAGGGGGACGTATGTATGAATGATTTAGTTGGATTAGTATCAAATCATCAGCAAGAATTTACTCCTTTAATAAAGTTATTTATAGTAATGACATTTATGATGTTTTTACCGACTATCATCTTTATGATGACAAGTTTTGTAAGAATAATCATTACATTCTCATTTTTAAAATCAGCTTTAGGAGCTCAACAATCTATACCTAATCAAATACTAGTAGGTATAGCATTAGTATTGACAATATTTATTATGTCACCAGTAGTAGATAAGATTAATAAAGAGGCTATACAGCCATATAGAGAAGAAAAAATAACTTTTCAAGAGGGAATAGAAAAAGCTCAAATTCCTATGAAAGAATTTTTATTAAAACAAACTAGAGATGAAGACATAAATTTATTTTTAGATAGTGCTCGTATTGATAAAAATGATGTAACAAGAGAAAATTTACCATTACAAGTACTAGTACCAGCGTTTGCAATAAGTGAATTAAAAACTGCGTTTCAAATTGGATTTTTAATATATTTACCATTCTTATTAATAGATTTGGTAGTATCAAGTGCATTGATGTCGATGGGGATGTTTATGCTACCACCAGCTATGATTTCTCTGCCTTTTAAACTTTTATTATTTATAATGGTAGACGGATGGAATTTATTAATTAAATCTTTAATTTTAAGTTTTAATTAGCAAGGAGATGACATTATGAGTGAACAGATGATAATGGGAATAATAACGAAAGCTTTATCTACTGCATTAATGGTAGCAGGTCCAATATTAATAATAGCATTGGTAATTGGTTTGCTAGTTAGTGTATTCCAAGCAGCAACTCAAATACAAGAACAAACATTAACATTTGTACCTAAATTAATAGCTATAGCAACAATACTTCTTGTTGGAGGGAGTTGGATGCTTAATAAGTTAGTAGTTTTTACAAATGAGATTATGAATATAATAGCAAATGTAAAGGGATGAGATAAATGATATTTGTATTTATAAGGATATTAACGTTCCTTGGATGTATAAATGTAATATTTCCAAGTGGAACTCCTAAGGTATTTAAAGTGATGTTTTCTATATTTATCTCATTTATAATATCTCCTTTTATACAAGCAGATATAGCTGTTCATTCACTTAGTCAACTTATTATATATGCATTAATGGAAACATTAACAGGATTAGTATTTGGCTTTATAACTAATATGTGTTTCAATAGTTTAAAAATAGCAGGGAGTTTAATTGACCAGCAATTAGGTTTATCTATGGCAAATATATATGATCCAAATACTAATACTCAAAATACATTAATTGAAACTATTTTATATTGGTTAGGAGTAATGATTTTTTTTAGCATGAATGGACATCACCAGTTAATAGCGGGGATACAAAATAGCTTTAACTTAGTTAAAGTGGGTCAACTAATACTTAGCGGAAACTTTGACTATGTAATAAATGTATTTGTTCAATGTTTTATAATTGGAATAAAAATAGCAGTTCCTATGATTTTATCATTACTTATTGCAGAGTTACTAATTGGTTTTATATCAAAGAGTGTTCCTCAATTAAATGTTATGGTAGTAAGTATGCCGTTAAAATTATTAATGGGAATTATATTTATAATGATAGCATTACCATTTTTAATTAATAAAATGCACCATTTATTTAATCAAATACCATCTATTTTAGATGGAACTCTTAGTATGAATAGTGATGCAATTTCAAATATAGGCACAGTTGGATTTATGTTATCTATGAGTGATAAAACAGAAGAGCCAACATCTAAGAAGAAAAAAGATGCAAGGAAACAAGGTAATATAGCAAAAAGTGCGGAAGTAAATAAAGCTATGACTTTTATAGCTATATTAGTTGTAATATATATGATGTCAGGAAGTATAATTTCTGAACTTCAAGGATTTATAGTTAATATACTAAGTGGTGATTTTAGTATGACTATGAATGATAATACTATAAAAATATTAATGTTTAAGGTAATGATGTCTTTTATGAAGATTGTTTTGCCAATAAGCTTAATTATTATGGTATTTGGAATTTTAGGTAGTTTAATTCAAACAGGTTTGTTCTTTTCAATGGAAAGTTTGAAACCGAAGTTTTCTAAATTAAATCCATTAACAGGATTAAAAAATATGTTTTCAATGAAAGCAATAGTAAATCTTATAAAAAGTATGGTTGTTATATGTATAATGATATATCTTGGATATTCATTTATGAGTAAGAACTTTGAAGGAATAATAAAAAGTGGGGACATCTATTTACCATATCTGTTTAATATAGTACTTGACCTTATAAAAAGTATTTTAACTAGTATAACATTAGCAGTAGCTGTTGTAGCAGCACTTGACTATGGATATGAAAAATTTAGTCACAAAAAAGGCTTAAAGATGACAAAGCAAGAAGTCAAAGAAGAATATAAACAGATGGAAGGAGACCCTCATATAAAAGGAAAGATAAAACAGAAACAAAGACAAATGGCAAATCAAAGAATGATGCAAGCTGTTCCATCATCCACTGTGATTTTAACAAATCCTACTCATATATCTATAGCGATAAGATATGAACAAGGAAAAGATACAACTCCGATTGTAGTTGCAAAAGGTGTAGATGAAGTTGCATTTAGAATAAGAGAAATAGCCAAAAGTCATGATATACCGATTATCGAAAATGTACCTCTAGCAAGACTTATTTATAAAGAGGTTGATATAGATCAAGAAATACCAGAAGAAATGTATAAAGCAGTTGCAGAAGTATTAGTAGCTGTTTATAAGATAAAAAATAAATACAAGTAGAAATAAAGACGAGGTTTAGTATGGATAAATTAAATTTAAAAAGTAAATTTGATATATTTGCTGGATTTGCAATACTAGGAATAGTATTAATGATAATAATACCACTTCCGCCTTTTGCATTGGATATATTATTATCAGTAAATATAGCTTTATCAGTTCTTATATTATTACTAACTCTTTTTTCAACTAATATATTACAGCTATCTATGTTCCCTACAATATTGCTTGTTACAACATTATTTAGATTAGGTTTAAATATATCATCAACAAGACTTATATTAGGACAAGGTTACGCAGGAAGTGTTATAGAATCATTTGGTAGCTTCGTTGTTGGTGGAAATTATGTAGTTGGCGTAATTATATTCTTAATTATAATGATAGTACAATTTGTGGTAATAACAAATGGTTCAGGTAGGGTATCAGAGGTATCTGCAAGATTTACTCTTGATGCAATGCCTGGTAAACAAATGAGTATAGATGCAGATTTAGGTGCAGGAATAATAGATGAAAAAACTGCCAGAAAAAAGAGATCAGAATTACAACAAGAAGTTGACTTTTATGGGGCTATGGATGGTGCATCTAAATTCGTAAAAGGAGATGCAATAGCAGGTATAATTGTAACAATAATAAATGTAATAGGTGGAATTATTATTGGTGTTGTTATGATGGATATGAGTTTTGGTGAAGCAGTACAAAACTTTATAAGACTTACTATAGGAGATGGTCTTGTAAGTCAGATATCAGCATTATTAATATCTGTATCTGCAGGTATACTAGTTACAAAGTCTAGTAGTGAAAAGAATTTTGGTAATCTTTTAGGTAAGCAGTTAACATCTGCACCTGTAACTATTGGGATGACAGGAGCAGTTTTATTAGTTTTAGGATTTCTTCCAGGACTTCCTAAATTATCGTTTTTCACATTAGGTGCTGGTGCATTAGCTACTTCATTTTTATTAAATAAAGAAGAAAAAGAAAAAAATGAAGAATTAGAAGCTGTACAAAATGATGTTGAAGAAGCCAAACCTAGTTTAGAAATGGCAGAAGATGTATCAAGCCTTATAAATGTTGAACCAATAGAAGTTGAAATTGGATATGGTCTTATACCACTTGCTGATGAAGCAAATGGTGGCGATTTATTACAAAGAATAGTTTCTATAAGAAGACAATGTGCAATTGATATGGGGATATTGGTACAGCCAATAAGAATCAGAGATAATCTTCAACTAAATCCAAATCAATATAGTATAAAAATAAAAGGAAATGTGGTGGCTACATACGATCTTATGCCAACAATGTTATTATGTATGAATCCTATGGGTGGTGAAATTGATATTGATGGAATAAGAGTTAAAGAACCTACATTTGGTCTTGATGCATTATGGATAAATTCTGATAAAGCAGAAGAAGCTGAGTTATATGGTTTAACTGTTGTAGATCCAATAACAATATTAGTTACTCACTTGTTAGAAATAATAAAATCAAAAGCACATGAACTTATTGGAAGACAAGAAGTTAAGTTAATTATAGATTCAGCTAAAGAAAGATATAGTGCTGTTGTTGATGAATTAATCCCAGATTTAATGACTTTAGGAGAGGTTCAAAAAGTATTACAAAACTTATTAAGAGAAAAAATATCTATAAAAGATAGAGTTACAATTCTAGAAACTTTAGCTGATAATGCAAGAAATACAAAGGATATAGAACTTTTAACTGAGTATGTAAGGATGGCTATGAGTAGAAGTATTTGTGCTGGATTAGTAGATGAAACCAATTCTATAACAGTAGCTACTTTATCTTTAGAAGTTGAAAATATTATAGGAAACAGCTTACAAAGATCTATAAACGGAACGTATCCAGCAATAGATCCAGATACAACAAACAAAATATTCTCTAGTATACAAAATACAGTAGAGAGTATTCATTTTAATAATAATAGAACTATACTATTAGTTTCTCCAAAAATAAGAGCGCCTTTTAGAAAGTTAGTTGATATGGTATTCCCAAATATAACAGTTTTATCACTAAATGAAATACCAAGTGATGTTCAGATAAAGGCTCAAGGTATAGTCAATATATAGTAGGAGGTGTGTATTGTGACTACTCAAAGTCAAGAAGAATTCATAGTGAATAATATGAATATTGTTAAAAATATAGCATCTAAGTATTATACAGATAAAATAGGATTAGACTATGAAGATTTAGTTAGTTATGGCGTTATGGGACTTATAGATGCAAGAAAAAAGTTTGATGAAAGTAGAGGCGTAAAATTTTCAACTTATGCTTCAATCAGAGTATCTTCATTTATAATAGACGAAATAAGAAAATACTCACCGGTATCAAGAACTTATATGAGCAAAATAAAGGAATACAATAAATGTGTAGATCAATTGCAACAAAAGCTTTTTAGAAAGCCAAGTGAAGATGAAATTGCACAATATATGGATATAACTAAAAAAGAAGTAATTAGTATTAGAAATAAAATGAAAACTTCAAGTAATATATCCATAGACCATACAGTTTCAGAAGGTGAAAAAGAATTTAGTATTATAGATACTATTGAAGATGAAGATATTCTTTGCCCAGAAGAAGCCTTTGAGCAAAAGGAGCTTCAAGATGTGTTAGCTAAAGCAATAGACATGTTAAAAGAAAAAGATCGATTAGTATTATCTCTTTATTATTATGAAGAGTTAACTTTAAAAGAAATTGGGGAAATACTTGGAGTATCAGAATCAAGAGTTTCCCAATTAAATAATAGAGCTATTTCTAATTTAAGAGCTGCTATGAAAAAGTTAAAGTATATTGATTAAGGAGGAATTAACATGCTTAGAAGTATGTATGCATCTGTGTCTTCAATGTTAACTTTACAAGCAAGGCAAGGTGTTATAACTAATAATTTAGCAAATATAAACACAACAGGATATAAAGGTCAAACTGTAGTAGCAAAAAGCTTTGATGAGATGTTACTACATAATAAAGATAGTTATGAAAATGGAGTTTCTAATGTAAAAGACTTAGGTTCTTTAAGTTTTGGAGTTAGAATAGATGATACTTTTACTAGCTATAATCAAGGAAGCTTAGTTTCAACTGATAACAATACAGATTTTGCAATAGTTGGGAGTGGATTTTTCCAAGTTTCTGATGATGCAAATAATACTTACTATACAAGAGATGGTTCATTTAAAGTAAACCCTCAAGGTTACTTAGTAACTAATTCTGGAGAATATGTTATGGGTACAAATACCCAAACAGGAAATTCTGAAAGAATATATGTAGGTACAGACCTTATTAGCATATCACCTGATAATAGCGTAATGATAAATGGAGAAAATAAGTATAAATTCAATATAGTTGATTTTGAAAATTATGATAACCTAACTAAATATGGAAATAATCTGTATAAAGGAGAGGGAGGATTTAACTCTAACAATTACAGTATAAAGCAAAAATATTTAGAAGGTTCAAATGTAGATTCTATAAATGAGATAGCTATGATGATGGAAACTGTCAATGAATTTGAAGCAAATCAAAAGGTTATCCAAACTATAGACTCAATACTTGGGCAAATAGCAAGTGATATAGGTAGAGTAAAATAATATTAATAGGAGGAAATATCAATGTATAACATAATGAACAACAGTATAACTGGAATGTCTGCTAATCAAGGAAAAATTGATATTATTTCTAATAATATAGCAAACTCACAAACTGTAGGTTATAAAAAACTAGATTCAGGTTTTCTAGATTTATATACAGATACTTTATCTAGACAATCATATCCACATAATGGAGATAATTTAATAACTGGAACTGGAGTAAAATTATCAAGTGCGACTAGAAACTTAACTCAAGGTGCATTAAAGGAAACTGGTATAAATACAGAAATAGCAATAGATGGAGATGGATATTTTAGAGTAATATCAAATGATGGAACATACAAGTACACTAGAAATGGAGAATTTAGTTTTGACTCAAATGGAAAGTTAGTTGACGATTCTGGAAATATCTTAGACATAACTTATAATCAAGGTATTAATGGTCAAGGTTTAAATTTATCAAATGGAGATCTTACAATAAGCAATAATGGACAAGTATTTCTAAATAAACAAAATGTGGGTAGTATAACTCTATATATGCCACAAGGTAATAATGATTTTACATCAGTTGGAGATAATTTATTTGCTCTTAATGATGGAGCTACACTTACAACGGTAGAAAATCCAAAACTTCATCAAGGATATGTTGAAATGTCTAATGTAAGTATGCAAGCAGAAATGACTGATTTAATTATGGCACAAAGAGCATTTCAATTTAATAGTAGGGCAATGCAGTCTACAAATGAGATGTGGGAAATGATAAATAACCTTAGAAGTAGATAATATCTTGAGAGGAGGTAGGTTTTAATTATGGATGAAAATGTAAGAGTATATGACTTTAAAAAGCCACAAAGATACTCAAGTGATAATATGAGATTCTTATCTGTAGTTTCAGAAGAATTCTGTAAAAATGTAAACTTATTCTTAGCTTATGAACTAAAAAAGCAAAAAATACACTGTAAAATTGAAAAAGTTGAGCAAACAAACTATGATGAATTTATAAATTTAATTGATAAAGATTCAGTAATTGCAGAACATGCTATACAACCATTAGTACAAGATTTAATTTACCAAATTGATAAAACTATAGCCCTTACTTTAATTGATGTAGTTTTAGGTGGAGATGGACTTTTAGAAAATTATGATAGAAACCTTACTGAAATAGATAAGCAATTATTATTTCAAAGTGTTAATGACTTCTTAAAGAGAATGTATGTAGTTGAAAGTTGTACACACAGAGAAGTATTAAGAGTTCATATAAATGCGGGAGCAAGTAAAAAATATCCTATAAGTGAATCTGTCTTAATTGCACATATGAAGGTTATGTATGAAGACAAGGAAATAGGTAAAATGAGATTTTGTGAACCATATAGCTGTATGGAACCAATACTTGATTTATTAGAAACTAAAAAATTATTTAGAAATAAGAATCAAGAATATGATTTTGAATTTACAAATGCAATTTATAACAATGTGTGCGGAGCAAAGGTTGATTTAATTGCAAGATTAGGAAAATCAACTATAAAAGTAAATGAACTCCTTGATTTAAAAGTAGGAGATATAATAACTTTAGATACAAAAGTAGATGGAGATATAGAGCTAGATGTTTCTGAAGCTAGATCGTTTAAATGTAGACCAGGATTAATAAAAAATAAAAATGGTGTAGTAATAACTGATAGTGTTAAGAAAGGAGTATAGACAATGAATAAAAATCTTGCTAGAGTATTAGATATAGAACTTAATGTAAGTGTTATTCTTGGTAGAACTAAGATGGCACTAAAAGACATATTTGAGCTAGGTAAAGGTTCATTAATAGAATTGGATACCTTTGAAAATCAAGAGGTTGAAATATATGTAAATGGAAGAAAAATCGGATATGGTCAAATAGTTGTAATAGACCAAAACTTCGGAGTTAGAATAACTAATATACTTGGTGAAGATGAATTAGTCAAAACATTAAGTTAAGGGTATCTATCATAGGAAGGACTGGTAAATGAGTAAATTATTAAAAAGCAAGTACAATAATAGTGGGGATAGATGTGTAGATGCTTGCTTAAGCTATGGAGAATTAAGGTACTTAGACCATGAGGGGCAGCCCATTAATATTGAGGTTCCTGAAGATAAATATGAAGAAGCAATAATAGATTTTACTGAAAGAAAAAAAGAAGGATTGGTAAGTAGCAGTATAGATCCAATTAAGGTATTAAAAAAAGGAAGCTTCACATATAATCAAGTAAAAAATATAGCAAATTTGAATAAGATAAAAGGGTTAAGAGTTTTTGAAATAGACGGAAGTATAGAACTTGAACATACTTTAGGTGTATCAGGAAGTATAGAGTATGCTTTAGCTATATGGAATGGTGATAGCAAAGAAGTAGCATTAGAAAAAGCAATTATTAGAGCTATAAAAATACATGGTGTAAATTTTGTAAAGTCATTAAAACTTGATGAAAAATATGAATCTATATATGACAAAGTAGCTAAATTAGGTAGTATAGCAGAAAATCAATTATATACTATAAAATATTGTAAAATCCAAGATGAGATATATAGTAATATTGTAGATATGAGAATTAACTTAAAAAGGGGTTCTGATATTGCAATAGGAAGCATTGGTTCTTTAATAGGTTTTATATTAGTACAATTATTTACTAATTTTGGAAAGTTATTAAATAATATATTTATTCATGTAGGTATTAGTATATTTATTATGATTTTATTTTATATTCTTTCAATAAAACTTGTAAAGGCGATAAGCTATAATTACATAAAAAATACCAATGGCTCTATAATTGATATGTTTAATGATGAACTTGAGTATTATAGTTATAATAATCTTCTTACAGAAGATGAAAATAATATTATAGTTGAAAATATAACGAAGGGAGAAATTTCAAAGTTAATTGTTGAAATAAAGGGTAGTGTTAACAAAAAAATATCTATAAATAAAGTGATATCAAAAGAAACTGAATTTATTTTAGAATCTAGACGAAATATTTTTCTTCCAAATGATAATGAAATAAAGGAAATAACTGAAAGTCTTATCAAAAAATATTTTAATAAAGTTAATGTATAAAAAAATTGCTCTGAACAATTTATATGTTCAGAGTAATTTTTTTATTATATAAAATGAATAAGGTAAAAAATAAAAAATTTGTCGAAAAATGTAAAGTTATATTAATACTTATCCGTATAAATAAAATGTAAATTATAGGATAGATTAGATTCATTAGAGTCGGGAGGAAAAAGAATGAATTCATTTAAAAATTTAAAAATAGGAAAAAAGCTTATATTATCTTTTTTAACTATATTAATTTTAACGAGTGGTTTAAGTATATATATATTAGGAAAGTTATCATATACAGCTAATTTAACAGATTATATGTATGATGGACCATATAAATTAGTTAATGAGTCTTTAGGGATTCGTATGGAAATTATCAATATATCAAGATGTTTAAATAGTGGTTTTGTTGATAACAACCATACTGGAGAAAATAAAACTATAGCAGAGTCATTTAATAAAATAGAAGAAAATATAAAATCAATAAGTGCAAATGAATTAATAGCATCATCTATAGGTGATCATTTAAAAAATCTTGAAAATGCAATAGAAAACTATAAAAGTGCATATGAAAATTTATATGCAAGAACACAAGTAGAAGGATTTACTAATAATGTTAATGATATAGATGCATCAGTTATTTCAACATATTCAAATACATACAACAAAGTAATAGAAGAGGCATCAATATTAAATGAAAATGCCAATAAAATTATGGAAGAGTTTTTAACAGATGCAGATAAAACAGCTAAGCAATCTACAATAATAAGTATAGCATTATTAATAGTAGCTATATTAGGAGTATCATACATAAGTATATACATAACAAAAACTTTAAGAGACCCATTAGTTGAAATTGAAGATGCGGCTAACAAAATGGCTGAAGGAGACTTTGATGTTTCTATATCTTATGAATCTAAAGATGAGTTAGGAACTTTAGCTGATAGTATGCGTAGAATGGCTAATAATACAAATGAAGTTATAAATGATACAGTAAATGTATTAGGTGAAGTAGCAGCAGGAAACTTTAATGTATCTACAAATGTTGAGTTTATAGGCGTATTTAAAGAAATAGAAGACTCTATAGAAAAAATAACTAATGATTTAAGTGAAACAATGTCACAAATAAGTTCAGCATCAGAAGAAGTTGGAGCGGCATCAGATCAAGTATCAAGTGGAGCTCAAATGTTAGCTCAAGGAGCAACAGAACAAGCAAGTGCTGTTCAAGAATTATCTGCAACTTTAACTGAGATATCAGAAAAAATAAAGAATACAGCAGAAAATGCTCAACATGCTAACAGCTTAACAATAAGCGCAGGACATGAAGTTCAAAATGGTAATGAACAAATGAAAGAAATGGTTAAAGCAATGGACGAAATTTCATTTACTTCAAATGAAATAGGAAGAATAATAAAAACAATAGATGACATAGCATTCCAAACTAATATATTAGCACTTAATGCTGCAGTTGAAGCTGCTAGAGCTGGAAGTGCTGGTAAAGGATTTGCTGTTGTTGCTGATGAAGTTAGAAATCTTGCAGCTAAATCTGCTGAAGCTGCTAAAAATACAGCAGTACTTATTGAAAATTCAATAGCAGCAGTAGAAAATGGAACTAAAATAGTTAATAATACGGCTGAATCTCTTGGAAATATAATTGAAATAACAAACCAAACTATGAATTCAGTTGAAATGATAGCAAAAGCATCTGATGAACAAGCCGAAGCAATAGCTCAAGTAACTTTAGGAGTAGAACAGATTTCAGCTGTAGTTCAAAATAACTCTGCAACATCAGAAGAAAGTGCAGCTGCTAGTGAAGAGTTAAGTGGACAAGCACAAATGTTAAAATCTCTTATTGAAGGATTTAACGTAAAAGGTGGAAACCAATCTCAAAGAAGCATGGATTTTATGAATAATGATGCAAGTTATTTTGATATGTATTAAGAATAATATAATACAGTAAAGTCATATTAATGTTTATTTGTAAAAAGGAGGCTTTTATGCTTCCTTTTTATATAATAGACAACTAATATATTTGTTTAACAATAAAGGAGATAAAAAATGAGTGGAATAGATTCTATGACTGAGTTTTATGTATATGAAAATATGCAATTGCTAGAGCAATTAGAAGAAATTTTGCTTTCTGGTCAATCTGATACTGGAGAATTGAGTCAAGAGGAAATAGAAGAAATCTTTAGAGCTATGCATACTATAAAAGGCTCATCAGCTATGATGGGATATGATAGTTTAATGAATCTTACTCATAGTATTGAAGATGTTTTTGATGAAATAAGAAGTGGTAGAAAACTTACTCAAAGCAAGTGGGAAGAAGTTATTGACGTAGTACTTGCAATAATAGACTTTTTAAAAGATGAAATATCAAAAGTTCAAGAAGGGTTGTTTCCTCAAGCTAGTATAGAAGAACTTTATCAAAGATCAAGCAACTTATTAAAAGAAGATATAGAAGAAAATATATCATATAATACACAAGTAGATGAAACAGTTGATGAAGTTGTTAACTTAGATTCAAATGGAATGAAAATAAAAGTATTTTTTGAAGATGGATGTGGAATGGAATCTATAAGAGCACTTGGAGTTTTAATGTCTCTTGAAGGAATGCATTCATCAATAAAAACAGTACCAGAAAATTTAGAAGATGACTGTGATGGAGAAATAGCACAAAATGGACTTTTACTAGTTCTAGAAAATCCAATAGACAAAGAAGCAATTGAAAAAGCTATACAAGGAACAATGTTCCTTAAGTGTTTTGAAATAGAAGAACCTAATGAAAATAATAAAGAAGAAGTAGCAGAAGCAGAAGTATCTGAAAAAATAGAAGAAATAGAGATAAAAGAAGATTTAAATAAAGAAGAAACTGTAATCGAAGAAACTATTACTAATAAAGAAGAAACACATGTTTTAGAAGTAGTTAAGGAAGAAAGTCAAACAGAGGTTAAGGAAAATAAAATAGAAGAAAAGAAAACTTTAGATAAAAATAAATCTAATAAAGAAACTAAAAATAATTTCCTTACTGTAAACATAAATAAAATTGATATGTTAATGAATTTAGTAGGAGAGATTGTAACAACAGAGTCTATGGTAGAAAAACAATCTCAACTTGAAAACTTTGATAGAGATAACTTTGAAAAACAAGCTAGAAGATTACATCAATTGACTGCTGAGTTACAAGATGTAGTTATGTCTATCCGTATGGTACCTATATCATCTACATTTACTAAGATGCAAAGAGTAGTAAGGGATATGAGTAAAAAAACTGGCAAAATAGTAGACTTAGAACTTATAGGAGAACAAACAGAAGTAGATAAAACTATACTTGAAAACATATCAGATCCACTTATGCACATGATTAGAAATAGTATGGACCATGGTGTTGAAATGCCAGAGGAAAGAAAGGCAGCTGGAAAGCCTGAAAAAGCAACAGTAACACTAGAAGCTAAAAATACAGGTGGAGATGTTGTAATAGTTATAAAGGATGACGGTAGAGGTTTAAACAAAGAAGCTATTGTAAAAAAAGCTATAGAAAAGGGAATTACAACTAAGAGATTAGAAGAGATATCAGATAAAGAGGCATACAACTTTATAATGGCTCCAGGATTTTCAACTAAAGAAGCTGTTACAGAATACTCTGGTCGTGGAGTAGGGATGGATGTAGTTCATACTAACATAAAAAAATTAAGAGGTTCTATAACAATTGATAGTGAGAGCGGAAAAGGCACTATGTTCATAATTCGTATACCATTAACATTGGCTATAATAGATGGAATGAAAGTTGAAATAGGAAATGAAATATATATAATACCATCTCTTAATATAAAAGAAGTATTTAGAAGCGGGTCTTATGAAATTGTAAAAAATCCTAATGGTGAAGAACATAGTATTGTTAGAGGCAATTGCTATAAAATTCATAGATTAGCAGACATATTAGGAATTGAATCTAAAGATAAAAACGAAGGAATAATGATATTAGTTGAGTCTGAAATAGGAAATATATGCATAATTGTAGATAAAATAATAGGCCAACAAAATGTTGTTATAAAACCAATACCTCAATTATTAACTCAATTTGAAAAAGTTCAATCATATATGTCAGGATGTTCTATATTAGAGGATGGATCTATAAGCTTAATATTTGATGTTAACTCAATAATAACTAGATAATACTTTTATAGGAGATATACTATGAAAATTAATAGAAAAATAAAAGTAGTAATAGTTGATGACTCAGGAATATTTAGAAGAGTTTTATTTAATCAACTTAAAGACCACTCTTATATAGAAGTTGTTGGTATGGCTAAAGATCCATATGAAGCTAGGGATGTTATTGTAGAGTTTAATCCAGATGTATTAATACTAGATATAATGATGCCGGGACTTGATGGAATTGAATTTTTAAATATATTAAAGAATAAAAGATTTATACCAACTATTGCAATTAGTGGTAGTAGTATTAATGAAAGTAATGCAATTGCAGCGGGAGCAGTTGATTTTATCGAAAAGCCAACTGCAAAAACTATGCGTAATTTTAATGAAACTTTGGTTCAAAAAATAATAAATGCATCAGGATTTTATGATGATAGCTGTTCTAATACAGAACTTAAAAAGACTAACATTATAAAAAATAATGTTAGTTATAATAGTAAAAATATAATAGCAATAGGTGCATCTATGGGTGGAGTAGATGCAATAAGACACGTTTTAAGAGAGTTACCACTAGGATTACCTGGCATAGTTATAACTCAACATATGCCCCCAATATTTACAAAAAAATATGCACAAAGACTTGATAAAGAATGTAGCATAAAGGTCGTTGAAGGTAAACATGGAGATGTAGTTTTAACTGGACATGCATATATTGCACCAGGTGGATATCAAATGGGAATAGTAAGAGAAAATAACAAGTATATCTTAGATATAAAAAAAGCTGAAAAAGTAAGTGGACATTGTCCATCAGTAGATTATTTATTTGAATCAGTAGCGATACATGCAAAAAATAATTCTATTGCAACAATACTAACAGGTATGGGAAATGATGGCGCTAAAGGATTATTATCTATAAAAAATGCAGGGGGATACACAATCGGTCAAAATAAAGAAACATGCGTTGTTTATGGTATGCCTATGGCAGCTAAAAATATCGGTGCTGTTCTTAAAGAAGTTCCTTTAGAAGCTATTCCAAATTTGATAGTAGATAAATTTAGAACGATATAAACTTAATAAAACTTAGAGAGGGAAGGAACATACCCATGAATTTTGAACAAGAAAAGTTAAATGTATTTCGTGAAATTAGTAATATAGGTTCTGGTAATGCTTCTACATCATTAGCACAAATGCTAAATGAAATAGTGGATATAGGGATACCTAATAGTGACTTAAGAGAATTTTCAGATATAACTAACAGCTATAGTTCACCGGAAGAACTTGTTGTTGGAACTGTATTACAAATATCAGGAGATTTAGAAGGTTTTATAATGGTAATAATGGATGTTGATTCAACACTTACTTTATTATCAAGATTATTAGGCAGAAAAATAGAGTGTGATAAAGAAAATTACGAAGAACTTTACAAAGAATTAAACTCTGTAGGAGAAATATGCAATATACTTTGTGGAACTTATTTAACTGCAATGTCAGATATGACTGGATTAACAATAGACCAATCAATACCATACTTTAGTGTAGATATGGTTATGGCAATAATGAACTTACCAGCTTCATTATATGGTGGTGAATCAGATTCTATACTATGTATAGAAACAGAATTCTTTACTTTAGATAGAGAGATAGAAGGAAAGTATTACTTTATACCTAAAGTAGAATCTTGTAACACATTATTATCTAAATTAGGATTTGAAGTATAGGTAGATTTAATGGCAGTTGCAAACGTAGGAATAGCAGATTATAAAATTATAAAATCACCAGATCAAATAATGACAGTTGGGTTAGGTTCTTGTTGTGGAGTTGTTATATATGATGAGATAAATAAAATAGCAGGACTTGTACATATTTTATTATCTGAATCAAAATCAGAAAGGACTTTAACAAATAGAGCAAAATTTGCTGATACAGGAATAACACTTTTATATGAAGAATTAAGAAAAAAAGGTGCAAATCCAAGATTTATGAAGGCAAAAATGGCAGGTGGAGCACACATGTTTAACTTCAATAATTCTAATAATACTCTTACAATTGGTGAAAAGAATGTAAAAGTATGCAAAGAAACTCTATTTAAGTTAAGAATACCTATTATATCCTCAGATGTACTAGGTTCTTGCGGAAGAACTATTATATTTGATACAACTACTAATAAACTAAAAATAAAGAGTGTGGGCAAGAATGAAAAATTTATTTAGAAGAGGTGTATCAGTTTATGAATAATAATGAGGAAATTTTAGATAGCAAAATTGATGATTTATATATGGTATTTGTGATAAATAACCAAAAATATGCATTATCATCTAAATATATTACAGAAATAATTGAAATTTTACCAATAACTAAGGTACCATTCTTACCAGAATACATGAAGGGTATAATCAACTTAAAAAGTACAATTATACCTGTAATGGACGCAAGAATGAGGTTTGGCATGGAACCTATTGAATATAGTGAAAGAACTTGTATAATTATAATCGAAAATGAAGCAAATAAAATAGGATTAATTGTTGATGCAGTAAATGAAGTATTAACAATACCACCTAAACAAATAATGGAATCTACAAAAGAAAAAAATGATTTAAAAGAAAGTTTTGTAAATGGAATAAGTCAGATAAATAATGATATACAACTAATATTAGATTGTGATTCATTAGTGAATATTGTAGGAGATATGAGTAATGAAATTAACGAATAATGATTTTATACGTCTTAAGACATTTATGTATAACAACTATGGTATAAATCTTGAAAATAAGAAAACATTAATAGAAACAAGACTTGCAATAGTTGTTAAAAGATTAGGATTTAATGATTTTAAATCATATATAGATAATCTAATGAGAGATAAAACAGGAGAACAAGCATCTATAATAGTAGGAAAACTTACAACTAACTTTACTTATTTTATGAGAGAAGAAGCACATTTTGAGTTTTTAAGAAATGAAATATTTGTGCCTTATTTTAAAAAAGCTCCAGTTGGAGGAATAAAAATATGGTCTGCAGCATCGTCTACAGGAGAAGAGCCTTATTGTATATCAATGTTAGCAACATCTGTATTCGGAATAGGTGCAAAATCAAAAGTATCTATAACAGCATCAGATATATCGACTAATGTTTTAAGAACGGCTAAAAATGGAGTTTATACAGAAGATAAAATAGCTAAATTGCCAAAAACTTGGGTTCAAAATTATATGAAAAAAGTGGATGATAAAAGCTATGAAATAAATAATAATATAAAAAGTTTAGTTGATTTTAAATACTTTAACCTAAATCAAAGTATAGGATGGGAGTTTAGGAAATATGATGTAATATTCTGTAGAAATGTTATGATTTACTTTGATAATCCTACAAAACAAAAATTATGCAAAAGATTACATGATTCTTTAAAACCTGGTGGCTACTTAATAATAGGTTTATCAGAAAACTTATCAAACCTAGAAACTGGCTTTGAAAGAGTAAGGCCATCTGTTTATAGAAAAAAATAATTAACTTCAGGGAGGAATAAATATGAAAAGAGTATTAATAGTTGATGATGCATCATTTATGCGTATGTCTATAAAAAATATGCTTGCAAACTACGATTTTGAAATAGTTGGTGAAGCTGAAAATGGAGTTATGGCTATAGAAAAATACAAAGAATTACAACCAGATATAGTTACAATGGATATAACTATGCCAGAGATGGATGGATTAGAAGCATTAAGAGAAATTAAAAAAATAGATCCAGGTGCATCAGTTGTAATGGTTTCAGCATTAGGACAAGAAGCTAGAATGAAAGAAGCTATAATATACGGAGCAAAAGGGTTTATAGTAAAGCCATTTAAAGAAGAAATGCTTATATCAGCATTATCAAAATTATAAAGATAAATACTTTAACTAAAAAAGAAGATATAACATTATCTTCTTTTTTTATAGGCTATGTTTTAACAAAATGTTGATATTGAGTAAAAATTATATATAATCTATATTAAATATGCTGATACATTAGAACTATATATATTAAAGCATTTGGATAAGATGAATAGTTTCATATAAAACACAAAATAAATATACATAATATTTATAAAATAGTATTGAAAAAATTGTCGAATTTTGCTATAATTTATTGTGTCGATGAATAGTATTATTTATTAATCTAATATATATCCAAAAACTTTCAAAGTGTATATTGTTTACTATAAAATAAGACGACATTAAGAATCTCATAGAATAAGATATCAAAACCACATAAAAAACCAATTAGATAATATTAATTATTTAGTTGGTTTTTTAATATCGATAGTTATAACATAATTTACAGAAAATTAAGAAAATACATCGACTTTATATGTATTATGTTATATAATGTATTATAGATATTACTATTCATTCATTTTATTAATTAAATATTTTAAGGTATATTAAAAATTACTTTTTTAATATTTAAATTGTTTTATAAAAATTCCTTATTAAATACTCAAATTAAACCAATTAGATAATATTATTATTTAATTGGTTTTTTACTATTCAAAACTTACCTAATTTCAACATCGTGTTAAAACACAGCATTTTTATAAAAAATTCAAAAAATAATCTAAATAAATTTAAATAAGTACCGTATATAAATAATAGAGTGATTATTTAAACTTAATGTAGGATGGGGGAACAATAACTATGGATACTCCAAATCAAACAAAAATACTTTTAGAGTCAGGTACAAATGAACTTGAGATAATGGAATTCACTGTAGGTGGAGAATTATTTGGAATAAATATCGCCAAAATACGTGAAATCATGAGAGCACAAGAAACTAAGAGAATGCCAAACTCACATAATTTTGTAGAAGGTATATTTAAACAAAGAGGAGAGGTAATAACAGTAATAGATTTAGCCAAATGTTTAAATATAGAAAGATCAGAAAATAAAAGTCATGATATATTCATACTTACACATTTTAGCAAGCTAAACTTTGCATTTAGAGTTGAAAGTGTAGTTGGAATAGACAGGGTTTCTTGGGAAGATATAAAAAAGCCAGACAAGGTTATATACAGCGGAGAAGACAGTGTAGCAACTGCAATAGCTGAATATAAGGACAGACTTATAACTATATTGGACTTTGAAAAAATTATAGCTGACATAAGCCCAGAAACATCTATTACACTTGATAGATTAGATGAACTTGGTGATAGAGTAGAAAGTCAAAAGAAAATATTAGTAGCAGAAGATTCAATGATGCTTTCAAATTTAATTATAGGATTTTTACATAAGTCAGGTTATAAAAATACAGTTAAATTCAACAATGGTAAAGAAGCTTGGAATTACTTAACAGAAGCTAAAGAAAGTGGATTACCTATAAGTAATTATGTATCTTGTATAGTTTCTGATATAGAAATGCCTTTAATGGATGGTCATAGACTTACAAAACTTATAAAAACTGATGATGAGTTAAAGCATATACCTGTAATTTTATTCTCATCTTTAATTAGTGATGAGTTGAGGATAAAGGGACAAGAAGTTGGTGCTGATGAGCAGATAACTAAGCCAGAGATTGTGGAACTGGTAAATATTATAGATAGATTGATAAAATAATTTAATGAATCAAATTGTATTAAATTTTCAGAATTTAATACCAAATTCTGACAAAAAAGAAAATTAAAAAAAACTTGAAAAATGTCGTAAGATGTCATATAATGTAATAGGGATTTTATTCAAGGATGAATTTAATTTCTATTAGATATGAAAATAAATATTTTAAAATCGTGGAGGATAAAAATTATGGCAATGAAGAAGAAATTTTTAGGTTTAGCTTTAGCTGCTGCTGTAGCTTTACCTGCAACAAGTGCTTATGCAGCAGGAAGTACAACTACTACACAAAATTCTCAAACAATAACAAGTACAAATGTAGGTGACACAGAGGTATCAGCTGATGTAGATGTAAATGGTGAGGTACTTACTCAAGCTAATGAAAGTGGTAAGATTCAAGTTGAAATACCAACAGCAATGACATTTGCAGTAACATCAAATAGTAAAATTGAAGGACCTAGATATGAAATTAAGAATTTAGGAGCAGATGAGATAGAGGTTTCTGTATCGTCATTTACTCAAAGTGATGGAAATATGACTATTCATACTGCAGATGAGATAACTACAGATTCTCAATCAGGATCATCATCAGCTACTTTGAATAGAAGTCATGTTTCATTAATATTAAATGGAAATTCTAAGGGGACTGCTAAGACAGTCGATTTAGGAAAAGTAGCAAGCGGAGAATTATCATTAGACTCACAAAAACAGGTAGCTACAATAGCATCTAAAACTAAGCAAACAATAACATTAACTGGAACTGCAGGAATAAAACAAGATACTGAATTAGATAAAAGCGGAACTAGTGGGAACTTTAACCTTTCATTTAAAATAAAAAAAGTTCAATCATAATAGAATATAGAAAAAATTTAAAAAATAAATCCATGATAAGAAATTATTGTGGATTTATATTTATATAGAAATTTTAATAATTAATATATTTAATCAGGAGGTGAAATGATGAAAAAAATAAAAATAATTGGTATTGTTTTATTGATTTTATCGATAGCATTTGGTTCATATTTGTATATAAAAAAACAATATAAATCAGATGGTATGAATATGTCAGGTTATGTTTTAGGAACTGGTCTTTCTCCAGATCTAACAGAAGAAGAGATAAAAGCAATGATGCAAAAAAAGGTAGATGAATCTAAAGTTACGTTTAGTGTATATACAGAACCAATATTTGAAGGGAAGATAGGTACTATAATGTTTGCAAATCCCCCTTATAGTGCACATAATATATCACTAGAAGTGGTATTAGATAATAAGGTAATTATAAGAACTCAAAAAATATCTCCAGATCAATATATTGAAGATATTGAACTTATTGGAAAGGAACTTAAGAAGGGAAAACATAATTGTGTAGCGTATATAAAGGCATACGATAAAAAAACAGATGAATTAGTTGGGGACGTACAAGTAGATATGGTAATAACATCTAAATAATAAAAAATATATGGTTAGCGACTCTTAAATAAATAGAAAGTTATTAAAAAATATGGAAAAATTTAAACGAAACTACAGAAAGATATTAAATTATATAATATCAAGAAAAAAATTAAGATATGCTATTATTATAGTGTTGATATTATTACCTTCTGGAGCTATTTTATATAAAAAATATGATGATTATTTAAATAACAAACCAAAAATAGAAGAGAAAGTATCAGGCTCAAAAAAAAATAATGATAAAAATAATACAGGAACTATTAAAACAGATGTTGAAAATAATGTATCAAGGCATACCTTAAGTGATGGATTTTCAACATTATCAGATGAAGATATAAAAAGCTCAACAAATAATAGACCTACAAATGTATCATTTAATACATCATCTAATAAAACAGAAAATATTGATAAATCTAATATAACAGGTATAGATTTAGAAATTTTAGAAGGTACAAATTTTAATCCAAGAAGAGATTTAAATTTAAAGGCTACGGATATAAATGGTAGTGATATAAGTAACTATATAATAATTGAAAAAAATACAGTAAATACAACTACTCCAGGTACTTATAGTGTAGTAGCAAGTGTGAATTTAAGCAATGGGAAAACTAAAAAGAGAGAGTTTAATATTACTGTAAAAAAAGTTAATCTAGATGTTTCATTAGAAAAATTTAAAGCTATAAAACATAATATAAAAAAAGGCGAAAACATCGGATTTGAAATTGATTTAAAAGTATCTAATAAGGATATTACGCCAGTATCAGCAATGATAAATGGAAAAGAATACTCTATGTATAGAGGCGATAAAGATCTGTTTGACATATTAACTAATAAACAAAATTATAAAGTATTTATAGAAGCAGAAGATACCTATGGAATTTATGAGTATAATTTAGAATATATAAAAATGTCTAATGGGGAATGGGTAAATGTAGGTAAAAATACTCAAACTATAGAGGTATTAAGGGATGAAGCTATTGTTACAAATTTCAATTACAAAGAAATAAGTGAAGATAAAAAAGTTTTAGTTAAATTTGATGTTAATGATTTAGATAATAGTGCTTCAAACTTAAAGTTAGAATTTTATAAGGATAATGTATTAATAGATAGCAAGAACTTAGATAAAAGATTAAATTATGAAGTAGATTTAATTACTATGAGTAACGGTATATATGGAATAAAAATACTAAGTGATATAAATCTTCATACTAAAATAAATCAAAATAATACAATATTAAATAAAGAAATTTTTTCTACAAATATAAATGTATCAAATATTGACCAAACATCAATAATAGGAAATGATATAGAAATTTATCAAAATGATAGTTTTGACTTTGTAAAAGATTTAGATTTAAAGGCTACTGACTTTGATGGTGAAGATATAACTGATAAAATAGTACTTGAGAGTGATAATGTAGATACTTCTAAATTAGAAAATCAAACTATAATTGTATCAGTTACAAATAAATATGGTAAAAAATATACAAAAGAATTTATTATAACAGTTCTACCTGAAAGTGAAGAACAATTTAGTCGATTTAGCTTATTTAGTCGACAATTTAGACGTTATAGTGAAAATAAAATACTAAACTCAAATGAAGAAACAGATAAGATAACTAGAGTAAACAAAAATAATACTACTATAATAGGAGATAACAAAGAAATAGATACTACAATAGATGTAAGTGGTGAAGTTTACACTAGTGATAATGTAAGTGGTAAGATTCAAGTTGAAATACCAACAGCATTAGCATTTACAATAGATGCTAAAGGAGAATTACATTCTGTAGGTTACAAAATAACTAATAAAAGTTCTATTGGAATAAGCGTATCTGTAGCACAATTTACAGATACTACTGTGAACAAAGGTATAACAGTACATTCTATGGATGAGAATATATCTAAACTTGATAGATCGAATTTACATTTAGAACTTATAGGAGATAATAATAGAACTGTTGATCTTGGAAAATATATAGACAAAGAATTAGAAATTTTAAATTTAGAAGCATTACAATCAAAGAACATAACCTTAAGGGGAGAATCAGGTAAAGCTCCCTCAAAAGATATTGATGATAATGGAGTAAGTGATAGATTTATTTTAACATTTAAGATAAAGAAAAACTAATTTAAATATACAATATATTTAAAGTAGGAAGTGATAATATGAAAAAAGAATATAAAGTATTATTATTAATAGTATTATTAATACCAATAATTATTATAGCTATAAGTAATAATAACTATAATAATATAAATGTTTCAGGTGGTATTTTACAAGAAGGTGTAATTCCTGGATATACTGAAGAGGAAATAAAAGAAATATTGCAAAGAAAAGCAGATAAATCATCATTTTCATTTGAAATTAACTCAAGACCTATATTTAAAGATGGAAAATCTGAAGGTAATTTAAGGATAGCAAATCCTCCATATAATGTATACTCTATTGAAGTCGAAATAAAGTTAGACAGTAATGGAAAGTCAATATTTAAATCGGGAAAAATAGAACCTAATCATTATATTGAATATGCAAAATTAACTAAAAAACTAAAAGCTGGTGAGTACGATGCAACAGCTTTTATAAATGCATATGATACAAAAAGTGGAGAATTTAAGGGAACTAGTGCTGCAAAGTTAATTATAAAAATTGAAAATTAGTATAATGTAGAAAGAGATGTTGAGGTTAAGGGTATTTATGAAGAAAATAAAGTTTAAAGTTCTTGGAGCAATAATATTAGCTCTTGGAATAAATATATATTCACTAGATATATTTGCAAATCCAACAACTAAAAATAATGCATCAGGAAATAGTATAGAAGAAGAAAGCGATCAAGATATTACATCAGGGTATTATAAATCTACTATATTAGATGGAGAGATTGGGGAGTGGGATCCAATAGATAATCCAAGATTCAATGATGTAGAAGAGATAGAAGGAAATATACCACAAAAATATTATACTATATCTGCAACTGTGCCGATTACTATGGAATTTTATGTATTGCCGAATAGTCATTTAGTAAATGGTAGTTTTTTTTCTCCAACGTATACTATAAAAAATAATGGTACTAAAAGTATATCTGTAAATATAAAATCATTTAAGTCTAAAGAAAACAATTCTTTAATACAAGACAAAAGTACAACAACTCTTTATATTGAGCCGGTAGATAGCACTGATAAACAAACTCAAATGGAGTTAAGTATATGTAGCATAGATTTATTAACTAAAAGAATTATAAAAAAAATTGATTTAACTAATTTTAAGAATCCAGAAAAACTCTGTGTACTTGGTACTAATGAAGAAAAAGGAGTTAAATTTTTATCGACTAAGTGGGAATTACCACAGAATGTATCAAATAAGAAAAAAGCATTATCAAATCATAAAATAGTGTTTGAATTTTCTATAGATAAATAGTTACAATAAAAATGTGCCTAGAGTTAGTATTTTAGGCATATTTTTATTGTAAAGTATACATTATTGAACATAATATATACAAATAAATTGTATGAGTAAAGGAGAAGTATATTAATTTGAAGCTAAATTTAAAAAATATAATAAAAAAGTATAAATGGTTATTCCTAATTATATTATTATTGATTTTTGCTGTAGCTGGATTTATTTTATTAAACAATAATAAAAAAGAAAATAAAATAGAACCAATAGTAAAAGAACTACCACTAAGAATAGATAAAATACCTCTAACATTTAACATAGTAAACAACGGCGCTGAACAAACATTAGAAGTAAATTACACTAACAATTCAAAAGAAACAATAACAAGACTAACATTAGATATACAACTAAAAGACACACAAGAAACTATACAACTAAGTAGCAACGAAGCAATACAACCTGGACAAACTTCAACACTTTACGCAGCTAAAGCACCAGCAAGTGGAAATGTAGATGATATTGAAGTATTAAAATATAAAATATCATTATTAAGTGGAGTATACATGGAATATGATACAAAACTAAAACAATATAATTGGTCATAAATTTATCTATAAAAATACACTGTCAAAAATATCGACAGTGTATTTTTATAGTCATTATAACTTATTAATATTCAAGCAAAACTAAGCGTTACCAAAGACAGATTTAGCGTTACCGAAGTAGTCAAAAACCTTAATAGATTATCTAAATAGAGAAAAATAAGAAAAATTACCCTCTATTTAGATAAAAGTTTATAGCTTTGGACTCTTGGTAACGGTAAATAAATATATAGATTTTTTAAATACACAATATCAGCTTTATTTATTTAAATATACACATTATAATAAATAAAAACATATTTTACGTGGTTATGAATTTGTAGCAAAATGGTATTTATTAAAAATCATAAAAGAATATGTACTTATTTACTTTATTAATTAAGGAGATTGTGTTATGAAAATTTTAAAGAATATAATCAATGTAGTTTTGATTTTAATTATAGATATATGTGTATATAAGGTATATATAAAAAGTACAGAATACAAAAAAGCAGACAAATCTTATGAACAAATTAGAATAGAAAAACAAGAAGAGAGTTTGTATGACAAATACGAAGACTATAGAGGTTGGATTAAAATAAATAATACAAATATAGATTATTCTATTGTTCAAGGAAAAGATAACTCATTTTATTTAGACAAGGATATTAATAAAAATTATTTATCATCAGGATCTATATTTATGAACTATTTAAATAACGGATTTAACGATGAAAATACAATTTTATTTGGTCATCATATGAGAAATAAAACTATGTTTGCTCAGTTAGAAAAGTACAAAGAAAAAGAATTTTTTCAAAATGATAATGATATAAAAATAGAAGTAGAAAATGATAAAGTTTTAACTTATAAAGTTTTCTCAGTTTATGTCACAGATGCTAATGATAATTATATAAAAACTAACTTTGATAATAAAAGTGAATATAAGGAATTTTTAGATAAAATAAAAAATAAATCGATATATAAGTCTGATATAAATGTAGATGAAAATGATAAAATTATAACTTTATCAACTTGTTCTTATGAATTTAATGATGCAAGAATGGTTGTACATGGTAAACTTTTAAAATAATTATAAATATTATTTAAGAATATATTTAATATTTCTGATATATATAAACTTGAAATATATTAAAATAGATTAAATTTAATTTTTAAATTAAAAATTACAAAAGTAATATTATATTTTAAAGTCTGATTCAAAATGTATATATTAAAGTACATTTTGAATTGGACTTTTATTATAATGTAATATATATTAAGAAACTTCAATAGAAAATATTAACCAATATAAATTGAGGGTTTAGATGGTACTGTAGATATGTAGCTAAAGAAAGTTATCAATAAAATTTAATATTAGTAGGAGGAATTAGCTAATATGATAAGAAAATTAGAAGATAAAGATATAGATAAAGTTATGAATATATGGTTAGAAAGCACTATAAAAGCCCATGATTTTATATCAAAAGAATATTGGGAATCTAACTACGACACTGTAAAAGAAGTCTATATACCCATAGCAGATAGTTTTATTTATGAAGAAAAAGGGATTATTAAGGGGTTTATATCAGTAATAGACAAAGAATTTATAGGAGCTTTGTTTGTAGACAATAATTATCAAGGGCTTGGTATTGGAAGTAAATTAATTAGATATGTAGATAGTATATATGATGAATTAACATTAACTGTATATAAAGAGAATAGTAGAGCTGTTAATTTTTATAAAAGTATAGGATTTAATATACTTGATGAACAAATTAATGATGATACAGGTAGTATAGAATATTATATGAAAAAATAAATTCTTTCAATATAATGATAAAAAGTTAATATTTATAAATATAAAAAAGAATAATTTATATACGATTATTCTTTTTTTACGTACAAGGAAATTATGATATGAAATTTTTTTGATAACTTATAAATATAAATAATATCAATAACTCCAGAAACGTAAAAAAAGACATTTTGAAATGATTCGCCCACGCAGTGGTTCAAGCAACGGATGTGACCGAAGCTGTAGCGAGTGTCATATCATTGGCGACATGAAGTGTTTCGCCGACACGTCGCTCAAGCGTAGCGAATTTTTTATTTTAAATTTATCTAACTATATTACATTTTAACAGTTTTATTATATATTGGTAGAATTATTCTGTTTAAACTATCAAAATAAAGTATATTAATTATAATAGAAATGATTATATAAAACAACTATACAAGGGAAGGCATATATGGAAGAATCAAGAATTATAAAAATGATAAATAATAATCCTAGTATTATATCAACAATAAATAATCCAACAGATGAAATGAAACTATTAGCATTAAGAAAAGATGGATTAACTTTAGAATATATAGAAAACCCAACATTAGAAATGCAAGAAATAGCACTAGAAAATAATATTAGAGCTATTAGATATATAGAAAATCCAAGTGAAGAAATGATGATAAAAGCTGTTAATATGGGATGGAGTATTTTAGAATATATAAAAAATCCAACTGATAAAGTAATAAGACTAGCTATAGAACAAGCTGGATGGGCTATAAAATATGCAAAAAATCCAAGTGAAGAACTACAGTTACTTGCTGTTAGAAAAAATTATGATTCAATAAAGTTTATAAAAAGTCCTTATGAAAGTGTTCAAAAAGAAGCTATAAAAATAAGTTATGATGCATTAAGATATATTAATTCACCAAGTCATAATATAGAAATTGAAGCTATTAAAAATAATGAAGCGGCAATTAGCTTTATACATAACTTAGATAAGGATAAAATATTAAATTTCTTAAAAGAAAATATTTTGGTAATTAAATATGTAGCAAGAGAAATATCAAAAGAAGACTTGGAAGAAGTGTTAAAAGAGGTTTTAGCAAAAGAAGAAGTTGAAGAAAAATATGTTAGAGACTTTTTAAATTGCAGTATGATAGATAGAAATAGTAAAAACTTTGAAATAGACAAGATAATGCTTATTTATAAGTATGGTAGTAAAAAGGCTAGAAAGATAGCTGTAGATGAAAAATTAAAGATGATATAGGAGATATACCGATGAATTTTATAGAGACATTAAAGAGTGTTGACTTAGTATTATCAACTAATGAAGTACCATTAGTAGTAGGAGAAAGTGGTATAGGAAAAACTGCATTAGCAAAGAAACTTGCTAAAGAAAATAATTGGAGTTTAGTTGTTATTGATGGTAACTTACTTAAAGAAGGTGAAATAGGTGGACTTCCAACTATAGAATCTTACATAACAACAAACTCTAATGGAGAAAAGATAGAAAAGAAAATTACAGTATATGCAGTTCACAATAAGTTAAGAGAAATTGATGAAGAAATAGCTAAAGGAAAAAGCGTTCTTTTATTTATAGATGAAATAAATCGTTGTGAACATACAGTACAACAAGAATTAATGAACTTAATATTAAATAGAGAAATAAACGGATATAAGCTACATGATGATGTAAAAATATTAGCTGCAATGAACCCATCAAGCAAATACGGTTCAGATTTTGATTATCAAGTTGTTGATATGGATGCAGCACAAGAAAATAGATTTGTATGGTTAAACATGGAACCTGATTATAATCAATGGCTAAATTGGGCAATGGATTCGGGTATAGAACAAAAGGTTATAGAGTTTATATCAACATTCCCTGAGTATTTACACAGAATAAATGAAGATGATGTACGTGCAACTCCAAGAAGTTATGAAAGAGTTTCTAAGAGTTATAAGATGTATAAAGAAAATAAAGACTCAATACCAAGAAACGTATTTTTAAATGTTATAAAAGGAAATGTAGGAAAGGTTATAGCAGAAGAGTTTATAAGCTTTGTTGAGTCTGATTGTAGTCCATTAATATCTTATGAAGATGTATTTTCATGTGAAACTTTAAGTTCAAGTGTTATAGAAAAAGTAAAAAGCGAAAGTCATACAAGACTTTATTTATCAGCAATGAATATATTAAAAACATTAGAATTAAACTTTGAAAATGATGATATATCAGAAAATAATATAAATAGATTTATTGAGTTTTTAAAATCATATCCTGTTGATTTAATGGTAGGAATTATGAAAGATATAAAGAGTAATTATATAAATGTATATAATAAAGCTATAGAAAATGAAGAATTCGTAGAATTATACTTTGAATCTTATAGTATGATAAGGGGATAATCTATGGAAAGTTATTTTGATAAACAAGCAAAATGCCTTTACAACAAAGCAGAAGAAATAATAAATACTTATGCTATGTTAAAGGCAAATAAAAAAGGTGAAAATTTTGATATAGATATACCACAAGACTTTAAAGATGATTTTTTTAAATTAGTAGACAAAGTTAATTTAAGTCTTATGGAAGATAAAGATAACTTTTATGGATACTTTTTATTTCAAACTTTAAGAGATATTAGATTTGATATAAGTAGCCCAACTGCCGTAAACTTTAAAGGTGCTAAATATGTAATATATTTTAATCCAATAATTTTTTTAAGTCTTGATATGAAACAGATGGAAACTACTATTAAGCATGAAATACTTCATATATTATCACTACATTTATTAAGAGGTAAGGAATTAAAGAATAAGTACAGTACACTAGCCATTAATATTGCAATGGATGTAGTAGTTAATCAATACTTAAATTATTTACCACCTTATGCAACAACACTTCAATGGTTAAATTCAAATTATAACTTAAAACTTGAACCATATGAATCATTTGAATATTATGTAGAAAAGATTCAAACGGAACTTGATTTACAAGAAGTTGATGAAAATGGTGAAGAAGTTGATAATCATGAAAATGAAAATATAGAAACTGAATATAATCCAGAGCATACTCATGATATTTGGGAAGAATCTGATGAGATAGATGAAAAAACTCTTAAAGAATTTACAGAGAAGTTTGTTACTTTATCTCAAAAAGGTGAAATACCAAACTATTTAGGTGGTTTAATTTCGGCTTTAAAAAACAGTAAGGGAGAGTTACCTTGGAACTTATATCTTAAAAAACTTATGGGTACAGTTGAAAGTAATAGAAAGAAAACTATAACAAGAAGAAATAGAAGACAACCAAATAGACTGGATTTAAGAGGAGAGCTTAGAGGACATAAAGCAGAAATTGCTGTTGCACTTGATACAAGTGGAAGTATTAGTGATGAAGAATTTAAACAAGCTATTAAGGAAGTTCTTCAAATAGTAAAAAACTATAATCATGAAATTACTATTATAGAATGTGATAATGAAATTAGACGTACCTATAAAGTTAAATCTGTAAAAGATATAAAAGAAAGAATTAATATAAGAGGTGGTACTAAGTTTACTCCAGTTTTTGAATATGCTAATAAGAAAAAACTTAATTTATTAGTTTACTTTACTGATGGTAAGGGAGAAGATAGGTTAGAGGTTATACCTAGAGGATATAAGGTTTTATGGGTTATTTCGGGAAGAGGAGATAAATTATCATTAAATAATCCTTATGGAGCAGTTAAAAAACTTAGCAAGGTTGAAGTTAAAGAAGATACTATAGATATGAGTGATGTTAGAGATGATGGATATTCAATGAATAACCAGCAACCAATGTTATAAATATTATTATTCAAATTATTCATACTATCTTATAGTAAATATTTAAATTTAGGCTATGTTTTAACACAATGTTGAAATTAGATAAATTTTGAATAATAAAAAATAAAGAGTTGTATGAATAAACAAATGCAACTCTTGATTTAGTTCGCATTATATTAATATTACGAACTAACTATAAGTTAAAAATAACCATACACTATAGTTTAAATTATTAAAAGTACTAATGTATGGCAATTATGAATAATAGGATAATATTTTTCACAAATATGAACTGATTTTATATAAAATGTTACATTTAATTACTTTTGTATGATATAGTACACCATAAGAAACTGCAATCTATGAGTGGTGGTTTCATATAGTTCTGGTTCCTACAGTAAGTAGGAAGGAGGTGTATTCTATATGGAACTAATGATAAATTTTATCTTATGACTTATTAGTTCTATTTGGATTGGTTTAGCTACCAACTACATATATGATAAAATAAAAAACCACTCTTCTAGTGCAAATAGAAAAAGTGGTTTGGAATTTGAATTCAAAGTTAAGTTTAAATTCTTTAAATAGTCTATACTAGAAACCACTACTCTACACCACTAGATTGTGGTTTCTTTTTTATTTTATCTGTATTCATATTATACTACATTAATTGAAAAAATAAACAAAAAAATAAATTTATTATTAAGTTCTTAATATATAACAATTACGGAGTTAATTATATTGTATTATTTTCAACATTCATTTAAAACATAGCTTACTAATAAAATATAAATAGACAACATTAACAGAAAATAAGGATAAATCATAATATATATCGTGATAATTGATTATATTATTAGGAGGTATATTATGGATACATCTTGTCCTAAATACGATATACAAAAGATATTTTCAGCATATAACCCATCTAGACCAAATGCGTATGCTCAAATAAAAGGTGGACCTTTAGCACCTTGTATAAGGGGAACTATATATTTATACCAATTAGGTGAAGGAGTATATATAAAGGTATATATAACAGGTATACCTAATGTAAATAATCAAGCAAGTTCTTTCCATGGACTTCATATTCATGAGGTTGGAGATTGTTCTATTGGTAATAATGAGCCATTTACTGCTGCAAAATCTCATTATAATCCAAGTAATGTAGCACATCCTATGCATGCAGGTGATTTACCACCGGTTCTATCAGCTAATGGTATAGGAATACTTTCAACATTTACTAATAGATTTACTGTAGATGAGGTTATAGGGAAATCTTTCATACTTCATGCAGGATACGATGATTTTACTTCACAACCAGCAGGAAATGCAGGTGCAAGATGGGCTTGTGGAGTTATTGATTATTATTAAAACTTAAAGTAGAAATTTTAAATTACTCACTTATATTAATAAATAATATAAATAAAAAAGTTCTTGAAATTTAAAATGTACCCTATAGAGTAGACAGCTAATAAAAAGGTCTACTCTATAGGGTATTTTTGTATATAATTAAATATAGTAGTCGAACTTTTTTAAGTTCGACTACTATAAAAATAATAAATTTATATCTTTTTCAGTTTTTAACTCAGGCGTTAGCCTTTTGTTAATGTAACCTTTATCACCTATAATAGAAA
>ENA-UPXC01001003-UPXC01001003.1-human-gut-metagenome-genome-assembly--contig:-NODE-1003-length-43880-cov-11.166404_pt1 | contig 43880 bp, 28 predicted proteins | sample MGYA00250047_ERZ773371 | MGnify/ENA primary metagenome ERZ773371 (study PRJEB29103, sample SAMN06111975) | human gut metagenome | biome: human gut; feature: ankylosing spondylitis patient; material... | reverse complement strand
GCCTTCTCGCCGCGGGCGAGATGGGCATCGGCAACACGACCACCTCGGCGGCGGTGGCCGCAGTGCTCATCCGGGCGGACGCGCGGAGCCTTGTCGGGCGCGGCGCGGGGCTCTCGGACGCCTCGCTCGCGCGCAAGCGCGACGTGGTCGAGCGCGCTATCGACGCGAACTCGCCCGATCCCGCCGACCCGATCGACGTGCTCTCGAAGGTGGGCGGCTTCGACATCGCTGCGATGTGCGGCTTCTACCTGGGGGCCGCGGTCTCGAAGGCGCCGGCGCTCCTCGACGGGGTCATATCCTGCACGGCGGCCCTGTGCGCGGCGCGCCTGTGCCCCAACGCCTTGGGCTACCTCGTGGGCACCCACGCATCAAGCGAACCCGCAAGCCGGGAGCTCCTTCGCGAGCTCGGCATAAAGGCGCCCCTCGACGCAGGCATGCACTTGGGCGAGGGCGCGGGCGCCATGGCGTATCTCCCCCTTCTGGATTCGGCGCTGCGCGTGTACCGGGATGGGAAGACGTTCACGGCGACTGGCATGGCTGCTTACGAGCATTTCGAGGCCGGGAAATGACGGTGACGCTCGTCATCGGCGCCGCCGCGAGCGGCAAGAGCGCCTACGCCGAGTCCCTGTGCCTCGGGCACGACGGCCCTCGCGTGTACCTGGCAACGATGGAGCCCTTCGGGGAAGAGGGCGCCCGCCGCATCGCGCGCCATCGGGCGCTGCGCGAGGGCAAGGGGTTTTCCACCCTCGAGCGAACGCGTGACGTGGGCGCCGCAGTGTCCGGGCTTCCGCGCGGCTGCACGCTTCTTTTGGAGGACGTGGGCAACCTGGTTGCGAACGAGCTTTTCGCGGAAGGCGGCTTGTCCCCACGTGACCCCGACGCTGCGGCGCGCGAGGTGCTCGGAGGCATCGAACGGCTCGCTCAGGCCGCTGCGTATACGGTGGTGGTCACCGTCGACGTGTTCGCCGATGAGATGCGCTACGATGAGGGGACCGAGGCATGGAGGCGCGCGCTCGCGCGCGTGAACGCGGGCGTGGCGGCGCTGGCCGACCGCGCAGTCGAAGTGGTATGCGGGATTCCCGTGTGGATGAAAGGCGAAGGACCTACAAGGTGAAGATAGCAGAGGCAATCGGCGCGGCGTTCGGAACGTTCTCGCGCATCCCCGTCCCGAAATCGGCCTGGACCGATTTCGGGTCAACCCATGCGCTTGCCGCGTTTCCCCTGGTGGGCCTTGCGGAAGGGTTCCTCATGACGGTGTGGGGGCACGTGGCGAACCTGCTCGGCGTGCCCGCGACCATCGTCGCGGCCGTGCTCGTGGCGCTGCCTGTGGCGGTGACGGGAGGCATCCACCTAGACGGGCTCTGCGACACCTCCGATGCGCTTGCAAGTTGGGCCCCGCGCGAGCGAAAGCTCGAGATCATGCACGATCCGCGGGCGGGCGCCTTCGGGGTCATCGGTGTTGTTGTGTACCTTATTCTGCAGTTTTCCCTGTTCACCGCGCTGCCGCTTACGGCGGGGGCGTTCCTCGCGCTTCTGTGCTCGCTCGTGTTCTCCCGCGCGCTTTCGGGACTCGCCGTTGAATGCTGGCCTGCCGCGCGGGCGGACGGCATGGCCGCGGGGCTCTCGCCTGCGAAGAAGCGCGCGGCGATCGTCGTGCCGCTTTGCGCTTTCGCTGCGGCTTCGGCTGCAGGGATGGTCGCGTGCGCTCAGGCCGTCGGCGCCTTTATGGCGGTGGCGGGGCTTTTGGTGCTCGCGTGGTACCGCCATGTTGCCCTGTCCCGCTTCGGCGGGGTGACGGGGGATTTGGCCGGATGGTTTCTGCAATGGGCCGAGCTCGCGATGCTTGCCATGCTGGTGGTGGGGGGCATGCTCCTATGATGCTCGTGGTAGGTGGCGCGCATTCGGGGAAGAGGACCTTCGTGCGTGAAAAGCTCGGGTTCGCGGCGGACGATTTCGTCGACGCGGCGCAGCTTGCGGAGGGCGTCGTGCCCGCGGCTTTTGCCGGCCGCGTCGCATACCGTGCTGAGGAACTCGTACGCGCGCTCGACGCTGACCGGGCGCTCGAGCGGCTGATCGGCTTCGACGCAGTGATTCTGCCCTTGGTCGGCTCGGGGGTCGTCCCCATGCGTGCGGAAGACGCCCAATGGCGCGAGCGCGCGGGGCGCCTGGGATGCGCGCTCGCTGCGCGCGCCGACGTCGTCGTGCGCATGACGTGCGGGATTCCCCAGGTCATCAAAGGAAACCTTGCCGATGCGCCTCGAGGGACGCAGGGCGCGGGCGCGCCTTTGGAAGTCGTCTTCGTGCGCCATGGTGCCACGGCGGGCACGGAAGACCATCGCTACAGCGGGGCGGGCACCGACGAGCCCCTGTCGAGCGCGGGCGAGCGCGCTTTGCGCGACCTCGCGTGCGATCGTGACGTGTTCCGTGTTATCACGAGCGGCATGGCCCGCACCGACCAGACGGCGCGCATCCTCTTCCCGAACGCGGAGCTTATGGCGTGCCCCGGTCTGCGCGAGATGGATTTCGGCGACTTCGAGGGGCGAAGCGCCGCCGAGCTTAAAGAGGATGCGCGCTACCGCGCCTGGGTGGACTCCTGGTGCGAGACGCGCTGCCCGCATGGCGAGGGCAAGAGCGATTTCACCCGCCGCGTCGTCGCGGCGTTTCGGGAGGCATGCAAATCGGAGCGCGCCCAGGGGAGTGGGCGCGCCGTCTTCGTCGTTCACGCGGGTACCGTGAAAGCGCTGCTCTCCGAGCTAGCTGTCCCGAAAATGGGATACTTCGACGTGCATACCGAGCCGGGCGGCGCATGGGCCGCCACCTGGGATGGGCGCTGCCTTCGCGACGTTCGCCCCGCTTGGGGGGGCGATGCCCGGTGATGACGATTCTTGCCGTCGCCGCCGGGTTCGCGGCCGACCTTGCCTTCGGCGACCCGCGCTGGCTTCCCCATCCCGTCGTCGCCATGGGACGCGCGATCACGTGGGCCGAAGGCCGCCTGCGGGGCGCATTCCCGCAAACGTCCGCGGGCACGCGCGCCGCAGGGCTTGTGCTCGCCGTGGCGCTTCCGCTTACGTGTGGGCTTTTGACCTGGGGAATCCTGCATGTTTGCGGCATGGTTCACTCCGGCTTGCGCTTCGTGGCCGAGGCATGGGCGAGCTATCAGATTCTCGCGGCATGCGAGCTGCGCCGCCAGAGCCTGGCCGTTGCCCGCGCGTTCTCGAAGGGCGGCCTTGTCGCGGCGCGCGAAGCTGTCGGGCTCATCGTGGGACGTGACACGTCTGTTCTCGACGAGCAGGGCGTCGCGCGCGCCGCCGTGGAAACGGTGGCGGAGAACGCGAGCGACGGTGTCGTCGCGCCGCTTTTCTATCTTATGATCGGGGGTGCGCCCTTGGGCATGGCGTACAAGGCGGTGAACACGCTCGACAGCATGGTGGGCTACAAAAACGAGCGCTACATCGACTTCGGCTGCGCCTCGGCGCGCCTCGACGATGCGGTGAACTGGATTCCCTCGCGCTTATCGGCCCTGTTCATGATCGCCGTGTGCCCGATCGTCGGGCTCGACGCGCGCGGGGCGGCGCGCATCTGGCGCCGCGACAGGCGTCGCCACGCGAGCCCGAACGCGGCGCAGACCGAGTCGGCGTGCGCGGGCGCGCTCGGGCTGCGCCTGGCAGGACCCGCGGTGTATTTCGGCAAGCTCGTTGAGAAACCGACGATAGGCGACGCGTCCCGTGAAATCGAGTGGGGCGACATCGCCCGGGCGACAAGGCTCATGCTCGCCGCGTCCGTATGCGCGCTCGTCGTCTTCGGCGCCGCGCGCACGGCGGTCGTGCTCGCCGTGGGGGCGATGGCATGAGGGAAGACCACGCCGCGTCCCGGGCTGCCGGGGGAATCCTGCGCGCCCGTACGCATGGGGGCAGCGCGCAATCGCTCGGCATCGCTTGCGAAGGGGGCGCCTCCGACCTCATTGACTTCTCAGTGAACGTGAATCCGGCAGGCCCCTCGCCGCGCGCCGTCGCCGCAGCTTGCAAGGCGCTTTCTCGAATCGACGCCTACCCCGATAGGGAAAGCCTCGCCCTCGTTCGCGCCCTGGCGCGTGCCCAGGGCATTCCCGAAGATACTATCGTCTGCGGCGCGGGCGCGTCCGACATCATCTGGCGGCTCGCCGCGGCGGTGCGCCCGAAACGCATCATCGTGTGCGCGCCGACGTTCTCTGAATATGCTGAGGCGGCATCGTACTACGGCGCATGCGTGCAGGAGTTCCCGCTCTCTGAAGCGGACGACTTCGACGTGCCCGCCTCCTTCGCCCGCGCGATCGAGGGGCCGGGAGACGTGGCGTACCTCTGCAATCCGAACAACCCGACGGGGCGTCTCGTCGACCCCAGCGTGATCGAGGCCGCGGCTTGCCGCTGCGAGCAGGTGGGCGCGCTGCTTGTCGTGGACGAGTGCTTCCTCGGATTTGCGCCCGACGCCCGCGAAAGGAGCGTGGCCGCACGCGCCGCGTGTTCGCGCCATGTGGCCGTGCTCTCCGCGTTCACCAAGCTCTACGGAATGGCGGGGTTGCGGTTGGGATATCTGATCAGCGGAAACGCCCAACTCATCGAGGGGATTCGCCGGGCGGGGCAGGCGTGGCCCGTCTCCTCGGTCGCCGAGGCCGCGGGCATCGCCGCCCTGGAAGACATTGAATACGTCTCGCGCACGCGCGATGTATTGGCGGGCGAGCGAGCGTGGCTTTCCCACGAGCTCTCCTCGCTCGGGCTTTCCGTCGTGCCGTCGGATGCGAACTTCCTTTTAGTCCGCACGCCGGCGAAAGACATCCCCGAGCGCCTGTATAATCAGGGGGTTTTGGTCCGCACGTGCGACTCGTTTTCGGTACTGTCCCGTTTCTGGTGCCGCGTCGCGGTGCGCACGCGCAAGGAGAACGCCCGGCTTGCGATGGCGTTCGGCCGCGCGCTTCGGGCGGAAGGTGCACCGGGCGAAGGCGAACCCGACGAACGGGGCGGCGCTATGGCGGGCGCGGATGGCCGAGGCTTGGCGAAGGAGGTCGATACCCGTGGGTAGGGCCAAGCCCATCATGATCCAGGGCACCATGTCGAACGCGGGGAAGAGCCTGCTTGCGGCGGGGCTGTGCCGCGTGCTTTCGCAGGACGGCCTTCGCGTGACTCCCTTCAAGAGCCAGAACATGGCACTCAACAGCGGTGTCACGGCCGACGGGCTCGAGATGGGGCGCGCCCAGATCATGCAGGCCGAGGCGTGCGGCATCGCGCCCGACGTGCGCATGAACCCCATCCTGCTCAAGCCTGAATGCGGCCACCGAAGCCAGCTCATCGTGGCCGGCAAGGCGCAGGGAGCCTTCGCTGCGAGGGACTACTTCGCGCGAAAGAAGGCGCTCATGCCGCAGATTTTGGAGGCGTTCGATTCGCTCGCGGAGGAAAACGACGTCATCGTCATCGAGGGCGCCGGCAGCCCCGCCGAAATCAACCTTGCCGAAAACGACATCGTCAACATGGGGCTCGCGCGCGCCGTGTCCTCCCCCGTGCTGCTCGCGGGCGACATCGACCCAGGCGGGGTGTTTGCCCAGCTCTACGGCACGGTCGCGCTCCTTGCGCCCGAGGACCGCGCGCTTTTGCGGGGGCTTGTGGTGAACAAGTTCCGCGGCGATGTGGAAATCCTGCGCCCGGGTTTGGCCCCGCTCGAGAAGATGTGCGGGGTTCCCGTCGTGGGGGTCGTGCCGTATCTTACGCTCGACCTGGACGACGAGGACTCGCTCGCGCCGCGCCTATCTGCCCGCGAGGCGCGCGGCGTCATCGACGTCGCCGTCGTGCGTCTTCCGCATCTGTCGAACTTCACCGACTTCGACCCGCTTTCGCGCGTGCCCGGCGTGGGCGTGCGCTACGTTTCCTCGACGACCGATCTGGGCCGACCCGACCTGGTGGTGCTTCCCGGCTCGAAGACTACGCTCGACGACGCGCGCTGGCTTGCGGCTAGCGGCATCGGGGCCTGTGTACGCGCGCTTTCGGGCGCGGGCACGCCGGTGCTCGGCATATGCGGTGGCTACCAGCTTTTGGGAGACGAGCTTTCCGACCCGCACGGCAGGGAAGGCGCTGGCACCGCGCGCGGGCTCGGGCTCATCCCTGCAAGTACGGTGTTCAAGGAGGAAAAGCGCCTCGCCCAGTCGGCACTGCGCATCACGGGCGCCCAAGGCGCGTTCTCGGTGTGGAACGGCATGACGGCGCGCGGGTACGAGATTCACGACGGCGAAACGACCGTCTCCTGCGCCCCTGTGGGCACGATTGGCGGCAAACCAGAAGGCGCGGCCTGCGGTAACGTGTTCGGAACCTATCTCCACGGCCTGTTCGACGAACCGGGTGTGGCGCTCGCCCTCGCGCGCTCGCTCGCGCGCATGCGCGGCCTGCCCGAGAGCGTCGTGGGTGCTGCGGGCGCGGCGTCCGCGGCCGATCACCGTGCGCGCGAGTTCGACCGCCTGGCCGACGTCGTGCGCGGGGCGCTCGACATGGAGCATGTCTACCGCATTATCGAGGAGGGCGTATGATCCACGTGTATCATGGCGACGGCAAAGGCAAGACCACGGCGGCGATGGGCCTTGCCCTTCGCATGCTCGCTGCAGGCCGCCGCGTCGTCGTCGTGCAGTTCCTGAAAGACGGCGAAAGCGGGGAGGTGCGCCTGCTCGCCGAGCATTTCGGCGTGCCCGTGTTCGCGGGGAAGGCGTCGGACAAGTTTACCTGGTCGATGACGTCGGAAGAACTTGCCGCGACGTGCGAGCTGCACGATGGGAACCTCGCTTCCGCGCTCGCCGAGCTCGAGGGTGCGCAAGAGGGACTGCTCGTGCTCGACGAGGCGCTCGACGCGCTTTCGAAGGGGCTTGTCGACGAGGCGCTCGTGGACCGCGCGCTCGATATGTCCGCTCGCGGCGTCGAAGTAGCGCTCACCGGGCGCGCGCCTTCCCGCAAGATCGTGGAGAAGGCCGACTACATAACCGAGATGCGGTGCGAGAAACATCCCTACGAGCAGGGGATATGTGCAAGGGAAGGAGTGGAGTACTAGATGGATTCCAAGGAGATGGCGCCCGGCGACATCGAGCGGCGCAGCTTCGAGATTATCACCGAAGAGCTCGGCGGCCGCACGTTCCCGCCGCTCGAAGAGCCCGTCGTGAAGCGCGTCATCCACACCACTGCCGACTTCTCGTACGCCGATTCTCTCGTGTTCACCCATGACGCCGCGCACTGTGCGCTCGACGCGCTGCGCGCAGAGGCCACGTTGCTCACCGACACGAACATGGCGCTCGCAGGCATAAGCAAGCCCGCGCTCGAGAAGCTCGGCTGCAAGGCCGTGTGCTACATGGCCGACCCTGATGTCGCCGCGGCTGCGCGCGCCGCGGGCACGACTCGCGCCGTTGCGAGCATGGACAAAGCTTGCGGCATCGAGGGTCCGCTCATCGTGGCCGTCGGCAACGCTCCCACAGCACTTCTGCGCCTCGCCGAGCTCATGGATGCGGGGAAGATCGCGCCCGTGCTCGTCGTTGGGGTGCCGGTCGGGTTTGTGAACGTGGTCGAGGCGAAAGAGGAGCTACTCGCACAACGCGTGCCGGCCATCGTCGCGAGGGGTCGCAAGGGCGGCTCGACCGTGGCGGCTGCCATTATGAACGCGCTGCTCTACCAGATCACGCGCCCAGGCGGCCCGAAGTGACGGCGCCCGCATCCGCGCCGGCGCTGCGCATCTTCGCCGGCACCACCGAGGGCCGCCTTCTGTGCGAATGGGCGAGCGGGGCGGGCATCCCCTCCCGTGCCTATGCGGCAACCGAGTACGGAGGCGAGCTTTTGGGCGAGCTTCCAGGCATCGAGGTGCATGCGGGCAGGCTCGACGAGGCTGACATGGAGCGCGAGCTTTCCGGCGCGCGCATCGTTGTCGACGCCACGCACCCCTTCGCTACGCTCGCAAGCGGCAACATCCGGGCCGCTTCGCTCGCCGCGGGTGCACGATGCCTGCGCCTTGCGCGCCCGGTCGAGGCGCTGCCCAAAGGCATCGTGTCGGTCACGTCGATCGCCTGCGCGGCGCGCTTTCTCTCCGAGAACCCGGGTCGCGCGCTTCTCACGACGGGGAGCAAGGAGCTTGCTCCCTACACGCGCGTCGCCGATTTCGCGGAGCGCTTCTTCGTGCGTGTGCTCCCGTTGCCCGGTGCTATAACGAAGTGCATCGACGCGGGGTTTTCGCCGTCGCACGTCATCGGCATGCAGGGGCCCTTCACCCGCGAGCTCAACGAGGCGATGCTTCGGCAGGTGGGCGCCCAGTGGCTTGTGACCAAGGACTCGGGAACCGTAGGCGGCACGGCCGAGAAGCTCGCCTCCGCGCGCGCCGTGGGAGCGCGCTGCATCGTGGTCACCCGTCCCGCCGAGGGAGGCGGGGCCCTTTCGCTTCGGGAAGTGGAAGACGCGCTCTTACGGGAGTTCGCGCGCTAGGCGCTCGCCGCGCCTGCGCGCCCTCCCGCCCGCGAGGAGGAGCGTCCCGAGCAAGCTCGACCCGTACAAGCCCGTCATCCATCAATAGCTCGAGGACGACGCCCAGAACTGGCGCAAACAGCCCTTCAATAAGTTGCGGTGAAATAGTGTCTGTTTTTGCTGCTAGATAGCATATTCGGTTCCTAATTCACCGCAACTTGTTGGTGGTGGCTTACTGGTAGCTGGTGGTGGCTTACTGGTAGCTGGTGGTGGCTTACTGGTAGCGTAGGCACTCCACCGGGTTGAGCTTTGCCGCGCGGCGAGCGGGGTAGAAGCCAAAGATTACGCCGATGCCGACGGAGACGCCGAAGGCCAGCAGCACCGTGGCGATTGAAAAGCTCGGTGTGATCTCCCCACTGGCACCGAGCTCGTTGAGAACCCCTGATCCTGCGGCAAACATCGCGAGGCCCCAGGCCAGCAGATAGCCAATCAGGACACCCAGCAGGCCACCGGTGACGCACAGCGCCGAGGACTCGGCCAAAAACTGCGCGGTGATATCGCGGCGACTGGCGCCCAAGGCACGGCGAATACCGATCTCGCGGATGCGCTCAGTCACGTTGGTAAGCATCATATTCATAATGCCGATTCCGCCGACAAGCAGTGAGATACTGGCGACAGCGCCCATGATGAGCGAGAAGGCGCCCATAAACGAGTTGAGTGCATCGATGGCGCTTTTCATGGAGGTCGCCGATACGCTGTCGTACTCATCATCCTCCGAGATGCCCTTCATCGCGCGCACCTTAGACTCGATGGTCTTGCAGAGCTCGTCCATGTCTGTGCCCTCGGCGGCAAGTGCCGTCACGCTGGGAAATGAAGGATTCTCGTCGCCAAACAGGCCGGAGATGGTTTCGCGTGGCATATACAGCGTGAGCGAGCCCATGGAGTCGCTGCCGCCATCAATCACGCCTACAATCTGCACCTCGCCGTTGGACACCTTGATGGTTTTCCCCAGTGCGTCCTGTTCGTTGCCGTAAAGCTGATCGGCGCCGCCGCGGCTGATGAGCGCCACGCGCGAGCCTGCCTTTGACTCGACATCGGTGTAGGTGCGCCCCGCAACGAGCTTACTGGCACCCACGGCGTCGAGCATGTCGCTATCGACACCCTGTGCCATGACGGTATAGCTTTTATCGCCGGTCTTGTACTCGGTATACGCGCTTTTGACAATGCCGATCTGTTCTATCTGCGGCACCAGTTTTTTAAGCTTCTGGACGTCAGAATCAGAGAGTTCTTGGGACGAATAGATCTGAACCATGCGAGCTGCGTTGAGGCCCAGGCTGTTGACCAAGCTGTTTTGGATGCCGCCGATGAGCGAAGTCATGGCAATGACCGAGGCGATGCCGATGACAATGCCCAGGATGGTGAGCAGGCTGCGCCCCTTGTTGGCCTCGAGCGAGTGAAGGGCTTCCTGGATAAGATCGCGGGCGCTCATGCCATCACTCCTTTCGGCGGGTTGGCGGAGGCGGAAATCATGGGCAGGCTATCTACGGCGCTGCGTAGGGTCCGCGGTGCATGCGGAATATACGCGCCGTCGTGAATGCGACCGTCGCGGATGGTCACGGCACGGTCGGCCTCGGCGGCGATGCCGGGGTCGTGTGTGATAAGCACGATGGTTTTGCCGCGCTCCTGGAGCTTGTGGAAGGTTTCCATGACGAGCGCTCCCGTGGCGGAGTCCAGGTTGCCCGTCGGCTCGTCGGCCAAAATGATGGGTGGATCGTTGACAAGGGCGCGCGCGATGGCGACGCGCTGCATCTGGCCGCCCGAGAGCTCGGATATGCGGTGGTCCCAGTGGTCGACGGGCAGCGTGACGGCCTGCAGCGCGTGCACGGCGCGCATCTCGCGCTGGCTGCGCGGCACATTGGTGTAGGACAGCGGCAGCATGACGTTTTCGATCACCGTCAGGCGCGGCAGCAGATTAAAGCTCTGAAAGACAAAGCCGATGCTCAGCGCGCGCACCTCGGTGAGCTCGTCATCGTCGAGCTCGGCGACGTTGAGCCCTTGCAGGAAATAATCACCCGCCGTCGGCTTGTCCAGGCAGCCCAGGATGTTCATGAGCGTCGACTTGCCCGAGCCCGAGGGGCCGGTGATTGCGACGAACTCACCGGGGTTCACCGCCAGGCTCACGTTGTGCAGGATGTGGGCGCAACCGGCCTCGCTCTCAAAGATGCGGTGCACGTTGCGGATGTCGATGACGGGACGCATTACTTGCCCTCGTCGGCAGACATATTGTCGCCGCCGTCTGCCGTCATGCCTGTGCCGGTATCCGTCACGATGGTGTCGCCGTCGCGTAACTTGGTAACCGGGACGTCTGGGTTGATCTCGTTGCCCTGGTCGTCGCACTTGACCTGCGTCTTACCGACTACAGCCTCGTTGTCGTTTTGCGTCACGACGGTCACCTTCACGCGGCGCGTCTTCTTGCCTTCCGAATCGGTTGCCACGTTGACGTAATAGTGTTCGCCGTCTTCGGTCATGAGCGCCATCGTCGGCACCATCACCACATCGTCGAGCTGCTCGGTCACCACCGAGACCTCGGCCGTCATACCCGGCTTAAGGCGACTGTCGGGTGCTTCGATGAGGATGTCGACGTTAAAGGTTACGCTGCCGCCGCCGGAGTTGGAGTCGGAGTTTGCCACCGAAGCGATGGCCGTGACCGTTCCCTGGCTCACGATATCGGGAAACGCGGGATAGGTGACGTTGGCGCTCTGCCCAACGGCGATCTTGGCGATGTCCTTTTCGCCCACCTGCACGGTCACCTTCATCTTGGACAGGTCGGCGATCTGCATGCACTGCTTGCCGCCGCTCGTATCGCTTTCGCCCATGATCATGCCGCCTGTTACCGTGGCGCCCACCTTGGCGTTGAGCTCCACGATGCTGCCCGAGCTCGGGGCCGTTACCGTACGGCTGGCGGCCTTGGCGTTCGCCTGATCGAGGTTTGCCTGGGCCGATGCGAGACTGCGCTGAGCGGCCGATACGGCGTTCGTGTCCGCTGATGCGGCGGAGATGCCAGCCGCTGCGGAAGCTCCATCGATGTCCGTCGTTGGGGTGGCCTGCGCGGCAGCTGCGGCTTTCTGCGCGTTGGTGAGGTCTTCCTGAGCGGCAGCAACTGCACGCTGCGCCTCGGCAACGTTGCGATCGAGCTCGTCGTTTTTAATGGTCATGAGCACGTCGCCCTCGTTGACGGATTGGCCTGCCTGCACGTTGATCGAATCGACCGTGCCGTCGACAGAAGGGGAGACCACTGAGGACGAAATGGGTTTGAGCTGGCCTTTCGCCTCGACCGTTGTGGTAAACGTGCCCTCGGTCACCATGTCGGTCACAGGCCCGCTAGCGCCCTGCGGCTGCGCATTGATAACCAGGGTTGCGACAATGGCAATGAGCGCGATGGCACCTACGACGCCGGCGGCAATACCGCGTCGAATCAGCTTTTTGCGTCGACGTTCGGCACGTTTTGCCTTGAGCTTGGCATACGCCTCTTCATCGGAAATTTCGGCCGTATCGTTCGTGCGTTCGCTCTGCTTGTCGGCATGTACGTTTTTAATCAGAGGAATCGTTTCGGTGGCACCTTCGGGCGTGTACTCGGCATCATCCGAGCCTGGGGTGATGGTGGGGACATTCGGCATAGCGTCTCCTTTATAGAAAGTTCCTCAATAAGTATATGCGCTCGTCGCGTAAGGCGGGCGCATATGGCGGATTCTTTCGGAACTGTTAGATTGGTCGCAGCGGCTCCACGTTGTAGGAATGCGCGCGTTGCACTACGAGTGGACAACCACGCACAGGCCGACTTTGATGCAGTCGTGAAGTGCCTTGGCGTCGGCCAGGCGCAGGTTGATGCAACCGTGGCTGCCGCACCACTTGTACGACTCGGCGTTATCGAAGCTCTTGTCGTTTTGCCAGGTGGCATCGTGGAAGCCGATCATGTTGCCCTCAAACGGCATCCAGTAGCTAACCGGGCTTTCGTATTTGGGCTTGCCGGTCTCGGGGTCCTTGGCACCGATGAGTTTGCTGGCGCCGTCGTTGCTGTTGATCTGCCAGACGCCCTCGGGCGTGGCGTCCTCGCCCGGCTTTCCCGAGATAAAGTTGGCCTCCCACACGATATTGCCGCTCTCGTCGTAGTAGCGCGCGTGCTGCTCGGACAGATCGACATCGATGTATGCCTTCCAGTCGGGCTCTCCCTTTGCGGTAAAGGTGTCGGCCTTCTGGGAGTACTTGATCTCGATTTCGCCGGTCTGCTTGTTGTTAATGGCGTCTTCGACCTGCTTGGCGAGCGAGCTGCTGTCGATGGACCAACCAAAGTCGCCGCCTTCGACGGCGCACTGCTTGCCATCGGCGCGCGTCCACCAGCGAGTGGAGCCCACGGTATTAAAGCCGTTGGCAAGCTCGGCTGCCCAGCTGCTGATCTGCGACGTATCGAGCGTGGGGTTGGCCGGATCGGCAAAGCTGATCCACTGCAACACGGAGCTGCCATCAACCTTGCCGGCATCCTCGCCGTTGAGCTTGAGGGTCACGTTGACGCCCAAGAAGTTGTTGGCGGCATCGCATGCGGCCTGAATCTGATCATCGGTCAGCGTTCCATTGAGTGGCTCATAGGCATCGTTGCCGAGCTTGGAAAGATCTACGGTCTCGGCCAGCGAGGCAAGCTCGAGCTCGGCATACTTAATGACATGCTCGCGGTTGAGTTTTTCGTTGGAGCGCGCCTTCTCGACGGTAAACTTGCCGGCCTGCTCGTCATAGGAGCTATTGGCCTCGAACGCGCCCGAACGCCCCTCGTTAAACTCGTCGATGGCGGCGCCCAGATCCTTCTCAAACTGCTTTTGGTCAAAGGTGTCGGAGAGCATGGACAGGTCGACGTCTTGATCAAGATCGACTTCGTTGGAGCTAGCGGTTGTTTTGGTCTTGCCGCTTAAGGATTCTACAAGGCGAACCGGCCATACAATGGCTTCGTTGCGGCTGATAATCTCTTTTGCGGCAGCTTCGCCGTCGACAATGGGCTCATCGGACTCGGGCTGATAGGTCCAGCTAAAGTCATCGCCTGTCACGGTGAGCTTATAGTGCTTCCAAGCCGAGTTGACCTTGGTGGCGGCAGACGAAGCGTTGGAGAACGAGACATCGACGCCGGCGATAGTGGTGTTGGGGTAGGCTACCTGCGAAAACGCTACAACGCCTACGATATAGACAATGACGATAAGACCCAGAACGACAAAGAGCGTCGTCTTTTTGCCCGACTTATTGTTCTCGGCGGGTTTGCGTGCGGGGCCGCGATCGCCTCGAGCGTGCGTGGGGGGCTGCTTGGGCGCATTGCCATTTGCCTGGCGCTGCTGATGCTGCTTGTTCGGACGTTGGGAAACGTTTGCCGCACCTCGCTGCTGACCGCGGCTCGGCGCGATAGGACGCGGCGACTGAACGCCGCCGGTGTGCCTGCTCGGCTGCTGCGGATCGGGAATCAGTTGAGTTCGATCGTTTTGCGACATCGTATGCATATCCTTCGGATTTCGCCTTGCGGCTCATCGTGTTTTTACTGGGCTTGCATTATAGCGATTACCCAGTTGTTTGTGGTATGGAAACGGTGGCATTCAAAAGAGGTGGGACATTTGTCCCACCTTCGAGTCTTTCTTTGTCGCTATCCGCACACACCGCATTTTGCACAGGCCGAAAGTGCGGCCGGAGCCTGCGCGATGCCACCCTTTGCCGTCTCGCGCAGCGTGGCCGGCAACGCGTGGCCCACGGAGAGCATGACGTGCGCCATCTGGTCAAACGGCACCAGGCTCTTGATACCGGCAAGTGCAAGCTGCGCCGAGCTAAATGCCGCGGCCACGCCGATTGCATTGCGGTTTTGGCACGGCACCTCCACGAGGCCGCCCACCGGGTCGCAGACCAGGCCCAGCAGGTTGCTCAGGGCGATGGAGCTGGCGTCGAGTGCCTGCTCAGGCGTGCCTCCGAGCATCTGCACCAGCGCGGCGGCGGCCATGGCGGCCGCGCTTCCCACCTCGGCTTGGCATCCGCCCTCGGCGCCGGCGACGCAGGCGCTCGTGGTGAGGTTGAGGCCGATGGCGGCGGCGCAGTAGAGGGCGTCCATGACTTGCTCATCGTCCAGTTGCAGATGGTCGGCGAGCGCCAGCACGCAGCCGGGCACGACGCCTGCGGAGCCGGCCGTGGGGGCGGCGACGATCACTCCCATTGTGGCGGAGCGCTCAAGGACGGCCATGGCGCGGGCCACGGCATCGGTCTGGACGGCGCCCATCAGGCTTACGCTCAAGTCGTTGCGGCCGGTGGCATCGACGAGTTTAGCCTCGCCGCCGATAAGCCCGCCGAGCGAGCGCTGAGGATTGGCGATGGGGGCCGTGGTCTCCTCGCGCATGACGTCGAGCACGCGGCGCATGGCGGCGACGGCGTGGGCCTCGCCGGTCAGGCGCGCCTCGCGAACGGCCATGACGGCGCCGATGTTGAGGCCGAGTTCGGCGCAGGCGTCGAGCAACTGCGCACCATCGTCAAAGATTTCCTTGGCCGAAACGCCGGGGGAGAGCGACGAGGCCGAGCCCGGGAGCTCGATAAAGGTGGCGTAGTTTACATTGTCGAGCTTGCGCAGCATGGGGATGACGGTGTCGTCGGGGGCGCCATCGGTTTCAAAGACGGAGTATGCCTGGCCGCCCACCTCGGTGCGGTAGGTGCGGCAGAAAGCGATGTTCACATGGGCGTAGGCGAGCAGGTTCGTGAGCGCGGCGAGCACACCGGGGACGTCCTGGTGTGCCACGAAGAGCGTGGAATACATGCCCGAGATATCGACGCCGACGCCGTTGATGCGGCTGATGCGCATCTTGCCGCCGCCGAGGCTCTCGCCGCGGACCTGCGCCGTGGCGCCCGTATCGTCGGCCATGTCGATGTCGACGGTGTTGGGATGGATGGAGGCGTCGTCGCCCTTAATTTCAAAGTGGTAGTCGAGGCCCTGCTCGCGTGCGAGGTCGAAGGCCTGCTTGATGTTCTCGTCGTCGGTGTCGAGGCCCAGGATGCCCGCGACGAGCGCACGATCGGTGCCGTGGCCGCGGTAGGTGTGGGCAAAGGAGTTCCACAGGCCAAAGGTGACCTTAGTGATGCGGCCTTCCAGCAGGCTGGCGGCAACTTGGGCGCAGCGCAGGGCGCCGGCGGTGTGCGATGAGCTGGGGCCGACCATGACGGGGCCCAAGATCTCGAATGCCGAGGTCGTAGCTAGTGTTTGCGGCTTGCCTGCCATATGCGCTCCTGTTCTATCCCGTCGTTCCGAGGGCTTTGGTATTTGGTCGCCTGCTCTACAGTCCTGGCTCGCACGGAGGCCACATTAAGTGGCCTCCGGCTCGTGCGGAACTCGCGATCGACCAAATACCAAAGCCCTCGGAACTTAGGATACATGGTTGGAGTGGCTGGATGTCAAAATTTATCAGCTGGGGACGTGCTGTTCATTGCGCATCGAAATATTCACACCACCGTGTAAATAAAAAGAAGTACCGGTTGGGGCCGGTACTTCTTTTGGTTCTAATGCTTTGCTGTCTGGGCTCTGCGAACCTATTTACAGGCCGCAGGCTGCTTTGAGTTCTTCGACTCGGTCGGTATTCTCCCAGGTGAAGTCGGCGTCTTCGCGGCCGAAGTGGCCGTAGGCTGCCGTCTTCTCGTAGATCGGTCGACGCAGGTCCAGGTCGCGGATGATCGCGCCCGGGCGCAGGTCGAAGGTCTTCTCTACGGCTTCAACGATCTTGTCCTCGGCAACATGCGCGGTACCGAAGGTGTCGACCATGATTGAGAGGGGCTTGGAAACGCCGATGGCGTAGGCAAGCTCGACTTCGCAGCGGTCGGCCAGACCGGCGGCGACCACGTTCTTAGCGACCCAGCGCGCGGCATACGCGGCGGAACGGTCGACCTTGGTGCAGTCCTTGCCGCTAAAGGCGCCACCGCCGTGACGGCCGTAGCCGCCGTAGGTGTCGACGATGATCTTGCGGCCGGTGAGGCCCGTGTCGCCCATGGGGCCGCCCACGACAAAGCGACCGGTGGGGTTCACGTAGATGTCCGCGTTGCCCCACGGCATGTTCTCGGCAGCCATGACCGGGGTGATGACGTGCTCGATGAGGTCGGCCTTGATCTTGCCCATGTCTTCGATCTCGGCGGCGTGCTGCGTGGAGATGACGATGGTCGTGACCTCGACGGGCTTGCCTTCCTCGTAGCGCACGGTGACCTGGGTCTTGCCGTCGGGACGCAGATAGGCGAGGGTGCCGTCGTGGCGCACGGCGGCCAGGCGCTCGGCCAGGCGGCTTGCCAGGTAGTGCGGCATGGGCATGAGGGTCTTGGTCTCGTTGGAGGCATAACCGAACATCATGCCCTGGTCGCCGGCGCCGATCAGGTCGATCGGGTCGGTGGTGGCGCCGGTCTGGGTCTCGAAGGACTCGTCGACGCCCTGGGCGATATCGGGCGACTGCTCGTGGATAAGGCTCATAACGCCGCAGGTGTCGCAGTCAAAACCGAACTTGGCACGGTTGTAGCCAATGCGACGGATAACGCCGCGGGCGATTTCCTGTACGTCGACGTAGGCCTGGGTGCGAATCTCGCCGGCGACGATGACGGTGCCGGTGGTCACGAGGGTCTCGCAGGCGCAGCGGACGTTCTCCACGTTGGCAGGCACGCCGTTGGGGGCGATGTAGCCCTGCTCCTGGAGCTCTATTTCTTTGGCGAGGATTGCGTCGAGGACGGCGTCGCTGATCTGGTCAGCGATCTTATCGGGATGACCTTCGGTCACCGACTCCGACGTAAAAACAAAGGACCCGTGTTGGGGTGGGATGGAACGAAGTTCTTCTGACATGATTGTCCTTTCAAAAACGTGTCCCGGCGACCGTTACCATTCCGCTGGGCTCTCTATGCAAGGGCACATCATAGCGCGTAAATCAAACATTCACACCCTTTCCGCACCCACTCATTTAAGTCTGTCCCCAATGAGTGGGTCGGTGCCCTTTGTGCGGAGGTTGCTTTGATGCTTTATACTGGTGCGGTTAGACATCCATCCTGCAATCGAGGAGATTTCCATGGCATCAGACGTTCGCGTCCGCTTTGCACCCTCACCGACGGGCAAGCTGCACATCGGCGGCGCCCGCACCGCTATCTATAACTGGGCTTTCGCCCGCGCAAACGGCGGTACGTTCATTCTGCGCATCGACGACACCGATCCCACCCGTTCCACCGACGAGAACACGCAGATCATTTTGCGCGCCATGCGTTGGCTGGGCTTGGACTGGGACGAGGGCCCCGAGGTGGGCGGCGACTATGGTCCCTATGCCCAGACCGAGCGCCTGGACCTGTACAAGCAGGCCGCCCAGAAGCTTTGGGATGAGGGCAAGGCCTATCCCTGCTTCTGCACCAAGGAGCAGCTCGATGCCGACCGCAAGGCCGCGCAGGAGCGCAAGGACCCCTTCCAGGGCTATCAGCGTCGTTGCCGCGATCTTGATCCCGAGGAGGCCCGCCGCCGCATCGAGGCCGGCGAGTCCTACGTCCTGCGCATCAAGGTGCCCGAGGACCGCGGCGACGTCGTCGTCCACGACGCCGTCCACGGCGAGGTGACCTTCGACGCCAAGGAGCTCGACGACTTTGTCATCTTCCGCTCCGATGGCACGCCCACGTACAACTTCGCGACCGTCGTCGACGACGCCATGATGAAGATTACCCATGTCATCCGCGGCGACGACCACCTGTCCAACACCCCGCGTCAGGTCATGGTCTACGAGGCCCTCGGCGCGCCCGTGCCTACGTTCGCCCACATTTCCATGATCTTGGGTGCCGACGGCAAGAAGCTCTCCAAGCGCCACGGCGCCACCTCGGTGGAGGAGTACCGCGACGCTGGTTACCTGTCCGACGCCTTCGTCAACTATCTGGCGCTGCTCGGCTGGTCGCTCGACGGCGAGACCACAATCATTCCGCGTGATGTCCTGGCCAGCAAGTTCTCGCTCGACCGCATCTCCAAGAACCCGGCGACCTTCGACCCCAAGAAACTCGACTGGGTCAACGCCGAGTACATCAACGGCATGTCCGATGCCCAGTTTGCCGACGAGATCATGGTCCCCGAGCTGCACGAGGCGGGTCTCATCGAGGGCAACGTCGAGTACGGCGAGGATTGGATCGATGCGCTTGCCGCCATCGTCAAGCCGCGCACCAAGATGCCCGCCGACGCCGTGACCGTCGCCGCTCCCATCTTTGCTACGGCCGAGACGCTCGAGTATGACGAGAAATCCGTCAACAAGGGCCTGGCCAAGGAAGGCATGGGTGCCATCCTGGACGCCGCCAAGGCCGCGCTCGAGGGCGTGGACGAGTGGGCAGCCGCGAACATCGACGCCGCGCTTGAGCCGCTTCCCGAGCAGATGGACCTCAAGAAGCGCGTGGTGTTCCAGGCCGTGCGCGTCGCCGTTTGCGGCAACATGGTGAGCCCTCCGCTGGGCGAGACCATGGCGCTCGTCGGCCGCGACGACTGCCTGGCGCGTATCGACCGCGCCCGCACGATGGCGCTGTAGTCGCTGCGCAAACGTTTGTATCCGAGCCCCGTTCACCCCGAGCGGGGCTCTTGTTTCTGTACCGATGAGTGGGTTGCTGGGACAAAATAATCAGTAGTGTTTGTCCCATGTTCGAGTGACGCAACAAGCTCGACACTCGTATCGGCCATGGGACAAACTCTACTGATTATTTTGTCCCACCCCTTTCAGGTCCGTTCGTTAGAGGTGGTGTATGGCTCAACAACTGTCGCTGTTTGGTTCGCCGGAACCGGAGGAGGCTCTGGTGAAGCTCATGCCTGTCGCTGCCTCGGCTCAGCCTAAGCCTGCACCTGAGCCCATCGCTGCCTACGCGAGCGTGGTTCTCGACATTCCTACCCGAGCGCTGTCCGAGCCATTCGCCTACTGCATTCCCCAGTCCCTTGCCAACGAGGCACAGATCGGATCCACGGTCCTGGTTCACTTTGGTAACCGTGCCGCCGCGGGCTATGTCGTCGACATTGCGCCTGAGCTGGGCGACCTGCAGGGTAATAACGCCCTCGACCCCGCGCGCATTAAAGCCGTCGAGGCTATCCTCAGCAAACCGCTCTTTACCGCCGAAGCCGCCCGTATCGCACGCTGGATGAGCCACGAGTACGTCGCAACGCTTTCCGAGTGCCTGCGCCTGTTTTTGCCCCCGGGCGGCAGTCCGCGTGTGGTCAAGGGTGACGACGGCGTGTGGACGGTTGAACGTCCAGCCGTCAAACCCATCCAAAATCGCTGGGTCATGCTCACGCCCGAAGGCTTCGACTATACGCCGCCCAAGACCGCGGTCCGCCAGCGCCAACTCATCGAGGCGCTCCAGTGCGGCCCGGTCACGACGCGCGACCTCAACCTTCTCTATAACAGTATGTCGGCGACCATCAAGGCTCTCGAAAAACGCGGCGTCGTGGTGGTGGAGGAGCGCCGTGCCTGGCGCGGTTGCAGCGAGCAGACCACGCTGTCCTCGGCAAGCGGCAAGGCGCCGGTCTCCCTTACCAACGGCCAGCAACAGGCACTCGCGCAGATTGAGCGCGCCCGTCTGGACGCTCATGGCGACGTGGTGCTGGTCGACGGCGTCACCGGCTCCGGCAAAACCGAGGTCTATCTATCCGCCATCGAGCGCGTGCTCGCGGCTGGCCGCTCTGCCTGCGTGCTGGTACCCGAGATTTCGCTGACAGCCCAGACCGTCGGCCGCTTCCGCTCCCGCTTTGGCGAGACGGTCGCGGTTTTCCACTCGCGTCTTTCGGCCGGCGAGCGCCTGGACCAGTGGGACATGGTTGCCAGCGGTTCCGCCCGCGTGGTCGTCGGCGCACGTTCGGCGCTCTTTTGCCCGCTTGGCGACCTGGGCCTCATCATCATTGACGAGGAGCACGAGACCAGCTACAAGCAGGGGTCCAGTCCGCGCTACCATGCGCGCGAGGTGGCAGCCGAGATGGCGCGCCGCTATCGCTGCCCGCTCGTGCTGGGGTCGGCCACGCCTTCTGCCGAGGCCCTCGACCGCTGCCGCCGCGGCATGTATAACGGTGCCACCTGGACGCGTGTCGAGATGCCCGAGCGCCCCGGACACGCCGTGCTGCCTACGGTCCGCATTGCTGACCTGCGTCGCGAGTTCTCGCACGGCAGCCGATCCATGTTCTCAAAACCCTTGATGGAGGGATTGGAGCGTGTGGTCGAGCGCCGTGAGAAGGCCGTGTTGCTGCATAACCGCCGTGGCTTTGCGCCGTTCCTGATGTGCCGCGAGTGCGGCTGCGTCCCCACCTGCAACCACTGCTCCACAGCGCTTACGTATCACGAGCGCACACACACGCTGCAGTGTCACACATGCGGTTCGTCTTGGCGCGTGCAGCCGTATCCCGCGCCCACGAGCCGTTGCCCCAAATGTGGCAGTCGCTACCTGGCAAAAATGGGCCTGGGCACGCAGCAGATCGAGGACGCACTGCACCAGTTGCTTCCCGAGGACGTTTCTATCATTCGCATGGATGCCGATTCCACGCGTGGCAAGGATGCGCACAAAAAGCTGCTCGAGCAGTTCGATGCGGCGGATTGCGCAGTGTTGCTGGGTACCCAGATGATCGCTAAAGGTCTCGATTTTCCAGAGGTCACGCTCGTGGGCGTGGTCAATGCCGACTTCGCCCTCAAGCTGCCCGATTTCCGCGCAGGGGAGCGCGCCTACGATCTGCTGGAACAGGTGGCGGGCCGTGCCGGTCGCGGCGATCGTCCCGGTGAGGTGATCATCCAGACCTACCTGCCCGAGGATCCGGTCATTCGCGCCGTCGCTAAGCACGACCGTTCGATCTTTACCGACTACGACCTGGACCAGCGCCGCGACGCCCTGTATCCACCGTTCGTGCGTCTGGTCAATATTTTGGTGTGGTCGGCGAACCGAGACGATGCGCAGGACTACATTGGGCGCATTGCAAAGCTTCTTAAGCGCCGCTGGCATGCCGCCGCGCCCGATTTTTTGCGGGCGGGGAGTGCCGTGCCGCAGGTGCTAGGCCCGGCTTCGTGTGTAATCGAGAGAGCCAAGGACCGTTACCGCTTCCATCTGCTTGTGAAGTCGCCCGTGGGGTACCATGTCTCTGATGATATCGACGCCTGCCTCAAAGAGGTGGGCTCTGTGCGCGGCGTGAGCGTGAGCGTTGACGTCGACGCCTATGATTTGATGTAACAACCCGAAAGGATGGCCATGGAAGCCAACGGAATCGTACTGTCGCCCGACCCTCGTCTGCGCCAGGAGTGCGCCGTCATCGAGGAGATCACCCCGGCGATCGAGGCGCTTGCCGAGAAGATGAAGAAGATGATGTTCGAGAACGGCGGCTGCGGCCTGGCTGCTCCGCAGATCGGCGAGCTTATTCAGCTCGTCACCATCGACTGCGACTACAGCGACAAGAACGACTACGACCCGTACGTGCTCATCAACCCCGTGATTGTGGAGCAGAGCGACCATATGGTGCCGTTTAGCGAGGGCTGCCTGTCCATCCCTGGCATTAGCTGCGAGATCGAGCGTCCCGACCATGTCGTCGTCGAGGCGTACGACTTGGACGCCAACCTGATTCGCTATGAGGCTTCGGGCGATCTGTTCTGCGTGTGCCTGCAGCACGAGATCGATCACCTGCACGGCAATACCATGTTCGAGCGACTCAAGCCGATGCAGAGGATCAAGGCCGTCAAGGAGTACCAGGACGCCCTGGCCCGCGGCGCTCGACCGGGCGAGACGGAGTAGGTTTGTCCGTCCCCGGGGCGCCCGCCTATATCGTCCCGCGCTCAAACATTCTCGCTGCGCTGCGAAACTGCGCGCGGGACGATATAGGCGGGCGCCCCGGGGACTACGTTGACGCTGCCTGTCTCGCCCGGGTGCCGTCGGGCCAGGGATGGGCGTCTTCGCTGATAGGTGCTTTGCTGAAAGAGCTGCTTTTATTGCGGCTCTTTCTTTGGTTTTGGGTATATTTGTTCTTGTTGAAATGTTATTGCGGATGGGCTGGTGACTTGGCTTTCCGCTGTTCTTTGTAGCCGTCTCGGCTTTGGTTGAGAGGAGACGTTCTTTATGCGTATTGTGTTTATGGGTACGCCTGATTTTGCTGTGCCCTCGCTGGCTTCGCTTGTCGAGGCTGGAAACGAGATTGCGCTTGTTGTTACTCGTCCTGATGCTGTTCGTGGGCGTGGTAAGAAGCTGGAGCCGTCTCCTGTTAAGGCTAAGGCGCTCGAGCTTGGTCTGCCTGTTGTTGAGGCTAATCGTATGACGCCTGAGGTTGTTGAGGTGCTCCAGGCTGCCCAGGCTGACATTTTCTGTGTGGCTGCTTATGGCTGTATTTTGCCTGATGAGGTGCTGCATATAGCGCCGCTTGGTATTGTGAATGTTCATGCGTCCTTGCTGCCTCGTTGGCGTGGGGCTGCTCCTATTCAGCGTGCCATTCTTGCTGGTGATGAGATTGCTGGCGTTTCTATTATGCGCATTGGGCACGGCGTGGATACTGGTGCTTATTGTGCTCAGGCTTCCACGTTGGTTTCCGGTAAGCATGCTGAGGCGCTGACCATGGAGCTTGGTGAGCTTGGCGGCAAACTGCTGGCTGATACGCTTCCTTCTCTTGCCGATGGCACCGCCGTGTGGATCGAACAGGACGAGGCGCTCGTTACCCATGCTGCCAAGATTTCTAAGCAGGAGATGCGCCTGGATCCGCACATGGCGGCGCTTGATTGCGTGCATCATGTGCTGGCCTCGTCCGATACCGCGCCTGCTCGTTGCGTGATTGCCGGCAAGACCGTGCGTGTGCTCGATGCTGCGGCGGCTGATGTTTCGCTTGGCGAGGGTCAGGTTCTCGTTCAGGCTAAGCGTGTTTACCTTGGCCTTTCCGATGGCTCGGTTGAGTTGCTCGAGGTTAAGCCTGATGGCAAGCGTGCTATGGCCGCTTCTGCTTGGGCTGCTGGCCTGCAGGGTGCCGATCTTTCGTGGGGTGTTTTGTCATGAGCAAGCTGTCTCCCGCGCGCAAGCTTGCGCTCGATGTGCTGATGGAGGCCGATCGCCGCGGCATGTACGCGCGCGACGTGCTCTCGTCCCGTGCTTCCGCCAAGGCCATTGACCAGCGCGATTCCGCTTTTGCCGCCCGCTTGGCGCTGGGTGTTGCCGCCACGCAGGGTATTTTGGACGAGCTGCTCGACCAGTTTCTCGATAAGCCCAAAAAGGTCGCTCCGCGTGTGCGCATGGCGCTTCGTATCTCGGCCTTCGAGATGCTCTACCTGCATACGCCTGGCCGCGTTGCCGTGAGCCAGGGTGTTGAACTGGTGCGCAGCGGTGCTAAGTCTGCCGCGGGCCTGGCTAACGCGGTGCTACACAAGGTTGCGGACAACGTTGAGGATTTCGCCACGGCATCCGACGTGGATGAGTCTGAGCGCCGTTTGGTTCGTCTTTCGCGTTTGATGGGTCTTCCTCGCTGGCTGTGCGCTCGTATTATGGCCTCGTTCGATACGCCCGAGGGCGCGCTCACCTTTGCCGGCAATCTTGCGCCTGCGCCGCTTGCGCTGCACGAGAATGCGTTTACGACCAAGGCCGACCCGTATATCTCGCAGCTCGTTGCGCCCGTCTTCCCGGGCTGTCATGCCCCGGTCGATGCGCAGGTCACGGTTGCATCGGGCGTGTTTGAGCGTGCGGCCGCGGTTGCCTCAGACCTCAACGCCCAGCTTATCGCTACTGCCGCGACACGTCCCGGCCGTTGCCTTGAGATTGGCGCCGGTCGCGGCACCAAGACCTATGTGATGATGTGCCAGGCCAAGCGCGCCGGGTACGAGCGTCAGCATACCGCGCTCGACCTGCACGACCGTAAGTGCGATCAGAATCTCGCGCGCCTGCACAAGGCGGGTATCTCGGGTGTTCGTACGGTGTCGGGCGATGCCTGCGAGCTCAATGAGGTGCTTACGTCCTTTGACGCGATGCTTGGCGAACCCGCCCTGTTCGACACGGTCTTTATCGATGCGCCGTGCTCTGGCACCGGCACCATGCGCCGCCACCCCGAGATTCCGTGGCGCCTGACCGAAAAGGATGTGACGGTTGAGCTACCCAAGCTGCAGCTGGCGATGCTCAAGGAAGCCGCTGCGCGCGTGGCTGCCGGCGGCGAGCTCATCTATGCGACGTGCTCGGTCTTTGATGAGGAGAACACGCAGGTTGTGGATGCGTTCTTGGCGTCGCCCGAGGGTGCGGACTTTAGCCTGGAGCCGCTCTCCGAGGCGCAGATTCTGCAACTCCCCGATTTCGAGCAGGTCAAGAAGCTGGTAGCCGTCCGTCAAAACGACCGTGGCCTCTTCCAAAGCGTCCCCGTAAACGCCGACTCCTACGACGGCCACTTCTGCGCCCGCCTGGTCCGCCAGTAACTATTAAGTTGCGGTGAAATAGGGATTGAATAGCGGCTTCTACCTCGCCAAACAGTCCTTATTTCACCGCAACTCATAAGGAAACCTGGGCAGCTAAAGAATCAGCCCCGCGATCGGTGTTGGTCGCGGGGCTGATTGGTTTCTAGTGGCTGTGCGGGCAGTTGGCGCAGCAGCCGCTCGTGGCGCTGGTGCTGGAGCCGCCGCTTCGCTGGTCGGTGTTGTAGAAGCCGCTGCCCTCAAACTTGATGCCGCTTGCCGAGAACGTCTTGGCCGCCGGGGCACCGCAGCTCGGGCACACGACCTCGGGGGTCTCGGACATGGGATGCTCAACCTCAAACACGTTGCCGCAGCTCGAGCACTTGTAATCGTAGCGCGCCATAATACTTCCTTTTCAGCACAAAGCGGGCAGATCGCTCTGCCCGCATAAATTCAAACAGCAGTAACTGTACCCTATATCGGGGGTTTTATCACGCTTCGCCCCAGAATCTATGGGTGTTGCGCAGGAGCTGTGCAGTTTTGCCCTCGGCGGCCGCAACGTCGGCCTCATCGGCCTGCCAGGTCCAGTTGCCCGTGGCCACGCCCGGTACGTTCATGCGTGCATCGTCGCCTAGCCCCAGTACATCCTGCAGCGGCATCATCACAAGCGGAGCGTCGCTTGCCAGTGCGTCGCCCATCAGCTTGGCCGCCACCTCAACACCGCTCGGCACGTCGCCACCCGCAAAGGAACGCGTGCACCACCCGGCCAGCGTCGACGTATCGTGCGTCGAGGTGTACAGAATCTTGCCGGGCGTGGGATGCACACCGCAACGAACGTCGTAGTCGCTAAACTCCAGCACGTCCATGCCGGGGAAGCCGCAGGTCGAAGCCATAGCGCGAACACCGGGCGTCAGGTAGCCCAGGTCCTCGGCGATAAAGTTGAGCGGTCCCAGCTCGTCGTAGGCGGTCTGGAACAGGTCCTTGCCCGGGCCCGCCAGCCAGCGACCGTCGGCGCAAGCCTTTCCTGCGGGAATGCTAAAGTAGCTGTGGAATCCCAGGAAGTGATCCAGGCGCACGCGGTCGTAGAGCGAAAACGCGCGGCGCAGGCGATCCATCCACCAGCTATAGCCGTTCTGCTTCATGTGGTCCCAGCGGAACGTCGGGTTGCCCCACACCTGACCCTCGGGCGCAAAGTTGTCGGGCGGCGCGCCCGAAATCTCAATTGCCTTGCCGGTATCGGACAGCCAGAAATTTTCGGGCTCGCTCCACGCGTCGGCCGAATCGTCCGAGACATACATGGGGATATCGCCGATGACCTCGATGCCCTTCTTGTGTGCATAGTTCATGAGCTCGCACCAGGCCAGGTCAAAGCGGTACTGCATGTACGCCTGCAACTCTGCCTCGTCGTGGAAACGCTTGTCGTCAATCAGACGCTCGTTGTAGCGCGCGACATCGGCCGGCCAATCGTGGCGCGACTCGCCCTCAAAGTACTTCTTAACGGCCATGTAGACGCAGTACTTCTCGAGCCAGTCGGCATTGCGATGTTTAAATGCCGTGTAGAGCGGGTCTGCATCCTCGCCGCCACGGGCCTTCCAGGTTTCAAAGTCGGCGGCCAGCTCCTCGCGGCTCTCGGGCAGCAGGTCGATATTGCCCGCAAAAGCTGAGGGACCGGCGTAAGGGGAGCGGAAGAAGTCCGTAGGATTGACGGGGAGAACCTGCCAGTAGCGCATACCCATGGCGGCCAGATGGTCGATAAAGCGACGCGTGGACGCGCCGATCGTACCGGGCTTGCCGTCGTCGGTCGGCACCGATGTGATATGACACACAACACCTGCGCCGTGATCGAGTGGCTCCTGCAGGCGCTGCTCGGCATGGTGATAGATGATCGACGAGCCCAGCGGATACAAATCGAGCGTGACCGTGCCGTTGTGGATCTCGCACTCGTGACCGCTAATCACATCGCTCGCGCATTCGCCGAGTGCCGGAATCGTCACGCGGTGCGAATTGCGCAGACTACGGTTGATGATAACCGTCGCGGACTCGCCATCCTTGCCCGTGCGGTTGTATGCCAGCACCTCATCATTGAGCGCGAAGGCCTTGATCTCGCCGTCGATCATGAACGGCAGCGCGCGGCGCACAGCAGATGCGTTCTTGACGATCGCGAACGTATCGAAGTCGTGCAGGTTTTCCTTGGTCGGCATGGTGCGGCGATTGCCCGGATCGGTGAGACCCTCCAAGCCGTATTCGTCACCGTAATAGATTGAGGGAACGCCCGGGAAGGTCATCTGCATGAGCGTCGCGAGCCAAAAACGGCTCTTGGCCAGGCCCATCGAGTTCTCGTCCAGGCGCCATTTGCTGCGCTCGCACTCGGGCAGCTGCGACTCGTCGGGGCCGCCGCCGAGCACCGAGATGATACGCGGGCGGTCGTGGCTCGAGAGCAGGTTGAGCGCGCAGGACAATGCCTCGCTCGGGTAGTTCTCGCGCAGGGTCTCGATATCCTCAGCGGCCTCGTAGGCGTTCTTGTAGCCCATCAAAAAGCCGATGACCATGTCGCGGAAGGGGTAATCCATGGCCGAGTCGAGCTCGGAGCCTTGCAGATAGCGACGCAGATGGCCGTAGCTGATCTTGTTAGAGGCGTCTTCCCAAACTTCGCCGAGCAACAGTGCGTCGGGCTTTTCGGCAAGTACGGCCTTTTTGATCTCGGCCAGGAAATCGTCCGAAAGCTCGTCGGCCACGTCGAGACGCCAGCCATGGGCACCGGCGCGCAGCCATTTACGGATCACGCCGTCCTTGCCCAGGAGCCGCTCGCGTACCAGCTCGGAGCTCTCATTGATAGCGGGCATATTGCCCACGCCCCACCAGCAGTCATACGAACCGTCCTCATGGAAATAAAACGCATCGCGCCACGGCGAATCCTCGCTCTGCCACGCGCCCACGCCGGGGTAGTTGCCATACCGGTTGAAATAGATGGAGTCGTCACCCGTGTGGTTAAAGACGCCGTCCAGAATGATGGAAATGCCCACCTTCTCTGCCGCCTCGCACAGCTCAGTAAAGTCCTGCTCGGTGCCCAGGATTGGGTCGATCTTGGTGTAGTCGGCCGTGTCGTAGCGGTGGTTGCTCGCGGCCTCAAAGATGGGGTTGAGGTAGATGGCTGTAAATCCCAGCTCGGCGATGCGAGGCAGGTCTTCTTGTATGCCCTTGAGCGATCCGCCGTAGAAGTCCCAGGTCTTGATGGAGCCGTCCTCGGCGCGCTCGTATATGGGCGGCTCGTTCCAGTCCTCGACCATGCGGCGCTGAATGCCCTTACGCGGTTTCTCGATCTCGGTCAGCGTGCGCTCGCGCCAGTGCTCGTCGCGGGCATAGCGATCGGGGAAGATCTGGTAGACCATACCGCGCTCGTACCACTCGGGTCGAACTTCGCGGTGCTTGTAGACGGTGATCTGGAACGACGGCACTTCGGCGTAGTCGTAGGTTACGCCCTCGCCGCCAGTGCGACCCTGCGGTGCGCCCAAGCGTACCTCAGGCTGGCCCTCGATATTGCAGATAAAGCTATACCAGATAAGACAGGGCTCGGTGCACTCAAGCTCTACGGTAAATATGCCGTCGCCCTTGTGCGTCATGGGATACCGAGACTCACCGATTTCATCTACCCAGGTACGCAAGGTAAGCGTTGCCCGGTTGGGGTCGGCATCCTCCAAAATCACCGAGAGCGAAACGGAAGTTCCGTTGGTCACAGCGCCAAACGGAGTGCGAAACAGCGGCAGACGGCTGTTGTGAATCAATCTCATAGTACGGTCCAGTTCTATACAGTCATGGCCAACGGGCCATGGGCTAAACGCACAGTACTTAAGTATATCGTTGCACTTTAGTTGTATAAACTACAGCCGCTCATTATCGGCGAACGGTTGTCCTAGAAAATCGTTTTACCATCCACATTATCGCGATACTCGAAAACGCCTATGTAGATAGTATTTGTAGCCAAACAAAACAGCTCCGGTTTACTACGACGAATTGAATGATCTCAACCACAGTCATTTTAGTGATATTAAAACTGCAGGTAGAAGCGTTGCCAATTTCGATGATTACTCGCCGTGGTCGGCCGGAGCCATTTTGTCGTAGTAAACCGGCCCTCTTTTTAATGCGGGGTTCAACCAAGAAGAGGGCGCCTGCTTGGGGCGCCCTCTTTTGCGTTGAGGATTAAGTTTTAATCGTCAGGATTAGCGGCGCTTGCGGGTGGCAGTTGCCTTGCGGACGGAGGTCTTCTTGGTCGGAGCCTTTTCCTCGGCCGGAGTGGCGGGGGAGACCGGAGTCTCCTTGGCAGGCTCGGGCTTAGCCTCTGCCTTCGGTGCGGCCTTGACCTCAGCGGCCTTCGGCGTCGGCTTGGCCTTTACCTCGGCCTTGGGCTCCTCTTTGGCAGCAGCGGGCTTAGTCTCTGCTTTGGGAGTTGCGGTCTTTGCCATGGTCTTCTTGGCTGTCGTCGTGCGCTTGCGCGAGGTGGTCTTGGCGGCAGGCTTGGCCTCGACGGTTGCCTCCGCCTTGGACTCGGCAGGCGTCTCCTCGACCTTGGCGGCCGGCTTTGCAGCAGCCTTCGTTGCAGTGGCCTTGGTAGCTGTAGCTTTCTTGGTGGCAGGGGTCTTGGTTGTGCTCTTGGACGCGGTCGTCTTCTTGGCGGCGGTCTTGGCCGGAGCCTTTGCCGCGGGCTTAACCTCGGCTGCAGCGGTCTCGGCCTTTACCTCGGGAACGACCTCGGCCTCGGCGGCCTTCTTGACAGCTGCGGTGGTGCGCTTGCGCGTGGTCGCTGCCTTGGCGGTAGTTGCCTTGGCAGTGGTGGTCTTGCTCGCAGCGGCCTTTGTTGTCGTGGCCTTTTTAGTCGTCGTCTTACGAGTCGTGGTCTTCTTTGCCGCAGGCTTCGCAGCCGGCTTCTCCTCAGCCTTGGGCTCCTCAGCAGCAGCGGGCGCCTCAACAACCGACTCGGCCTTGGGCTCGGGCTCGGCCTCAACTTTCTCAGCCACAACCACAGGCTCGTCGACAACAGCCGCCGGCCGCTCAATCTCCGGATGCATAAAGAAGTACAGGTCCAGATACTTGTCAGCCGAGCGCGTCCAGCTAAAGTCCTGGCTCATGGCCTGCGTGACCAGCTGGTTCCAAGCGTCGCGGTTATCCCAGAACAGGCGCGCCGCGCGGAACACCGCGTCGCCCATCTCGTCGCCGTTAAAGTTGCTAAACGAGAAGCCCGTGCCCTCGCCGGTAAACTCGTTGTACGGCTGCACGGTGTCCTTCAGGCCGCCGGTCTCGCGCACGATGGGCAGGGTGCCATAGCGCATGGCGATAATCTGCGACAGGCCACAGGGCTCAAACTTCGAAGGCATCAGGAACATGTCGGCGGCGGCATACATGCGCTGCGACAGCGCCGGATCGAACTCGATGCGCGCGGCCATGGTGCCGGGGTACTTGTCCTGGAAGTAGCGCAGACCGTCCTCGTAGTCGCGGTCGCCGGTACCCAGCACGGCCACCTGCACGCCGCCGGCCAGGATGCGGTCGAGTGCGTACATGACCAGGTCCATGCCCTTTTGGCGCGTCAGGCGCGTGACCATCACCATGAGCGGACGGTCGTCGCGAACCTCGAGCCCCAGCTCTTCCTGCAGCTTGGCCTTGCACACGGCCTTGCCGGAACGGTCCTCGACGGTGTAGTTGGCGGCAATGCGCTTGTCGGTCGCCGGGTCAAAGCCCGCCACGTCAATGCCATTCAAAATGCCCTGCAGCGCATAGGAGCGCTCGCGCAGCACGCCGTCCAGGCCCTCGCCAAACTCGGGCGTCTGGATCTCGCTGGCATAGGTGGGGCTCACCGTGGTTATGGCGTCGGCATAGCGCAGGGCGCCCAGCATGTAGTTGATGCTGCAGGCGTCGCAACGCAGCTGCGAGGCGGCCGCCGGAATGTGTGCCACACCCAGGATGTCCTCCATCACGGTGTCGCTAAACTGGCCCTGGAACGCCACGTTGTGGATCGAGAACACGGTCTTAACGCGGTCATACAGCGGCAGGCCCTGGTAAAACTCGCGCAAAAACACGGGCGCAAGTGCCGTCTGCCAGTCATTGCAGTGCAGGATGTCGCACTCAAAGCCGGCCGGCAGGTGCTGCAGGCTCTCGGTGATGGCCTTGGAGAAGAACGCAAAGCGCTCGCCGTCGTCAAAGAAGCCGTACGGATAGTCGCGCGCAAAGTAGCGCTCGTTGTCGATGAACATATAGGTGACGCCGTCGTGCTCGAGCTTCTCGAGTCCGCAGTACTCGTTGCGCCAGCCCAGACTCACGTAAAAGTCGGAGAAGTGCTCCATCTGCGCCTTGTACTCGTCCTTTATGGTGGCGTACTTGGGCACCATGACGATGACCTCGGCGCCGGCGCGCACAAGCGCCGCAGGCAGCGAGCCCGCCACGTCGCCCAGGCCACCGGTCTTCACAAACGGTGCGCACTCGGCCGAGGCAAACACGATCTGCATCTTTTTGCTGGAATCTGCCATATTGTCTCCCATGTTGCAATTCGAGAATAGCCGCCTGGCACAAACCGGGCGGCTATTCTACATGTTACGAGCGATGTTGCGGTGCCAACGTTAACGTACGATGGTGGTGTCGCAAGTTAACGGAGCCTTGCCCAGCACCAGGATGTTCTCGGGCGTGCCGCGAAGCTCGGTGTTGGTGGGAACCACGTTGTTTTTGTCCAGAATGGCATTCTCGACGCGGGCACCGCTCTTGATGATGCAGCTCTGGTTGATGATCGAATTGGTGACCGAAGCGCCTTCCTCGACCACAACGCCGCGCGACAGGATCGAGTTGCGCACGGTGCCCTTGATGATGCAGCCGGCCGAGATGATCGAGTTGCACGCGTGGCTGCCGGTCGCATAGCGCGAAGGCGGCACGTCGTGGGCCTTGGTCAGGATCGGGCGCTCGGGATCGAAGAGCTGGTCGGCCACGGTCTGGTCGAGCAGGTCCATGCTGCGGCGATACAGCGACTTCTCGCTAAACACGCCCACGACCTCGCCCTTGTACTCGTAGCTGCACACGTCGATGTTGCCAAAGTCGCCCTGGAGTGCCTCGAGCAGATCCAGATAGTCGGCGGCCTGGTAGTGGTCGATGATCTCGAGTAGCGTCTCGCGGTTGACGATGCAGCAGTCCATGGAGGCGTTGTCGCCGTACACGACGCCGGCGCTCACGCCCGTCAGGCGGCCGTTCTCGTTAATCTCGAGCTTGGTCTCGTCTTCGACGTTGCGCGTGGCCTTGCAGTACACAACGGTCATCTGGGCACCGGAGTTCTCGTGCGCGTCGATGATTGTGTTGAGGTCCATGTTAAAGATGATGTTGGTGCCCATCATCACAACATAGGGCTTGTCCGAGCGCTGGAACAGCGTCTTGTTGGAGATGATGTCGCGCAGCAGGAAGCGCATGCCGCCCTTGGTGGTGCCATACGCGTTGCCGGGCACCATGAACAGGCCGCCTTTCTTGCGGTCCAGGCCCCAGTCCTTGCCCGAGCCCACGTGATCGATCAGCGAGCGGTAGTTGCCCGGCATGACGACGCCGACGGTCTTGATGCCGGCGTTCATCATGTTGGACAGCGGAAAGTCGATCAGGCGGTAGCGGCCCAAAAACGGAACGGATGCGATGGGGCGGTCCTTGAGCAGCACGCTGCCGTAGGTCGAAGAGTAGTTAGCGGTGATATAACCGATGGCCTTGCGATTGATCATCGGATCATTCCCCCTTCCCGATAACGACGTCATTTCCAACGACGGCCGTATCCTTGGTGGTATCGACAGAGCCGAGCTTCACGCCCTCTTCGACCGTGGAGTTCTCGCCCAAAATAGCGCGGCAGATGTGCGCGCCGCTCTTAACGTGCGCACCCGGGAGCAGCACGGAGTCCTCGACCACGGCGCGCTCCTCGATGATGACATCGGTCGAAAGGATCGAATGGCGAGCGGTGCCGTAGATCTTGCAGCCGTTGGAGACCAGGCAGTCGTCGAGGCGGCCGTCCGGGCCAATGTAGTGCGGCGGACGCGTGGTGATGTTGGACATGATGGGGAAGTTCTTGTCAAACAGATCGAACTCGGGGTTGTTGCCCAACAGGTCCATCGAGGTCTCGTGGAAGCTGGCGATGGTGCCGACGTCCTTCCAAAAGCCGTGGAACTCATAGCTGTACAGGCGCTTGTTCTCGCCGAGCAGCTTGGGGATGATGTCCTTGCCAAAGTCGTGGCTCGAGCGCTGGTCCAGAGCGTCCTCCTCGAGTGCCTCGATCAGCACGTCGGCCGAGAAGATGTAGATGCCCATGGACGCGAGGTTCGAATCGGGCTTCTCGGGCTTCTCGGTAAACTTGGTAATGCGGCCGTCCTCGGGGTCGGTCGTCAGGATGCCAAAGCGGCTGGCCTCCTCCCACGGCACGGGCATAACGCTCACCGTGAGGTCGGCGTTGTTCTCAATGTGCGTTTTGAGCATCTTGCGGTAGTCCATGCGATACAGGTGATCGCCCGAAAGAATCAGGACGTACTTGGGGTCGTTGGCCTTGATGTAGTCGAGGTTCTGTGTAATGGCGTCGGCCGTGCCCGCATACCAGGCGCCGCCGGTCTGCGTCTCGTACGGCGGCAGGATCGACACGCCGCCGTCGCGGCTGTCCAGATCCCACGCCTCGCCGGAGCCCACATAGGCATGCAGCAGGTAGGGGCGATACTGCGTCAGAACACCCACCGTGTCGATGCCCGAGTTGGAGCAGTTGGACAGCGAAAAGTCGATAATGCGGAACTTGCCACCAAAGCTAACCGCCGGCTTGGCGATCTTTTGGGTGAGTGCCCCCAATCGGCTGCCCTGTCCTCCTGCGAGGAGCATCGCGATGCATTCTTTCTTACTCATCGATTTCTCCTTCTGTCATCGATGTTCCTAAACCCATTAGCGACGGGCGCGCCGCTCGGTCGCGCCCGTCGAGTGATGCCGTGCGGCAAAGGGAGCTCGCGCGCCTTTACGCGTGCCAGATCTCGTCGCGGTACTCGCGAATGGTACGGTCGCTCGAGAACCAGCCCGAGGAGGCAGTGTTGAGCAGCGCCTTGCGGTTCCAGGTCTCCTGGTCGCCGTAGCTGCCGGTGAGCTTCTCCCACGCATCCACGTAGCTGCGGAAGTCTGCCATGACCAGGTCGGGGTCGTTGTTGTTCATGAGCTCGTTGTAGATGCTCTCGAAGTTGCCCGAAAGACCCGCAAAGGTGTTGTCCTTGAGCTCGTCCATCACGCGGCCCAGACGCTCACGATCACCGTTTAGGGTATCCCACGCAAAGTAGCTGTTCGACGCCCAGAGCTGCTCGACCTCGGGAGCGGTCAGGCCAAAGATGGCCTCGTTCTCGCGGCCGGCCAGGTCGGCGATCTCGATGTTGGCGCCGTCGAGGGTGCCCAGCGTAATGGCGCCGTTCATCATGAGCTTCATGTTGGACGTGCCCGAGGCCTCCTTGCCGGCCGTGGAGATCTGCTCCGAGATCTCGGCGGCGGGGTAGATGAGCTGGGCGTTGCTCACGCGGAAGTTGGGGATAAAGCAGACCTTCATGACCTCGTTCACGCGGGCGTCGTTGTTGATGACCTCGGCCACCGAGTTGATCAGGCGGATGGTCTCCTTGGCAAAGGTGTAGCTCGAGGCGGCCTTACCGCTAAAGATGAAGGTCGTCGGCGTCACGTGGAAGTTGGGGTCGGCGATGCGACGGTTGTAGATGTCCATCACCTTCATGATGTTCATGAGCTGGCGCTTGTAGGCATGGAAGCGCTTCACCTGGACATCGAAGACGGTGTTGGGGTCAATGACCAGACCGGTCTCGGCCTTAACGTAGGCGGCCAGACGCTCCTTGTTGGCGCGCTTGGAGGCACCCACGGCCTTCAGAAACTCGGTGTCGTCCTTAAACTCCTTGAGTTTCTCCAGCTCAAAGGCGTCCTTGAGCCAGTCATCGCCAATGGCCTCGGTCACGAGCTTGGCATAGGTGGGGTTGGCCTCGGCAAAGAAGCGACGGTGCGAGATACCGTTGGTCTTGTTGTTGAACTTCTCGGGCGTCAGGGCATAGAAGTCCTTGAGCACAATGTTCTTGATGATGTCGGAGTGGATCTTGGCCACGCCGTTGACGCTGTGGCTGCAGATCACGGACAGGTTGGCCATGCGAATCTCGCCGTCCCACAGAATGGCGGTCTGGCGCAGACGCTCCTGCCAGCCCTCCTGCGTGGTGTCGAACGACTCATGCCAACGACGGCTGATCTCGTCGATGATCTGGTACACGCGGGGCAGGAGCTTGGAGAACGTGCCGATGGGCCACTTCTCCAGAGCCTCGGGCAGGATGGTGTGGTTGGTGTAGCTCACGACCTGCGTCACGATGTTCCAGGCGTCATCCCACTCGAGCTTCTTCTCGTCGATGAGGATGCGCATGAGCTCAGGGCCGCACATGGCGGGGTGGGTATCGTTGGTATGGATGGCCACAAACTGCGGCAGCAGCTCCCAGTTCTCGCCGTGCTCCTTCTCAAAGGTGTCGAGCAGGCTGTAGATGCCGGCCGAAACAAATAGGTACTCCTGCTTCAGGCGCAGCAGACGGCCGTGCTCGCCGGCGTCGTTGGGGTAGAGGATGGCGCTGATGGCCTCGGCCTCGGCGCGCTCGGCGTCGGCCAGGGCATAGTCGCCGCGGTTAAAGGCCTCAAGGTCAAAGTGCTCCTCGACCGGCTCGGCAGCCCAGACGCGCAGCTTGTTGACAGTCTCGCCGGCATAGCCCACGACGGGGATGTCATAAGGGACGGCCAGGATGTCCTGCGTGTCCACCGTGCGGTAGAACGTGCGACCGTTCTCCTCAAAGCCCTCAACGTGACCACCAAACTTGATGGTTACGGCCTTGTCCTGACGGCGGACCTCCCAGGGATAGCCGTGGGTAAGCCACTCGTCGGTGGCCTCGACCTGGCTGCCGTTGACGATCTCCTGCTTAAACAAGCCGTAGCGGTAGCGCATACCGTTGCCGTAGCCGGCAATGCCCTCGGCTGCCATGGAATCCAGGAAGCATGCGGCCAGACGGCCCAGGCCACCGTTGCCCAGCGCCGGATCGGGCTCCTGGTTCTCGATGACGGACAGATCAAAGCCCATATCGTCGAGCGCCTCGGCGACCATGTCGCGCACGCCAAAGTTGAGCAGGTAGTTGTCGAGCAGGCGGCCGATCAAAAATTCGATCGAGAAGTAGTACACGCGCTTCTTGCCCTCGGCGGCCACACGGGCGTCACTCTTGGTGGCAACGGTGCGTGCCTTCTCGGCCACGAGCTTGGCCAGGGCGTTAAAGCGGTCGAGGTCGCTGGCGGCCTCGACGCTCTTGCCACTGATGCTCATGACAGCATCGCGATAGAGCTCGGTAAACTCCTGCTTGTTGTCGAAGATCTTATTCATACGTTCCTTTCCCCCGGGGATGTTTCTCCCGGAACGGTTTTGACTTGTATCCTACGCCTCGTCGGGGCGGTTATTTACAGTGGTAACGCCTTTGTTACGCTTTCTTAGCAGGAGCCTTAACGGCAGCTGCCTTAGCCTTGGGAGCGGCCTTTTTGGTGGCTGCCTTTTTGGCCGTGGTGGACTTGGCCGAAGCCTTGGCAGCGGGCTTGGTAGCCTTCGCCTTAGCTGGAGCCTTCTTAGCAGCCGCGGCCTTGGGCTTTACCGAGGACGAGCGCTTACGCGTCGCCTTCTTGGGCTCCTCAACCACGGGCGGCTTGTAGCTGCTGGGGCCGCGGCGCTTAAGCACTACGCCTGCCAGGCCGGGCACCTTAATCTCAATGGAGTCCATCTGCCCGTTCCAGGGATAGGGCTCGCTCGAGCAGGTGTAGGGTTCCTCGCCGGCATAGCCGCTGCCACCGAACTCTGGACGGTCGGAATCAAAGATGACCTCCCAGTCGCCCTCGCGCGGCACGCCCACGCGGAAGCTCTCGTAGCTCGCCGGGTCAAAGTTGATCAGGATCACCAGGTCGTCGTCGATGTCCTCGCCCTGGCGCACAAAGCTCACGATGGACTGCTTGGAGTTGTCCGCATCGATCCAGGTAAAGCCGTCGTCGGTGTAGCCGCGCTCGTACAGGGCGGGCTCGGCGGTGTACAGGTGGTTGAGCGCCTTGATAAACGCCTGATGATGACGGTGAGTCTCGTACTCCTCGGTTAGGAACCACTGGATGGACTCGTAGTAGCGCCACTCAATAAACTGGCCAATCTCGTTGCCCATAAAGTTGAGCTTGGCGCCGGGGTGCGTCATCTGGTAGAAGGCGAGCGTGCGCAGGCCGGCAAACTGGCGCCACCAGTCGCCCGGCATGCGGCCGATCAGCGAGCACTTGCCGTGCACGACCTCATCGTGGCTCAGCGGGCAAATAAAGTTCTCGGTAAAGGCGTACATGATGGAGAACGTGAGCAGCCCGTGGTTGCCGGGGCGCCACGGGAAATCGGTCTGCATGTAGTGCAGGGTGTCGTTCATCCAACCCATGTCCCACTTGTAGTGGAAGCCCAGGCCGCCGTCCTGCGGCGGATAGGTCACGAGCGGCCACGCGGTGGACTCCTCGGCCATCATCATCACGTCGGGGTAGTGCGCCTCCACGGCGCAGTTGACCTGGCGGATAAATGCGCTGGCGTCCAGGTCCTCCTCGGTGCCGTACTTGTTGAACTTCTTTTGGCCGGGATCGTCGATGCCAAAGTTGAGGTACAGCATGCTGGATACGCCGTCCATGCGAATGCCGTCAACGTGGAAGTTCTCGAGCCAGTACAGCACGTTGGAGACCAGGAAGGAGCGGACCTCGCCACGGGCAAAATCGAACTTGTGCGTGCCCCAGTTGGGGTGAATCTCGTGCTCAAACAGCATGTGGCCGTTAAAGGTGGCAAGGCCGTGGGAGTCGGCGCAAAAACCGCCGGGCACCCAGTCCATGATCACGCCAATGCCTGCCTCGTGGCACGCATCGATAAAGTGCATGAGCTGCTGCGGGTTGCCGTAACGCGACGTGGCGGCATAGTAGCCGGTCGTCTGGTAGCCCCAGGAGCCGTCGAAGGGATGCTCCATGAGCGGCATGACCTCGATATGCGTGTAGCCCATGTCGCGCACGTAGTCCACGAGCTCCACCGACAGGTCGTCGTAGGTATAGAACTCGCCGCGCTGTGCGGGGAAGGGATCCATGGGGCCGGGGTAGTTGCCGAACTCGTCCGGCTCGCCCTGCGGCGCGTCGCCGTGGCGCTTCCACGAACCAATATGCACCTCGTAGATGTTAAGGGGCTGCGACATGTGGTTGTGGCCGGCGCGTCGCTTGAGCCACGCGGCGTCATTCCATTTGTAGCCGTCGAGGGTCCACAGTACGCTCGCGGTACCCGGAGGGCACTCGGCCTTAAAGGCATACGGATCGGCCTTGTAGAGCTTTTCGCCCTCGTTGGTCTCGATAAGGTACTTATAGAGCTGGCCCTGTTCGGCGCCAGGAATAAAGCCTTCCCAAATAGCGCTCGTATGCATGGGCACCAGCGGGTTGGCTTCTTCATCCCAGTCGTTAAATTCGCCAATGACATGCACACTCTTTACGTCGGGCGCCCAAACGCAAAAGCGCCAGCCGCGCGTACGGTTCTGCGTGTCGGGGTGCGCGCCCATCTTTTCCCAGCTGCGCTCCCACGTGCCGATGCCAAACAGATAGACATCGTCCTTAGTGAGCTCCGGTACGTGCGGGGCGGCTTTACGGGTAGCGGGCTTTTTAGTTGCTGGCTTTAGCTTTGTATCGCTCACGTTTGATCCCATCATGACGCGGCAGCATGTTGCCTTGGTGACTAGATGCGAAAGGTCCAAGGCTGCACGAATCGAAGGGACGGCGATAGTTCTATGATTCGTTCCACCTCGCGTGCTCGGTGGAACTTTCGGCAGAAACTACGATAACACCTGTACGTTACTTTTATGAAGGAAAGTGGTTTTGGGGCGGCGTTTAATCGGCAAGCGCCATGTTTAGACCACTGGCAGAATTGCCGTGGTAAAACTCTTGACAGTTTTATCAATTAGGGTTTCAAGATTGTTAGTTTGACGTTTGGTAAAACGTTTTTAGCAGGATGTTTACCATTTGACATCGAAAGGCTCGTTTATGTCCCAGACCGCCGCCCCCAACGTTGCTTTTATTTTCGATTGCGACGGCACACTGGTTAATAGCACCCCCGTTTGGGCTTATGCCCAGCCCGAGTTATTGCACCGCCACGGAGTTGACGTGACGGTCGATGATTTTGCCCAGTTTGAGCATTTGTCGCTCGAGGACGAGTGCCAGGCCTACCACGACACGTGGGGCATTGGCGAGAATGGCGAGGAGCTGTATCGCGAGCTGAGCGACATCCTGATCGATGGCTACTCCAAGGTGCCGCCGCGCGAGGGGCTCTTGGCATTTTTGGAGCAGGCGAAGACGGCGGGCATTTCCATGTGTGTGGCTACGTCCACGCCGGCCGAGCTGGTTAAGTCTGCGCTTGCGGGAGCCGGGCTCGACGCTTACATGGAGTTTGTGACCACCACGGGTGAGGCGGGGCGTTCCAAGCAATTCCCCGATGTGTACGAGCTGGCGCTGCGCCGTCTGGAAGAGCGTCATGGGCACCAGTTTGAGCGCGCATGGGTGTTTGAGGACGCCGTCTTTGGCCTAAAGAGCTCTGGGGCCGCCGGGTTTAAGCGTGTGGGCATCTATGACCCGCACGGCCGCATGGAGCGCGACGATGTGCGCGCCAACTGCGATATCTTTATCGACAGCTACGAGGAGCTGGATCTGGCCCGCCTGCTTGCGTTTGAGGGATAGGCGAGAGCTGTGGCTTGTAAGGTATTAGTGGTCTGTGGTTCGCCCGTGGTGGCAAGCGCGGGTCTGTTGCGCCGCTTAGCAGGGGAGTGCGATCACGTCATCGCCGTGGACCGCGGGCTCGACGCGCTGCTGGGCGCCGGCATGAGCTGCGACGTATATGTGGGGGATGCCGACACGGTGAGCGATGCAGGTCGCGCGCTGGTCGATGCCGCCACCGACTTTGAAGTTGAGCGCCATGACCCGTACAAGGACTATACCGATCTGGCGTTGGCGCTCGATTCCGTCCGCCGTCGCTGGCCGGGTGCCGAAGTGGTTGCGACCTGCGCCACCGGCGGCCGCCCCGACATGGCCCTAAGCGTCCTAGGCTTACTAGCCAACTTCAAAGACGCCCCCGTCTGGATTGCCGAGGACGCGACCACGGCCCGCATTCTGCACGAAGGTGAATCTTGGACCATCAAAGGCGCCGAAGGCAAGACGTTCTCCATCATCGCCATTGCCCCTAACACCGAGGTAAGCGAACACGGCCTAGAATGGGAACTAAATCACGCCCCGCTGGGCTTGTTGGCCGACACCGGCATCAGCAACGTCGTCAGGTCAACAGCCACGATCCAAGTCCACACCGGCACCGCCATCGCTTACCTATATCAATAGGCATTTAGAATCTGACCCAAAAAGTCCTTGCACGCCGTGCCAACTTCCCCTAGAGTATCTCCTCGTCACGGGGGCGTAGCTCAGCTGGGAGAGCGCTTGACTGGCAGTCAAGAGGTCAGGGGTTCGATCCCCCTCGTCTCCACCATCGCGAATGCAAAGGCCTTCGGAATTCCGAAGGCCTTTTTTTCGTGGCAAAACACCTCGGCACACAAACCGATACCCACACCAACAAAAAGTTGCACAATTTATTTCCCATGTCTGTACATAGTTTGTTATCCAATCGCAATTACCGGTGCAGCTCGCTGCTCCATTTGGGCTTCAGGAACGCTCCCAATTATTGCCAGCACCCCAATAACCTGCGTCAACGTGAACAACATCCCAAAACAACCCCCCTTAGCACGTCAAATGAACGATATGTTGTCCAACGCAGCCCAAATCAGTTTCACTAACAGCTTGTGCTAGGATACCTAACGTTACATGAGTTCAACTGTGCTCATGGCTCCAGCAAGCCACAAAGCGCAGGGTCGATCAGCATCCGGCCGTAACGGCGGTGCCAGAAACACCACGAGCTCCAATATCGATTGCCATGCGCGATTTTGCACTTGCTTTGCGGCTATTTAATTAGTCGTTTTAGTTAGTTCAATAATTTGCTATGGTAAATCAGAGCAGTTCTTCAGCTGTTTGCGTGCGGTCCAGTTTTGTACCCGCTTAACTAGCTCGCACGCAGCCAGCTGGGGATGCGGTCATTTTGCGATACACGTCCGCGTCTCTAGCAACTGCATTTGTACATACCGTTCACGGTGGGGCAGAGCCACGTGCTTGTCTGACTGGGCTCAGGGTTTGAATATGGAGCGCCTTCGCGCACAAGCGCCCTGGCGAAGCCATACCCAAACCCCGTGAGCCACACGTAAGACAGTAAGGGGGTGGTGCTCGTGTGGTATGTGATCCAGGTCATTAACGGTCGCGAAGACGTAATGCGCGAGCGCATTGAGCACGTGGTGCCGGCTGGCGCCATGCAGGAGCTCTTTTACCCCCAATTTCAAACCGAGATCAAGGTTCACGGCGAATGGGTCAATACGATCAAGCCGCTGTTCCCCGGTTATCTCATCTGCGATACGGCAGATCCCCGTACCGTGCAACAGTATCTGCTGCGCATGGACGACTTTGCCCGGGTGCTATCCCAGGACGGTCAGTTTGTGCCGCTGGCAAAAGAAGAGGTCCAGCTTATTGGCGGCTTTACGCATAGGGGAGACCGCGTAGTGCCCATGAGCGAGGCCCTAAAAGACGGTGACCAGGTCATAGTGACGGCAGGTCCACTGTTGGGCCACGAAGGCCTTATCAAAACCATAAACAGACGCAAGAGCACTGCTTATTTAGAGCTCGATCTGTGCGGCCGACGCGTAACCACCCGCGTTGGCATCGCGGTGCTTTCCAACGAGCAGCGCGTCATGCGCAATCTTAAAAAGGCGATCGCCTAGCTGCAGACGGTCACTACACAGAACAGGGAGGATCCCCGACCCGGGGACGAAGTGCTGGAAGAGAACGTGTCGGATAAAACTCAATATACAACGGATGCACCCGCGGGGGCGGCGCTCATCGCTCAGGCCATGGACCGGCGTGAGGGCGCCGGCCGCTACAAGCCCATGCAATCCATCATGGACTGGGACCGCTCGCGCCTGGCCTACCGTGCCGTGAAGCGCGCGTTTGACATCGTGTTCAGCGGCTGCGTGCTGGCCGTCATCGCCGTACCCAGCCTGGTGCTCGCCGCGGCCATCCGTCTGGAGAGCGAGGGCAACCCCTTCTACAGCCAGGTCCGAGTGGGACAGACCCGCCCCGACGGCAGCCTGTCCACCTTCCGCATGTGGAAGTTCCGAAGCATGTACAAGGACGCCGACGAGCGCCTCTCCGAGCTCAGGGAGCAGAACGAGATCGCCGGCGCCATGTTCAAGATGAGGGAAGACCCGCGCGTCACCAAGATCGGAAAGTTCATCCGCAAGCACTCCATTGACGAGTTCCCACAGTTCCTGAACGTGTTTCTGGGCCAGATGTCCGTCGTCGGCCCGCGCCCGCCGCTGCCGAATGAGGTAGCTGAGTACACCGAGTACGACCTGCAGAGGCTAGCAGTGAAACCAGGTATTACGGGGCTCTGGCAGGTTACGGAGCGCAACTCCACCGGTTTCGACGGCATGGTCCGCCGGGACCTCGAATACATAGCCAAGCGCGGAGTCATCACGGACTTCAAGATCATCCTCCTAACGGTTCTGGAGGTCTTTAACGGGAGCGATGCGTACTAATGCAGCATGTTTTCATCATCGGATCCAAGGGGATTCCGGCAAACTACGGCGGCTACGAGACGTTCGTGGAGAAGCTGACCGAGAATCAGGTTTCGCCTGACATCAAATATCACGTGGCGTGCGCCGTGGATTCCGCCGAGCAAGTCGGCGAGTTCGAGCACAACGGGGCGCACTGCTTCAACGTGCTGCGCAGGCCCGTCGGTGCCGCGAGGGCGATCTTCTACGACATCGACGCCATCAAGTGGTGCATCGCCTACATCAAGGAGAATCGAGTCCAGCACCCCATCGTCTACGTGCTGGCCTGTCGCATCGGGCCGTTCTTCGGCAGGTACGTGAACAAGATCCACGCCCTTGGTGGCAAGGTCCTCGTGAATCCCGACGGGCACGAGTGGATGCGCGCCAAGTGGAGTGCGCCCGTCCGCAAGTACTGGAAGGTCTCGGAGCGCGGGATGGTCAAGCACGCCGACCTGATGGTGTGCGACTCCAAGAACATCGAGAAGTACATTCGAGGGGAGTATGCCGACCTGGACCCCGAGACGACCTTCATCGCCTACGGGGCCGACATCAAGCGTTCCTTGCTCGCGGACGACGACCCCAAGTTCACGGGATGGCTCTCCGAGAAGGGCCTCGAGCCCTTCGGCTACTACCTGGTCGTGGGACGTTTCGTGCCCGAGAACAACTACGAGACCATGATCCGGGAGTTCGTGGCTTCCGACTCCAAGCGGGATTTCGCGCTCGTGACGGGAGTGGACGACTCCTTCCTCGCAGAGCTCGAGCGGAAGACGCACTTCAAGTCCGACCCACGCATCAAGTTCGTGGGAACCGTCTACGACCAGGAGCTCCTAAAGAAGATTCGTGAGCAGGCTTACGGCTACTTCCACGGCCATGAGGTCGGGGGCACCAACCCGAGCCTCCTGGAGGCGCTGGCATCTACGCGTCTTAACCTCCTTCTCGACGTCGGCTTCAACCGCGAGGTCGCCGAGGATTCCGCTCTGTATTGGGGCAAGAAGTCCGGAGACTTGGCTGAACTTATTAACCGTGCTGACGCGATGGACTTGAAGTCGATCGAGGAGTTCGATGCGGCCTCGACTTCCGTTATTCGCGACCGGTATTCGTGGCGGTCCATCACCGACAGCTATGAAAACCTTTTCCTCGGAAGGCAATAGCGCTATGAAAGGTATCATCCTCGCCGGCGGGTCCGGCACGCGCCTGTACCCGCTCACGCTCGTGACCTCCAAGCAGCTGCTGCCGGTCTACGACAAGCCCATGATCTACTACCCGCT
>ENA-UPXC01000977-UPXC01000977.1-human-gut-metagenome-genome-assembly--contig:-NODE-977-length-44437-cov-15.375451_pt1 | contig 44437 bp, 37 predicted proteins | sample MGYA00250047_ERZ773371 | MGnify/ENA primary metagenome ERZ773371 (study PRJEB29103, sample SAMN06111975) | human gut metagenome | biome: human gut; feature: ankylosing spondylitis patient; material... | reverse complement strand
AAGTCAGAATTTATGTTTTAAAAGATTTGGGGATTCTTTAGAAGTTTGTGGCTTGCTGAGGAATCAAACTTGAAAGGGCTGACATTCAAACTGTTATCATTGTGTTACAATAATAAAATAAGTTTCAAACACGCTCTAATACATATGCAAATCAATCTTGTTTCACTACAGCATTTCTCATGCTAATCTCAATAAAATATGGCTAAAATTCAGCGCTTTTCACATCTGTTTTCGTATCAGTCCACTAAAATTTAATTGCCTGGTATTTTTATATTCTCTGTCTTCTTCTCCAAATCTTTTAATTGATTTGCCGGATTAGAAATAGACATCCGTCGATATTCTATCGGATTGCTCAAAAAATATGAAAAAGAAGTCCTAAAAAATTTATTGAATTTTGTGACTTTGTGCTGCGGAATTTTGACCATAGAAACTTCGGACTGCTTTTTCCGAAGTTTCTGTTTTATTGGGCAAAATGGAGCGTTTAGCACAACGGAATAAAATCAATAAATTTTTTAGGGGTCTTCTCGCAAGTTCTTCTGGCAATCCTACTACTACTTCTTTTTACCAGCGGCGTCTGTTTATCTATCGTCCAATCAGCGTATTATACAGTTCTTCATACCGTCTCTTCGAAACTCCCCATGAAAGATTCTTCTCCATTGCTCTCGTTATCATATGATCCCAAATTTCTGGCTGTTCAAAGTAAATGTACTTACTGTAGTTTACTGTATTGATGAGTTCATCTCCATTGTAGTTGCTGAAGGAGAATCCGTCTCCGGTATCCTCGAATTCATTCAGAGGTATAACGGTATCTTTTAATCCACCTGTCTCGCGGACAATTGGAATTGTTCCGTAATGGAAAGCGATAATCTGTGTTAATCCGCATGGTTCGAATAAGGATGGCATTAAGAAAGCATCTGCTGCCGCATACAGTTTATGTGCTAAATCATCGGAATAGAGGATGTTAGCAGAAACTTTATCAGAGTTACACCATGCATAGTAACGGAACATTTCCTCGTATGAAGGATCACCGGTTCCGATTACGACAATCTGTGTATTATCATCAATGAGACGATCCATTGCGTAGCGTACAAGATCGAGACCTTTCTGGTCTGTCAGACGGGAAATGAGTCCGATCATGTATTTGTTCGGATTCACTTCAAGGCCAAGCTGTTTCTGGAGTTCTGCTTTATTCGCAGCCTTTCCCTCCCGATGGTTATATTCTGAATAGTTCCGATAGAGCTTTACATCATTTGACGGATCATATAAGGAGTAATCGACACCATTTACAATGCCAAAAAGGCTCTGGTTGCGTGCACTTAACAATCCGTCTAATCCCTCGCCATAGTATGCTGTCTGAATCTCCTGTGCGTAAGTGTTACTTACGGTTGTGACAAAGTCGGAATAAACGATTCCACCTTTGAGCATGTTCGCATCTTTTTTGAACTCTAACTTATCTGGTGTAAAGAGATAATCTGGAAGTCCGCTTAAACCTTTCATTGTATTGATATCCCATACACCCTGGAAACGAAGATTATGAATTGTCATCATTGTCTTAATACCCCAGAAGAATGGGTTTGCCGCAAATTCTGTCTTTAAGTAAACTGGAATTAATCCTGTCTGCCAATCATGACAGTGAATCAAATCTGGGCGGAAATCAATAACTGGAAGGATAGAAAGAACTGCTTTACAGAAGAAAGTAAATTTTTCTACGTCAGTTCTTGTATCGGAATATGGCTCCATTGCTCCAAAGTAATCTAAGTTATCAATAAAGTAATAAGTAATGCCATTGTAAACGTACTTCATAATGCCCACATATACGTTTGGAATGTATGGCCCTACTCCCATATAAAAATGAGTAACATATTCGAAATTATTACGGTACTCTTCTGGGATTCCGCGGTAATTTGGCATTACAACACGTACATCCCACTCGTTTTTATCAAATTCTTTTGGTAATGCTCCTACTACGTCTGCGAGTCCGCCTGTTTTCATAAAAGGTACGCATTCAGAAGCTGCAAACAGAATCTTTTTCATAGTAATCCTCCCTGTATTGTCTTACATTGTAATACTTATATTTTACAATATATTTCATCATAATACCATGTTTATTTCTGGCTTTTCAGAAAAGATGTTAAGAATTTTAAGAACTTTTCCATTTCCTCATCTGTTCCGATTGTGATTCTCAGATAGTTATTAATGCGAGGCTTATCAAAGTAACGCACATAAATATCTTTTTCTCTGGCTGCTTCAAAGATTTCCTTTGCAGGTACTTTCGGATGGGAAGCGAAAAGGAAGTTTGCCTTGGAATCCGGGAAGGTGAAGCCGAGTTTTTTCATCTCTGCTTTGAACCATTCTCTTGTGTTTACAATTTTTTCTACAGTTTCTTTAAAATACACATCATCCTCGATGGATGCAGTTCCAAGAAGGATGGACGTGCGGTTCATTGTGTAGGAGTTGAAGGAATATTTCACATCATTTAAAGCCTTGATTAATTCTGCAGAACCCATTGCGTAACCGATACGCATTCCTGCCATGGAACGGGACTTGGAAAATGTCTGCACAACTAAGAGATTCTCGTATTTGGAGAGAAGTTCCTGTGCGCTGTGTCCTCCAAAGTCTACATAGGCTTCATCAACGATAACAATAACATCCTGATTATGAGAGATAATGTCCTCAATCTCATCAAGTGGCATTAACACACCTGTCGGTGCGTTTGGGTTCGGGAATACGACTCCACCGTTTTTCCAGTAGTAGTCATCTTTTTTAATCATAAAGTTCTCATCTAATGGCTTTTTATCATATGGAATCTTGAATAAATCAGCCCAAACATCATAGAATGAGTAAGTGATATCCGGGAAAAATATCGGCTTTTCGCTATTAAAAAATGTAAGAAAAGCCATGGCGAGTACATCATCGGAGCCAACTCCGACAAAGACCTGACTGCTGTCTAATCCCTTATATTTTGCGATTGCCTCTACTAACATTCCAGCTGTCGGATCTGGATAAAGACGCAGTTCTTCTGTTTCAGCACAGATTTTTGCACACTGTTCTTTTACCTTCGGTGAAGGCGGATAAGGATTCTCATTGGTGTTTAACTTTATTACATTTGCTTTTTTTGGCTGTTCACCTGGTACATAAGGAACAACCTGTCTGATATTTTTCTTCCACTCCTGCATAATTTTTAACGCTCCATTTCCTGTAATTTGCTTAATTTTGCTGCCTGATCTGCTGCTGTTAAGCTGTCGATAATTTCATCGAGATCACCATTTAAAATGTCATCGAGACGATGGAGGGTTAACTTGATTCTGTGGTCTGTTACACGTCCCTGTGGGAAGTTGTAAGTACGAATCTTCTCTGCACGGTCACCAGTACCAATCTGGCTCTTACGAAGTTCTGCCTCTGCATCATGTGCTTTAGACTGCTCTAAATCATACAGACGGGCACGAAGTACTTTAATCGCCTTATCTTTGTTCTTAAGCTGTGATTTCTCATCCTGACAGGAAATAACGATACCTGTTGGGATATGTGTTAATCGAACAGCGGAGTCGGTTGTATTTACACACTGACCACCATTTCCTGAAGCACGGAATACATCGAATCGGCAATCGTTCATATCAAGCTGTACATCTACTTCTTCTGCTTCTGGCATGATTGCTACTGTGATTGTAGAAGTATGGATACGTCCGCCGGACTCTGTTGCAGGGATACGCTGTACACGGTGAACTCCACTCTCGTACTTCAGGCGGGAATATGCGCCCTGGCCATTAATCATAAAGGAAACTTCTTTGAATCCTCCGATACCGTTCTCATTCACATCAATGAACTCTGTTTTCCAACGTTTGGATTCGGCATAGTTTTTGTACATACGATAAATCTCAGCAGCAAATAATGCAGCCTCATCCCCGCCGGCACCGGCACGAATCTCAACGATAACGTTCTTATCATCGTTAGGGTCTTTTGGAAGAAGGAGAACCTTTAATTCCTCTTCATACTGCTCTACATTCTTCTTTGCTTCAGATAATTCCTCTTTCAGAAGCTCACGCATTTCCTCATCGTGTTCTTCCTCAAGCATCTCTACACTGTCTTCGATTGTCTGTTTTGCTTCTTTATATTCTTTATATTTTTCTACGATAGGAGCCAGCTCATTTTGCTCTTTCATCAGATTACGGAATCGATTCTGGTCGCTAACTACATCTGGTTCACTAAGTTCCTGCATAACCTCATCGAGACGTTTTACAAGATCCTCTAATTTATCAAACATCTTTATTCCTCCTGTTTTCTTGCGCTTTTATAACTATAACTTTTATTTATAACCATTCAAGTTTATTGCTGTGCCTTCTTATACCTTGATAACCATCTAAGTTCCAGATTTACATTTTCTTAAACTTTAAATAACTATCCAGATTTTATTTTTATGTGTTCTTAAATAGTTATATCTTTTATTATATTTCACTGTTACCCAAACTGCATATCTATTTTAAATCAGATTATTATAGCAATTACTTTCTACTATATATGCCTGTCACGATTCGGTCAAGTCCTGCAAGGTCTTTATGCACTTTTACTTCGGAAAATCCTCTCTCATTCATAAGATGGGTTAAGTCTTCTCCCTGTTCTGCCCCGATTTCAAAATAAATTCGTCCATCTGGATTCAGGTAATCAGGCGCCTCATTTATAATTTCCCAGTAAAAGCTAAGACCATCTGCTTCGCCGTCAAGGGCGAGCCGTGGTTCGTGTTCTTTTACTTCTGGCATTAAACCTTCGATTACTTCTGATGGGATATATGGTGGATTCGATAAAATGTAATCGAATCTGCCTTCGATATTTTCGAAAAGATTGCCTTTAATTAAGGTAACACCTGCATCCAGGTTCTGTGCATTCTTTTTTGCTACAGATAACGCCCCCTCAGAAATATCTGCAAGAGTCACTTCGGTATCCGGGCAAAGCTTTGCTACAGAAATGCCGATACAGCCGCTTCCAGTGCATAAATCCAGCACTTTGACTTTCTGTTCATTTTTCCGATCTGCTGTATTATTAGACTCACATCGGTTCTGTGTCTTTCTATTCCGAATATCTTCCACCGCCAGTTCCACCAGACATTCCGTATCCTGTCTCGGAATCAGCACTCGTTCATCCACATAGAAATCATATCCCATAAATTCGCATTCACCCATAAGATACTGCAAAGGCACCCGCTGCTCTCTTTGTTTCAGAACACTTTCTAACTCTGCTAAAAGTTCTTCCTTTACCTCCCCATTCGGGTTCATATAAAATTCAGCTCTGTTGATATGAAGTTTCCAGTCAAGAAATGCCCAGCTTTCATATTCAAAATCTTCAATCCCTGCATTTTGCAGTCGTTCTCGTATATTTATTAAAACTTCCCGGATTGTCATAACTAATCCTCCAGTTCGCCGTTATGCATTGCCCGAAGATACTCTCTCCAGTCAAAAACGCCTTCTACTGCCTTAATTGCAACTTCCATCATTTCCTCATCCGGCTCTCTTGTTGTAAAATACTGCAAGTACAATCCTGGTTTACTTAACGTATTCACAATCTTCGAATCGCTTCTTCCTGCCAGACGAATAAATTCATAAGAAATACCTGCCACAACCGGAACGAGAAGGATTCTCAGCACAAACTTCCATACTAAGCTGTCCACACGGATAAACATAAATACGACAATGCTGACAATCATAACAATAAGCAGAAAACTAGTTCCACAACGCTTATGAAGCCTCGAATACTTTTTAATATTTTCCGGTGTTAGATTTTCACCGTGTTCCAGGCAGTTAATCGTCTTATGCTCGGCTCCGTGATACATGAACACCCGCTTTATATCTTCCATCTTAGATATGAGCCATATATATATAAGAAATAATGCCACACGTATGATTCCTTCAATCAGGGTACGTATACTGTAAGATGGCAGAAATCCTTTCATCAGATTCGTAAGAAAAAATGGAAGTACCATAAAAATCCCAAGCGCCAATATAACAGAAATGACCATTGTGATTCCCATCAGAACGCTTTCTAACTTATCTCCAAAAATTTTTGTAAAAAACTGTTCCACTTTTCCCGGCTCATAATCCTCTTCCTCATAAAAAGAAGAAGAATAGGATAATGTTTTTAATCCGATATATAAAGACTCTCCAAAGTTAACAACTCCACGTATGATTGGTAAGCCAAGAACCGCATAACGACTTCCCAGGCTTTTATACTCGTCCGTCATTACTTCTATTTCATGATCTGGTTTCCGAACAGCAACTGCATAACGGTCAAGATTCTTCATCATGACCCCTTCCATTACTGCCTGTCCTCCAATACTTGTCTTTTTCAAAGAGCACCTCCTTTCAAGAATGCCTCGCATTCTTGCTGCAAGATATGTGTCATCTCACATCTGGTATAACCAAAATTAGGCGACGGTACAACATCACAACATTCTCTGTGATACATTGCACCGCCGCCTAATTTAAAACCTTACGGTTATTAATTCTGATTCATGCCATATTTACGATTGAACTTGTCAATACGTCCACGAGCCTTAGCAGCTTTCTGCTGTCCTGTGTAGAATGAATGACATTTAGAACAAATTTCTACATGGATGTCTTCTTTAGTAGAACCTGTAACGAATTCGTTACCACAGTTACATACAACCTTTGCCTGATAGTAATTTGGATGGATTCCCTCGCGCATCTTATTCACCTCTTCCAATATATGTTTCATTAATTAATTATATTCAATAGTTATCTTATTTCAAACAGCGTTCTTATTATACCATAACAGTATGTAGAGTGCAAGAACTTTTTACTTCTTTTTAATCAATTATTTTTAATTAAATTTATTGTGATTTTTAAAAAGAATCTTTCCTGCCCATTCCATATCTACTTTCATAAAGCTGTCCATAGAATGTTCTTTAATTGCATCTTTGTACTTGTCCTCCACCTGACGGTAAAACTCTCTTGTCAGCGGAATCTTTCCTATTCCTTTTTTCTGGAAAAAGACTAAAAAACAATAGTTATCTCTATTATAATCAAAAAGAATATTCAAAAGTGTGTCGTCTTCCATTTCTTTTTTCATCTGGTCAATATACATGATTTTGATAATCTCAATCACACGATCATCTAAATGATTATCGGCAATCATAATCTTTTCTTTTAAATCATTAATATTATCTACAAGACGTTTATCTATACCCTTTTCCTGTTCAAGCTCCGCAATCTCTGCTTTAATCTCTGCATTCATGACCGGTGCCATGTAAATCATAATATTTCTTTGGCTATCCACATATAAACTGTCATATGTAAGCGGTGCCATATATTCACATTCTTCACAGCTAAACTGGTACAGCCTGTTCTTCATAATTTCTTCTTTTAATTTTGCCTTCTCTGTTACATTAATAACCTTATACTTTTTAAGGGAATGCTTATGCCCGCACTTTGGACATTCTAATTCTTCCATCGCATAACTTGTCAGTCTTTTGCCTTCCATACTACATTTTCCTCCAACACCTGCAGATATATTTATAAAAAAGTAAAAAGATATCTGCCTTTTCTAACTCTTATAATAGGCTGATTTTGCCATGCAGTCAAGAAAGAATATGCTTCTCGCAAACCACATATTTATCTATTTGTAAAGACAAAAAGGACTTCCCGGAAGGAGGAGGCATCCGAACCTTCCGGGAAGTCTCTTTTAGTTTAAACGCGGATCATATTTCCTATTTAACGAGTTACAATCTTTTGTTTAGAAAGCTTACTGAAAATTTGCTTGCCATTATACTTTACATAAGAACGTACTTTGAAACGATATCTTCTGTAACGTTTGAAGTTTACATTGTTTGTTGTGATCTTTACAGAAATTGTCTTTTTCTTTGCATTTTGTACAACTTTAGACTTTCTATCGCGGGTAAATTTCTTCTTTTTACTGTCATACTTATAATATTTTTTACCCTCAATCTTTCCAACAAGTTTAAACTTCTTCGTCTGCCACATGTACTCATAGAGTTGATATCCTTTAACATTACGTTCTGTTTTAAGCTGAATTGCTGCCTTTGTCGTTCCATCTTTCTTTACAGATGTAATCTTTGGAGTCTGCGGCTTTGTAACAGCAGATGCACAATTAGATACCTGTCCATAAATTACTTTTTTATTCAAAGATACACCATATGCTTTTACAAGATATCTGTATACCGTTCCTGGCGTACGCTTCTTATCTGTATAGGCAGTCTTCTTTGTGTTAGCGATCACAGCATATTTCTTCTCAGAAAGTACATAGCCTTCACCACTGACTGGAAGTGCGTATCCCTTATACTGTGTAAACTGTACGGTTACATGTACTTTCTTGTCGAGTTCTTCAATGACACATGTGTTGGAAAGTTCATTTTCTACTTTCTTACCATTCACATACCAGCCTGATACCATAAAGTCTGCACTCTTTGGAACTGCCATAAATGTAAGAGTTTTTCCACCTTCTACTGTGGTTGTCTGATCTTTTTTAAGCTTAAGGTCTGTGTTACCGGCTTTCGCATTAAGAGTTCCTGCATTAGAAACAGCACCTTCACTTGTTTCATCAACTTTTGATACTTTTAGTCCCATTTTTAATTCTACAAAAAAACGCGAAAAATGTCAATATATTTGTGCAAAATGCCAGTTTTCCAAAAAGTTTACTTGTATAGCAAAAGAGACGCCCCTCGGAAGTATTGTTAACTCATTATTTATTTTAGGTTGACAATATATTCTACTTCTTTTATAATGAAGCCAGTTTTATTTTTAACAATACATTTTAGAGAGGAAATTATCATGTCTACTATTACTACTACAAAGAAAAAATCTTTTACAACATTCCAGATGGCGCTCATCGCTGTTATGGCTGCCATCACCTGTATTTTAGGACCACTATCTATCCCGATTCCGGTCAGCCCCGTTCCGATTTCTTTAACAAATCTGGCAATTTACCTGACTGTATGTCTGCTTGGCTGGAAATTTGGAACAATAAGTTATCTGATCTATCTTCTTATTGGTATTGCAGGACTCCCTGTTTTCTCCGGTTTTAGTTCTGGTTTTGCGAAGCTTTTAGGACCTACTGGCGGATACCTGATCGGATTTATTCCAATGGCAATCATCTGTGGATTTGCTTTTGAAAAGTTTTCTAACCGCGGTATGCAGATTGCCGGTCTTACCATCGGTACTATTGTTGCTTACATTTTTGGTACAGTATGGCTTGCCATCGAAGCACATCTTACCTTTTACCAGGCATTACTTGCCGGAGTAATTCCATATATCCCTGGCGACCTTGTGAAAATCATTCTCGTTGTCCTTGCTGGACCGATTGTTAAAAAAAGATTACAATCTGGCGGCTTTCTTTTGTAGGCACCATTTTTCTAATACTTTTTCAAAATATTTTGCTATACATTTTTGAAGAAAATGCAAAGAAAAACCACATTTAGCGATGATATTTTATCATTTGATGTGGTTTTTTCTGTCTTTTTTATAAATTAATGCTCTCTCCCTGCTTTCTTTTGCAAATTGTTATTATTATAACATTTTTATTGTAATGATAATAAATTATCATTTCTTTTCAAATTTTTTCTCATATGATATAATCGCGTCATTGAGACTATTTTTTGCTATCGGGGCAATATCCCTGTGAATGGAGGAGATTATGAGTAGACTTGAGGTCAGAAAAAAAAGCAAGGCCCAGTTAGTCGTTGACAATCTGTACGAAGATCTGGAACGCCGAATTATTGCCAGTCCTCCCGGACTGTGTCCTGTTGATATGACTGCTTCTTTCCTGAAGCTGTTTCATGCACAGACTTGTGGAAAATGCGTTCCTTGCCGTATCGGCCTGGGCGTTCTTGAAGATATGTTAGAAGATGTACTGGATGGAAAAGCCACTTTAGAAACACTTAGTTTAATTGAACGTACTGCAAAAGCCATTTATGACAGTGCCGACTGTGCCATTGGTTATGAGGCCGGAAGAATGGTTCTTAAAGGATTAGAAGGTTTTCGTGAAGATTTCATTGAACACATCACGAACGGACATTGTTCCTGTCATCTGGAACAGCCGGTTCCTTGTGTTGCTCTTTGCCCTGCCGGTGTTGACGTTCCTGGTTACATTTCTCTTATCGCAGATGAACGTTATGCAGATGCTGTTAAGTTAATCCGTAAAGATAACCCATTTGTTACTTCCTGTGCACTCGTATGTGAACATCCTTGTGAGACAAAGTGCCGTCGTAACTTCGTGGATGATGCGGTAAATATCCGCGGGCTCAAGCGTTACGCCGCTGACCACTGTGGTCTTGTGCCACCTCCAGAATGCTGCGAACCTACTGGTAAAACAGTTGCTATCATCGGTGGCGGTCCTTCTGGTTTAAGTGCTGCTTACTATTTACAGCAGATGGGACATCAGTGTACTATTTTCGAACAGAGAAAAGAACTCGGCGGAATGCTTTACTATGGTATTCCTAACTACCGTCTCCCAAAAGAGCGTCTTGCTGAAGATGTTCAGAACATTCTTGCTACAGGTGTTGAGACAAAGATGAATACCTGCATCGGTGATGGAGATGGAGAGATTTCCTTTAAGATGTTAAAAGAAAACTACGATGCAGTTTATATTTCTATCGGTGCACATACAGATAAGAAGCTTGGTATTCCTGGCGAAGATGCTAAGGGTGTTATTTCCGCTATTCAGATGTTGCGTGATATCGGAGATGGAAATTCACCTGATTTTACAGGCAAAAATGTTATCGTTGTCGGCGGTGGTAACGTGGCTATGGACGCTACCCGTTCTGCTATCCGTCTTGGTGCTAAAAACGTTAGTGTTATGTACCGACGCAGAAAGGCTGATATGACTGCCCTCATGGACGAAATCGAGGCTGCTATCGCAGAGGGTGCAGAGATTCTTGAACTCCATGCCCCTCAGGCAATCGAAACAAATAAAAAAGGGTATGTAACTGCTATGGTTGCTGACCCTAAGATTATCGGCCTGATTACTGGCGGTCGTCCTTCTCCTGCAAATTCCGGAAGAGAACCTATACATATCCCTTGTGATATTGTTATCGTTGCAATCGGACAGGATATCGTTTCTGAACCATTTGAACGTGCAGGCATCCCTGCAAAGCGTGGACGTTTCTTAGCACAGAAGGATAGCTCTATTGCGGAAAAAGATGGTGTATTTTCCGGCGGAGACTGTGTAACCGGACCTGCTACCGTTATCCGTGCTATCGCAGCCGGAAAAGTAGCGGCTGCCAACATCGACAACTACCTCGGATTCAATCATAAGATTGAAAGCGGCGTTGTTGTTCCAGAACCTCGTATTGAAAACAAGACACCTTGCGGACGTGTTACTATGATGGAAAGAAATACTACAGAACGTAAAAAGGATTTCAATATCGTGGAGAACGGCATGACCTGCAAAGAGGCCAATCAGGAAGCACACCGCTGCCTGCGCTGTGACCGTTTTGGTTATGGAGTATTTAAAGGAGGACGAGTTGAAGAATGGTAAATATTAAGATAAATGACGTTCCTATCTCCGTTGAAGAGGGAACTACGATTTTAGAAGCCTGCAGAGAGGCAAAAATGATTGTCCCTACTTTGTGTTATTTAAAAGATATCAACGAAATCGGTGCCTGCCGTGTCTGCGTTGTGGAAATAAAAGGTATCGAAAGGCTCGTCACTTCCTGTAACAATACAGTAAAAGAAGGAATGGAGATTTACACAAACTCCCCAAAAGTACGTGATGCCCGCCGAATCAATATTAAGCTGATTCTCTCACAGCACAACTGCTTCTGCCCTACCTGTGTTCGAAGCGGAAACTGCCAGCTTCAGAAAGTTGCCAACGACCTTGAATTCGGAAGTGGTACTTTCAAACAACACATCACAGAAGAGAAGTGGCCTATGGACTTCCCTCTTATCCGTGACGAAAGCAAATGTATCAAATGTATGCGCTGTATCCAGATTTGTGATAAAGTACAGTCTTTAAAAGTATGGGATATCGCCAAAACTGGTTCCCGTACTACCGTTAATGTATCTCTCGGAAGAAATATTAAAGAAGCCGACTGTGCTCTTTGCGGACAGTGTATCACTCATTGTCCAGTTGCTGCTCTGTCAGGCCGTGACGATAAACGTCCGGTATTCTCTCAGAACGGTATGTTAAATACAAGAAGAAAAACTACAGTTGTTCAGGTTGCTCCTGCCGTTCGTACCGCATGGGCTGAAGCCTTCAAGCTTTCCCGTAAGTTTGCTTCTCCAGAACGACTTGCCGGTGCACTTCGTCTGATGGGATTTGATTATGTATTTGATACAACTTACGCTGCCGATCTTACTATTATGGAAGAAGGAAGCGAGTTCTTAGAACGACTGAAACATAAAGAAGACTACCAGTGGCCAATGTTTACCTCCTGCTGTCCTGGCTGGGTTCGTTTCTTAAAATCCCAGTATCCTGACATGGTAGACTGCCTTTCCACAGCAAAGTCTCCTCAACAGATGCAGGGAGCCATCATCAAGAACTACTTTGCTGATAAGATTCATGAAGATCCTGAAAACATTTTCAGCGTTTCCATCATGCCATGTATCGCAAAGAAGGCCGAATGTGCACTTCCTACTATGGACAGTACAGGAACTGGTCCTGACGTTGACGTTGTATTAAATACACGCGAATTCGTTGACTACATGAAGTCCCTCAACATTGATGTTTACGGACTTCCAGAAGACCACTTTGACTCTCCTTGCGGAGAAGGAACTGGTGCTGCCGTAATCTTTGGAACAACCGGTGGTGTTATGGAAGCTGCTTTAAGAAGCTGCTATTATCTTGCAACAGGACAGAACCCTGACCCAGATGCATTCCACGGTGTACGAGGAATGGACGGCTGGAAAGAAGCTGCTATTGACATCAATGGCACAGAAGTTAAAGTTGCCGTAGTAAGTGGACTTGGCAACGCAAGAAAGTTAATCGAAGCCGTTCGCCGCGGTGAAGTATTCTACCACTTCGTAGAAGTTATGGCCTGCCCTGGCGGCTGCGTAGGCGGTGGCGGACAGCCAATCCACGAAGGGAAGGAAATGGCTGAGATTCGCTCCAGGAACCTCTACTTCCTTGATTCCCAGAACGAACGTCGTTTCTCGCATGAGAATCCGGAAGTGTTAAAAACTTATGAAGAGTATCTGGAGAAACCTCTTTCTCGTATGTCTCATAAGCTGCTGCATACTGACCATCATGGGTGGGATATGCCGTTGGCTCCAAAGTTGAAGAAACGATAAATAGGGGGTTGTCGCAGGCAAAGTTGACGCTCTCTGGAAGATAAATAAAGCATATTTGTGACTTTAGTCGCTGCAGGTTGAATGCTCGCTTTCGCGCTCGCATCCAACCTTTGCTCCGAGGTCACAAATATGCTTTATTTATCTTCCAGAGAGCTGTGCTTTGGCTGGAGAGGAAATTATTACCATTTATCGTTGGGGAGAGATTTGAGGATTCACCAGATGGGCTTAGACTTTATACTCTTCTTCCTCAAATTCTCTCCGTTTCTAGGTTTAATTCACTCCAACCACCATAGCACAGAAGCCAGGAAGCAAACGAATCTATATTTATGACCTCGGAGCAAGTGTTGAATGCGAGCGCGAAAGCGAGCATTCAACACGCCGCGACTAAAGTCATAAATATAGATTCGTTTGCTTCCTGGCTTCGTCTATCTGTTTACTGAATTAAACCAGAATCCTAAACCTTCCATCTACCGTTTCAGATCTTTCCGGTGGTTCTGGTACGCAGAATTCTCCAGTAAACCAGCCATCTTTTGTGTAGTTCCATTCTTTTATTCTCGTATATGTTGTGTCAATACTGATTACATCTTCATCATTGTTCCAGACGGAGCCGACATATAAAACATACATATTTTGTCCATCAAATATATATTTATTCCGTCCAACACCGCCATCTTCGTGAACTTCATATACTATGATACTATCCTTTTCTCCTTTTTGTGCATTCTTTAAAAATCCATCAAATTTATCTGCATTCCGCATATGTTCTTCTCTTCCGCTAAAAAATGCCGGAACAGAACAGCTTTCTATTTTATCTAATATCTTTTTTATAGTCTTACTCGGTAATACTACATTGCTGGTATCACCCTTTTCGCTTTTATCATAAATAGGCCAGACAGCCTGCATCATCTCATGTAATTCTTTTTTTGCTGTTTTATCTTCCTGCTTATCTACTGGAAGATCATAGCCTTTTTCATAGACAGTCTTTTCCTCCGTTGAATTATTCTTATCAGAAAGTACATCCATCTCATAGCCATATCCCGTATTCAATTCACTGTTCGTATCATCCTCGAATTCTTTCTCGCTATCTTTCTCTTTCATATTATTGGAATCCGAATTAGAATTATCTTCATTTCCATCCGTAATTTTTTCTATTATTTTATTCGGTCTGCCACCACTCTTCATTCCAAGTTCTGCCGCCACAGCTAAAATTGCTACTAATAAAAGAACCACTAATATAATAATAATGCTCTTCTTTTGCATCCAATCATTCTTATTCCTCATAACCCTCATTACAGCCTCCCGTGATTTTTTTCATAAACATAATTTTAGCAAGGCTACGGGGGTAAAAGCAAATTTCTAATTTCATGAAAATTACCATAAGATTCTGATTTGCTGAATGGCAAAGGAGACGCCACAAGAAAGAGTCAGCCGCTATAGATATTCTGTCGGATTGCTCTACGGCGGCGTCTACTTTGCCTGCAGCAAATCTGTTTACTCCTTTATTAATTCATAGAGTTCCTGTACATTATCCGCTATATACAATGGATTAATCTTCTCAAGGTCTTCCTTATCGCGGAATCCCCATGTGACAGAAGCACATCTAATTCCCGCATTGGCGGCTGTTTCCACATCCACTTCAGAGTCTCCAACGTAAATAGTTTCTTCTGGTTTGCATTTTAGCGTATTCATCATGATTAAGATAGAATCCGGGGCTGGTTTTCTTTTTATGCCTTCTTTTTCTCCCAAAGTCTCCTTTACTTTGTCTCCTAAAAATGATTCTACCAATTCTTTTACTACAATATCACCTTTCGCAGAAACAACTCCTATAGAATAATTTTCATCAGAAAGCTTATTTACCAGCTTTTTTACCCCTGGATAAAGACCTGTTTTTTTATCAGCGTTCTTTTTATAATAAGCCTGAAAATAGGATAATACTTCTTCATATTTTTCTGCAGTTACATTTTCTGGCAAAGATTTTTTTATTAAAGCTTTTGCGCCACCGCCTATGAAGCTTCTTACTTCCTCTTTTCTTCGTTCCGGATATTTAAAATAGTTTAAGGTATGATTTACACTATCTGCAAGATCATCTAAAGTATTTAATAATGTACCATCTAAATCAAAAATAACTGCCTTCCCCATACTTTCCCCCTCTCCTACATATCCAATCATGTATATACATCTTGTTTTAAAAAAATATGATTTCTATTTAGCTCTGTCCATTTGCAGCATTCATAAATCTTCTCTGATAACTGATTACCTGATTCGTAGATGTAAATCTTGCAAGATAATTTGGTTCTGCTGTAATTACGACTTTGTGATTCATATCCTGGAATTCTGGTTCTGTAAGGAGTTTATCAATATCTGGATAGTTGTAAGGGCCTTCCATAGAACACACAATAAGACGTGTGTCTTTTAGATTGGAATTCTTTAATACGCGCAGATTATGACGCATACCATCTAATCCATCCTGACCCTGCTCATCTTCAAAATGTCTGTATTTAAGAAGATCTTTACCAAATGCAAGAACATCTCCCAATGCCATATCCCTATCTGCTTCTGTATAATAATCACAGGAGATAAAGTAGTCTTTTAATGTCTCTAAAATCTTATTATCCTTTGAAACTTCATACATATCAACATATTTTTTAATATTTTGAGACTGTAAAAGACGATGTCTTAAAAATGTATTGATAAAGTATGGTCTTGCCTGCATTGCCAGCATAGTCTGAAACGGCTCAAACATTAATGTAAAGTTTACACGGAATCCATGTTCATGCAGCTTCAATGCAAGATTATGCCCGCGAAGTGCATCTTCTGTTCCAACCTGATCCGGTCTCTTGTCAAGCTTTTTATTTCCACTGAGAAGCTGGGTTACATTCTGTGGTGTAACGGCCCCTGTATGAGGGACTTTAATAACTACACGATATTTAGAAAACATTTCTCTAAATTTTTCTGCCTCTTCAAGAATCTTATTGAAATCCTGCTCAAAAGGATTGTTCAGCTCCACACTGATATCACATCCCGGACCAAGTACTTTTCCGATTTCTGCCATAACTTCATCACGGTTCTTATATTTATTACCAACATTAGCCTTTGGATTATTAATAAATAAATCATAAATGATTCCTGGGTTACAGGTCAAATTGGAAATTAAAGGGCTGATCGGTTCCACTTCATATGGATTGGCACTGTCTGCAGAAAACAATACATTTGTTGGTCTTAATATACCATTCTTATCATAAGAAATATCTCTTACCAGATCAACCTTTACAACACCGTCTTTTTCCATCACAAGCTCTCGCTTAAAACCTGCAGGAGTTTCCCCGTCCGGTGTATGGAATGTGTTGATAACATCCTTAAACTGTTCTGTTACACCTATGTACTTTGCCATTTTTATTAAATCGAAAAACTCTTCTTTACTAACTGGCATATCCTGTACTCTCGAAACAAAACTCTCATCTCCGCGTACTGTTTCTAATCCAAGGGAATCTAACGTTACATTTAACATACCTTTCTCCTCCTATAATAAAAATTTGATTTTAAATAACTGAGCTTCATGTTGATTTTATATTATCATACTTGTATATACATGTCAACATTAAATTTATAGAGTTGAAAAATGAACAAATACACTCTAAAGACAGATAAAGCATATTTTGTGGCCTCGGAGTAAGTGTCGAACACTCGCTCCGAGGCCGCAAAATATGCTTTATCTATCTTCGGGAGGTCTGTTTGCTGGCAACTTCAGGGAATTCGTTGGAGAGACTTAGAGAAGAAAAGTAAATTCTATTTTTCTCCCCATCCAAAACACAGTCCTCAGCAAATCAGAATTCTAAATTCTCCCCTGTTTCTTTATTGAACACATGGACTGCATTTCCGCCAAATGCGAAAGAGATTTCACTTCCGATTGATAAATCTTCTCCACCTGTTAAATCCATCGTCTGTACGATGATAATGGTATCTCTTCCACAGGCATTGACATGTAAATGAATCGCACTTCCCATCATCTCGGATACGTCCACTTTGCCTGTGATGGCATCTTTGCCTGGCTGAGCTAAAGCGATGTGTTCTGGGCGGATTCCAAGGGTGATTTCCTGTGATTTTACGTTATTTTTAGCGAGTGCTGCCTGTTTTTCTTCGGAAAGTATAATGGAAACACCACCTAATTCTACACTGTATTTCCCAGACTGTTCTACGAGTTTCGCATCAAACATATTCATCTGTGGCATACCGATAAAGCCTGCTACAAAGATGTTCGCTGGATGGTCAAATACTTCCTGTGGAGTTCCGACCTGCTGTACGATTCCATCCTTCATGATAACGATACGGTCACCAAGTGTCATGGCTTCTGTCTGGTCATGTGTTACATAAATAAATGTTGTATCAATTCTCTGACGAAGCTTGATAAGCTCTGCTCTCATCTGGTTACGAAGCTTGGCATCTAAGTTTGATAAAGGCTCATCCATTAAAAGAACTTTCGGTTCTCTTACAATCGCACGACCAATGGCAACTCTCTGGCGCTGTCCACCGGATAATGCCTTTGGCTTACGGTCAAGATACTGTGTGATATCAAGAATTTCTGCCACTTCGTCCACTCTCTTATTCATCTCGTCTTTTGGCATCTTACGAAGTTTTAATGGGAATTCCATGTTCTCGCGAACTGTCATATGTGGATACAGCGCATAGCTCTGGAATACCATAGCGATATCACGACCCTTTGGAGCTACATCATTCATTCTCTTTCCATCAATGAGGAGTTCTCCGCCACTGATTTCTTCGAGACCGGCTACCATACGAAGTGTTGTGGACTTACCACATCCGGATGGACCTACTAATACGATGAATTCGCGGTCCTTGATGTCAAGATTGAAGTCCTGAACTGCTAATACGCCTTCGTCTGTAACCATAAGATTGCTCTTCTTCTGGCCCTTTTTGCTCTTCTTCTCTGTGTTTGGGTAAACTTTTTTAATATGTTTTAATGTTACCTCTGCCATATTCTTAGACTTTAGTGATACTGCCTCCGCACGATATCACCTCGCAGCCGGCGATTACTTCCGCGCCACATTACGACAGGTCTCCACACTGCCGCACCGCAAGTCTGACGGTTATCCTCCTTTTCTTTGCCCTGACCGTTCAGAAAGTGGAGTGAGACGGTTCAGGGGGGAATAAAAATTCTAATTTTACAGGATTTTCCTGTAATTTAAGGCTGAGTATACACTACTTTTTTCAGTTTGTCCATACCCTTTTAAAAAAAATTTTATTTTGCAGGCAAATCATTTGTTCAATATGTATAATTTTTGTTATGTTTTTCAATCACTTTTAACAAAATTTTTGTATTCGACAAAAAATACTTGTAATTCTACTCATATAAGTTATATAATATGCTTATCAAACAACTGGAAACATTTCCGAAAACGGTTCCAGTACATAGTTACATACTCTTAAGTCGCAAGACACGCAAGGATATTTAAAAAGGAGGATTCATTATTATGAGAAAAATGAAACGATTACTTGCAGCAGGCTTAGCAACAATCATGGCTTGTTCCATGCTCACCGGATGTGGCGGCGGAAGTTCCGACAAGAAAGCATCTTCTGATAAGGACTCATCCAAAGGTTCTGTTTACTATCTTAACTTCAAACCAGAAGCAGATGAACAGTGGCAGGAACTTGCAAAAGAATACACAGACGAAACTGGTGTTCCAGTTACAGTAGTAACAGCAGCAGCAAACCAGTACGAAACTACTTTAAAGAGTGAGATGGGTAAATCCGAAGCTCCTACTCTTTTCCAGGTTAACGGTCCTGTAGGTCTTGCTTCCTGGAAAGACTACTGCTACGATTTAACAGGTTCTGATATTTTAAACGAGCTTACAAGTGATAAGTTTGAATTAAAGAACGGCGATGAAATCGCAGGTATTGGTTACTGTACAGAAACTTACGGTTTAATCTACAACAAAGCACTTCTTAAAAAAGCTGGTTACACACAGGATGATATCAAATCTTTCGCAGATTTAAAGAAAGTTGCTGAAGATATCACAAAGAGAAAAGATGAATTAGGATTCTCCGCATTTACTTCCGCTGGTATGGACGGTTCTTCTGACTGGAGATTTAAAACACATCTTGCAAACCTTCCTATTTACTATGAATACCAGAAAGATGGAATCACAGATACAAAAGCAATCAAAGGTACTTATCTTGATAACTACCGTAACATCTGGGATTTATACATCAACAATGCAACATGTGATGCAAAACAGTTAAGCAAGAAAACTGGTGATGACGCTGTAGCTGAATTCACAACAGAGCAGGCTGTGTTCTATCAGAATGGTACATGGGCATATGGTGATATCGCTGATATCGGAGATGATAATCTTGGAATGCTTCCTATTTATATTGGTGCTCCTGGCGAAGAGAAACAGGGACTTTGTACTGGTACAGAGAATTACTGGTGTGTAAATAAAAATGCAAGCAAAGAAGATATTCAGGCAACACTTGATTTCATGAACTGGTGCGTAACTTCTGAGGAAGGTACAAAGATGATGTGTAGTGCAGATGGAATGGGATTCGTTATTCCTTTCAAAAACAACTTAGAATCTGAAAACCCACTGGTTAACATCGCAAACGATTACATGTCCAAAGGTTATACTCCTGTAGACTGGACATTCTCCACAATGCCATCTGAACAGTGGAAGAACGACTTAGGTTCTGCACTTACTACTTATGCAGCAGACCAGACAGACGCAAACTGGAAGTTAGTACAGACCGCATTTGTTGATGGATGGGCTAAAGAAGCCGCTGCCGCTACAAAATAACTTTTTATAACAAGTTTAAACTCCTCTATTTGAAACAGTTTGAAACAAATTAAAACAAAAACTTATAAACATATCTCAGATGCAGGGTGGACATACCGTCCTCCCTGTATTTTTTAAGGAGGCTATTGCTACTATGGAAAAGTCCATTAAAAAATACTGGCCGATTTTTGTACTTCCTACATTCGCAGCATTTATCATCGGCTTCATCGTTCCTTTCATCGAAGGTATTTACTTATCATTTTGCAAATTTACTACAATCAGAGATGCCTCCTTCGTGGGCTTATCTAATTATGTAGAAGCATTTAAAGATAACACATTTACTCATGCATTCGGCTTTACAGCAGTTTTTGCTGTCGTAACTTTAGTTTTAATCAACGTTCTTGCCTTTGCTATCGCACTTGCACTAACACAGAAAATCAAAGGCACAAACATTTTCCGTACTATATTCTTTATGCCTAACTTAATCGGTGGTATCGTACTCGGTTATATCTGGCAGTTAATCTTTGATGGTATTTTTGAAAAATTTGACCTGGCACTGAAATTAAGTGCAAAGCTTGGTTTCTGGGGTCTTGTCATTTTAATATGCTGGCAGCAGATTGGTTACATGATGATTGTTTACATTGCCGGACTTCAGGCAATCCCTGGTTCCTTAAATGAGGCTGCCATGATTGACGGAGCAAACAAATGGCAGCGTCTCATCCATGTTACGATTCCAAACATGATGCCTTCCATTACAATCTGTACATTTTTAACAATTACAAACTCATTTAAACTCTTTGACCAGAACCTGTCCCTGACAGGCGGTGAACCGATGCATCAGACAGAAATGATGGCACTGAATATTTACGATACCTTCTACGGTCGTGTCGGATATGAGGGTGTCGGTCAGGCAAAAGCGGTTATCTTCTTTATCATCGTTGTCGCTATCGGTATGATTCAGCTTTATGCTACTAAGAGCAAGGAGGTACAGCAATAATGAAAAATAAAACAAGTGGTATTTTTGCAACTATATTTTTTACCCTTATTTCCATATTATTTGTCTCACCAATTTTAATCGTTTTGATGAACTCCTTTAAAAAGAAAGCATTCATCAGTTTAGAGCCATTTAAACTTCCAAATGAAAAAAGTTATGTAGGTCTTGAGAACTATTTAACCAGTATCTCAAAATACGACTTTATCAAAGCAGTAGGCTGGACCGTATTTATTACCGTTCTCTCTGTTATCGTTATCCTCGTATGCTGTTCCATGTGTGCATGGTACATTACCCGCGTACAAAACAAGATTACAAAATTAATTTACCTTTTATGCGTATTTTCCATGGTAATTCCTTTCCAGATGGTTATGTTCACTTTATCAGGAACTGCTGATACACTTGGATTAAATACTCCATGGGGACTCATTATTGTTTATCTGGGATTTGGTGCCGGACTTGCCGTATTTATGTTCTGCGGCTTTGTAAAGTCTATCCCTGTTGAAATCGAGGAAGCAGCTATGATTGACGGATGTAATCCTATCCGCACTTTCTTCTCTGTTGTTCTTCCAATTATGAAACCAACTTATATTTCTGTAGGTATTCTTGAAGCAATGTGGATCTGGAACGACTTCCTTCTTCCATATCTGATTCTTGATATTAAGAAATACAAAACAATCTCCATCATTATCCAGTACATGAAGGGAAGTTATGGACGAGTAGATATGGGTGCCATCATGGCATGCCTGATCATGGCAGTTATCCCTGTCATTGTATTCTACTTAAGCTGCCAGAAATATATTATTAAAGGTGTTGCGGCAGGAGCAGTTAAGGGGTAATATATCAGATGTGAGATGATGCGCATCTCACATCAAGAATGCCGGGGCAGTCTTAAATATATATCATTTATTTGGAAGGTAATGCGTATGACAATCAAAGATATTGCTCGTTTATCGGGATACGGTATTGGAACCGTATCCCGGGTTTTAAATAATCACCCAGATGTCAGCGAAAAGGCCAGAAAGAAAATATTGAGCGTGATTGAAGAAAATAATTTCCAGCCAAACAGTAATGCCCGACATCTGAAAATGCAGTCCAGTTCCTCTGTGATTCTTATTGTAAAAGGAACTTCTAACCTGCTATTTGCTGACATTGTAGAACAGATGCAGTCTCTCTTCTTAAAGAATGGAGAAAATGTTTCTACCTATTATATAGATGAAGATGCCAATGAAGTAAACTATGCGATTCAGCTTTGCCGCGACCGCAACCCAAAGGGAATCGTTTTCTTAGGCGGTAACTTAGAATATTTTAAAGAAGATTTTGCTCACATCCACATCCCTTGCCTTTTATTGACCAACAACAGCAGTGATCTGGACTTTGACAATCTTTCTTCTGTGACAACCTGTGATGAACAGGCTTCACAGGCAGTCATCGAATATCTGGCAAAAAAGGGGCATACATCTATTGGTGTGGTCGGCGGTAATCTGACCGAAACAGAAATCAGTTTCCGCAGATTTACCGGTGCAAAATGGGGATTTAAAAACAGCAAACTTTCATTTAACCAGCGACTGCAATATGAGCCTTGCCGCTTCTCCATGGAAGAAGGCTATCAGGCAGCTATGCGGCTTTTAAACCGTAATACTGCTATCACTGCTATTTTTGCAATGAGTGATCTAATTGCCCTTGGAACAATGCGTGCAATCTATGACATGGGAAAAAGAGTACCAGAAGACATTTCCATCGTTGGATATGATGGTATCGCACTTTCCAGATACTGCGTACCCCGCCTTACAACTGTACAACAGGACACAACACAGCTCGCTAAAAAGGGAGTTGACCTGATGCTGCAGCGAATTAATTATCCTTATCATGCAACACATAAAACAACACCATTTCATTTGATTGAAGGTGAAAGTGTCATGGAATTGAATGGAGATAAATAAATATTATTTTCCAATTCAAAAGGCAGAACACTATAGCAATTTCATAAAACAATAAAAGACAATACAGCACTATGTTTAACATTACAATAAAAATATAAACAAAACGGGAGGTCTCTTATGAGAACCGCAGGAATATTAATGCCGATCACTTCCCTCCCTTCTCCTTACGGGGTTGGAACACTGGGACAGTGTGCGCGTGATTTTATACAATTTTTACATCGTGCCGGACAGACATACTGGCAGATACTTCCGATATGTCCAACAGGATATGGGGATTCCCCTTACCAGTCCTTCTCCTCCTATGCCGGCAATCCATATATGATTGACTTTGATGACTTAAAAAAAGAAGGACTATTACAGGAAGAAGAATATGCTTCTATTTCCTGGGGTGATAATCCAGCAAGAGTAGATTACAGCCTGCTCTACAGCCATAAATTTTCTATCTTAAGAATAGCATGTTCCCGCATATCCGGGGTACTTTCTGAACGTTTTCAGACTTTCTGTAAAGAACAGAACGTCTGGTTAAATGATTATGCATTGTATATGTCGATTAAAGATTACTACGATGGTCAATCCTGGCAGGAGTGGACGGAAACTCTCCAGAAAAGAGAAAAAGATTCTCTGGAAGCCATCCGCCAGGAACTTACCGATGAAATCCTGTTCTGGAAAAAGGTTCAGTTTTTGTTTTTCTATCAATGGGACAAATTAAAAGCATATGCAGAAGAAAATAATATAAAAATTATTGGTGATCTTCCTATTTATGTTTCTTACGACAGTGCTGACGTTTGGGCACACCCGGAAGAATTCCAGCTTGATGAAAACCTTTGTCCAATCGAAGTTGCCGGATGCCCACCCGACGGATTTTCCGCTGACGGCCAGCTTTGGGGCAACCCTCTTTTTAACTGGGACTACATGAAAGAAACTGGATATCAATGGTGGGTAAACCGCATTGCTTACCAGTCAAAAATCTACGATGTGATCCGCATCGATCACTTCCGCGGATTTGATGAATACTATGCCATTCCATACGGTGATTCCACCGCCAAAAATGGATATTGGAAACCAGGTCCTGGCATGGATTTATTCACTACGATTGAGAACAAACTTGGTAAACTTCCTATCATTGCAGAAGATCTCGGATTCTTAACAGACTCCGTAAAACAGCTTTTGGCATCTACTGGATTTCCAGGAATGAAAGTCCTCGAATTTGCCTTTGACAGCAGAGATACTGGTTCTGGTTATCTTCCACACTGTTATCCAAATAATTGCGTTGTATACACAGGAACACACGATAATGATACCATTCTTGGCTGGTTTGAAACCGCTCCGGAAGAATTCCAAAACAATGCTATTCGTTACCTCCGTCTTACAAAAGAAGAAGGTTATCATATTGGTATGATGCGTTGTGCCTGGGCAAGTGTTGCCGATACTGCGATTATGCAGATGCAGGATTTTCTTGGACTTGGAGTGGAAGGCAGGATGAATACACCTTCTACGCTGGGCGGAAACTGGACATGGCGATGCCTGCCGGGAGATTATAATAATGAACTGGCAGACTGGCTACATGATGAAATGGAGATATACCAAAGATAGGCAAAGTAGCCGAAAATAACAAAGCCTTTATGATGATAAATGCTTTCTGCAAGATGTGCATCACAATTTGCGGGAGATTTCGCCTGAATGAGGGCGGCGTAGTGGGCTACGGCAACCGAATGAAGGCAAAATATACCGTAAATTGGGGTGTGCAGATTGCTGGAATGATTTTTCAAACACGCTCTAGAGCATGTTTGAAAAATCAAAAACGCCTTCTGACGGTGTATATCTTCTCCGACAGAAGGCGTTCTTATTAATATTCGATACTTTCCATGTACTTCATGTATTTTACTACCATCAGTGCAATCTTAAAAGTAATCGCATCTTCAAATACTCTAAGATCAAGCCCTGTACTCTTCTGAAGCTTATCCAGACGATATACTAAAGTATTTCGGTGAATGTAGAGCTGTCTGGAAGTCTCTGACACATTCAGGTTATTCTCAAAGAACTTATTAATTGTCTGTAAGGTCTCTTCATCAAATTCATCTGGAGAACGTCCGTCAAAAATCTCTTTGATGAACATCTTACAAAGTGGTAATGGAAGCTGATAAATCAGACGGCCAATACCAAGTCGGCTGTATGCAATCACATTCTTATCTGGATAGAAAATCTTTCCAACATCCATCGCCATCTTCGCTTCTTTATAAGAACGGGATACCTCCTTAATCTCATTCACAATAGTACCAAAGGCAACATGAACCTTTGTCATCGCTTCTGTGTTAAGCATATCAACGATAACCTGTGCTGTCTTAGTCAGTTCATCGTATCCCTCTCCATTCTTCACTTCCTTAACAAGAATAATGTTCTTCTCATCTACCGCAGTAATAAAATCTCTCGTTTTCGCAGAGAAAATATTACGAACTGTCTCAAATGCATTATTATCTCTGTCATTCTTTGTCTCGACAATAAATACACATCTTCTTACATCCGTTTCAATATGGAGCTTTTTCGCCCGATTATAAATATCAACCAAAAGTAAGTTATCTAAGAGCAAGTTTTTAATAAAGTTATCTTTGTCAAAGCGCTCTTTATAGGCAATTAAAAGATTCTGTACCTGGAAAGCAGCCATCTTTCCAACCATATATACGTCATCTGTCTCACCCTTAACGAGAATAATATACTCTAACTGGTTCTCATCAAATACTTTAAAAAACTGATATCCCTGCAACGCCTGACTCTCTGCCAGAGATTCTGCAAATACCAGTACCGCTTCCTTATATTCTTCGACTGCATCTAATGTGGAGGCAAGCGGTTTACCTTCCGTATCCATGACACATAAGTCAATTCTCGTAATCGCCTTAATGCCGTCAATGGTGTCCTGTAAAATCTGATTTGAAATCATCGTATCACTCCTGTCTTTCCCTCTCATCGCATTTTGCTATCGCACGCAACAATCTTTCTTTATTTTAATACAAAAGTAACAAAAAAAAAAGAGGAAATATGCAAAAAATATATTTCCTCTTGTGAAAAGTTATTATTTTTTATATCAATTCATGTGGAAAAGCTACAAAAATCTATGTACACCTGTAAATCTATTCCAAATCATTTTTCAAACACACTCTAGAGCGTGTTTGAAAAATGATCTAGCATACTGCCTGTGCTGCCACTCCAAGAAATTCAGAAACATACGGCGTTGCCGGATTGTCATAAAGCTCTCCGATCGTGCCAATCTGCTGAATACTTCCATCATTCATCACAGCGATGCGTGCATCTGTATTCTGGATATCCTCACGATTATGTGTTACATAAATTACTGTGATATGCATCTGGTCATAAAGCTTTCTTACAAGCTTCTGCATATGTCTCTTCACATCTTTGCTAAGACTGGAAAATGGTTCATCTAACAGAAATACCTTTGGCTTTTTAACCATAGCACGTCCAAGAACTACTAATGCTCTTTCCTGCTCATCTAAATCTTCGGTCATCTTATCAAGAAGATGTCCAATTTTTAAAACTTCTGTAACCTCTGCGATTCTCGCATCAATCTCTCCCTTTGGTAATTCCTTTAATTTAAGACCGAATGCAAGATTATCATAAATGTTCATCTGTGGATATAACTTTCCGTTCTTGAAAATCATAGCCATGTTTCTGTCGATAGATGGAACTTCATTCATGCGCTCCCCGTCAACGAGCAGCTCCCCATCTGTAATATCCTCCACACCTGCAATCATTCTTAATACTGTAGAAATCCCGCAGCCTACTGGTCCGGCAAATATCATAAATTCTTTATCATCAACTTCAAGGGTAAAGTCCCTGATTGCATTGACCCCGTTATCATATGTTTTGCTAAGATGTCTAAGTGATAAACTAGCCATAAATAACCTCCTAAAAATAAGTTCATGCTACAAACATTTGTCCTCATATATCATACCTAAATTTTGTAAATAATTCTAGAAGAAAACTCACGAAAATAGAGCCAGTATTTCGGCTATATTGTTAAGCATATTTTATCTATTAGACATATTTACCATTTTCGATGCACAAAAAATTAAAAACACACCTAATATTGTACATGTGTTAAAGCAATTTTTAAAAAAAGACACTTTTCAATTTTATTTTTGTGAAAAATGTCTTCTTTTTCTTTATGTTTTGCTATTTTTTTAACAGATGACTGTTCTATTTTACTAATATTGTCTTCTTTTTCTAAAGTATTAACATTTTCTTCCTGTACGTCCAAAATATTTTCTTCCGAACTGTCTTCTGGTTTCTGTTCAGATTCTTCTTCTGAAGCCTCATTCAAAACTTTTTTCTTGAAAACAGACCCAACAATGGTGTTCTTAATCTTTTGTTCCTTTTTAAACCAGGAATAAATTCCTTCTAAATGAAGCTTCTCTACCCAGGATGGAATCTCCTCCGTCTCTTTACGGATAAGCGGCTGAACTGACTCAATCAGAATACAAAGACGTGTATTCATCATAGCGGCATGCTTCTCCATAAACTTCATCTGGCGCTCTGCTGGAATACATACAAAAACGATATCCGGGATGCACGCATTAATTTCATTCACAATGCGGTCTGCCTCTCCTTTCGTCTCCTTTCGCATGACATTGCCATGTACTTCGATATTCCGGTAAGACTCCTCCATATATTCTTCCATGGATTCTAAATAAGATTCCTGCTCCATGACCATATAAATGCTTCGTCCTTCCCGGTTTATCTTAGAAAACAGCCTTTTTAAATAATTATCAGCAAATTCTCCAATTCCTTCTGGTATCTGTCCATTATCCTGTCTGTGATGTACTGCCATCTCAATATGGCGGTCTCCTGCTAATATGAGATTACAGGACTTCACATACTCAGCTGACTGCTCATTATTTTGACATAACAGCGAACTGATGGCTGATAAAAAATAGATTACAGGAAGTCCCTTTCCACGCATCAATTCCATTGATACATTGACCGCCTTGTCCACCCGCATCACTGATACATCTATACCAAGTACATTTGCCTTTTTGTGGTAACGATCTTTCATGTTAAGGTTCCTTTCTTTTCTCTTCTAAATCGTCATGTTGCCATCTATTCCTTACTGCTCAGAGTCAGAACCAAAGTCATATCCGCCAGAAGTTGTCGTATCATCATCGTCCCCCACATCTGTGGAATCTGTAGAATCTGCAGAATCAGATTCATCATCCAGTGAAGAATCAGTAACTGTCTCATCTTCTGTATCTGTGGTACTGTCACTTCCCGCCGGAACATTGGTACTGTCTGTTCCGATATAAATCTGAATATCTCCACCTGTAGAAATAGAATCTACAACGTTAATCTCTGCATCTGGAAAATAAGTAAGAAGATCCTGTCCCATTCCGTCCTGTGTAACATTAATTCTTGTCTGTGAAAGAGGTCCCTCTTCCTGATAGGAATCTACAAGGCTGATACTGTAACCTTCACTTTCTAAATAGGACTCCCACTGTCCAGCCAATCCGGAAACATAGGCTGCATTATAAATCTCAATAGAGTAATCCTTAGAACTTTCTGTACTTCCTGTTGCTGCTGATGTACTCGTTGTACCAGCAGAACGCTTAGAAGAATCACTCTGACTATAAGCTTCAGCCTGCTTTGCAAGTCCTGCTACCTGCAGCTTCACCTTCTGAGAATCTAATGTAAATATTCCTTTTGACTCGCTACCCTGCATAATACGAATTGTGAGTGCATCTGTAGTAAGATTCTTTAAAATATCTTCTGTAGAAGTAAGTCCACTCTTGCCCTCTACAGTCACAAGACTATCATACTTCTTCGCAATCGCAGAAGTACTATTCTTAGAAAGAAGTGCCTCCATATAACTTGTCAGATACGTATTCACTCTCTCTAAACGACTTGACTCCTCTCCGTCTGTTCCATCCATATAAGTAAATAATGCATAGGCTGTCGTTCCATCAAGAATAACATCACCTGCATCAATTGTCTGTAAAATATTCTCTGTATCACGGTAAGAAATCGCATTGTTAAAATGATAACTCACTCCGCCCGCCACATTCAAAAGCTTCTTAAAGTTTGTGCTTGAGATTACATCATATCCTGAAATCTTTGCTCCACTGATGTCTTCAACAATCTTTGCAAACATTTCATACTTCTTATCACCAAAAGCGCGGGCAACATCTGCCATATTTACAGAACTTCCGGCTTCTGTCATCGTATTCCTGATTTCTTTAAGAAGTGTACTGCTTACAGATACCTGCGCATTACATGGAAGTAAGAGAACATCCATGGCTTCGGTCTTTGTATTATACATATTCAGCGCCGTATAATCTTTATTATTCATATCATCATGGACAAATACAAGCGTATTCTCCATGTTCTTATTATCAACTGTTGTAGCTTCAGTACTATCTTCTGTTCCGCTTTGATCTGTCTCTTCTTTTACCGCTTTCTTTACGCTTGTAAAGCTTCCGGTCAGATAATAAGTCACTCCCTCAAAAGAGCCAACTGCAATGGCTGCCATTAAAACGAGAACAACACATAATCTTAAAAGGAAAGAGAAAAATCTTTTTATAAGACTTGGCTTTTTCATCATAGCCCTCCTGTTTTATTCTATGTTGTCGTGATTGTGATTCGACGGATTACTCCGCATTTCATTTGTTAAGTATAGCAAAGTTCTTTTTTTATTGCAAGTTTTTACTGTTTAATTCGTTAAGAGAATGACAGAGGCCATAGAGCGTGTTTGAAAAATGCTTTCTGCAAGATGTGCGTTACAATTTGTGGGAGATTTTGCCTGAATGAGGGCGGCGTAGTGGGCTACGTCAACTGAATGAAGGCAAAATATACCGCAAATTGGGGCGTGCAGATTGCTGGAATGATTTTTCAAACACGCTCTAAGGTGGGAGATGAATTGAAAGCAGAAAAGAATATGCTGTACAGTATGTACACAAACACAAATTCCCCTCAGTACCGCAAATACTGAGGGAATTATATTATATTTTCCTAGAAAATCTATGTCAATTTTTAACATTTCATTCCTCAAATGCTCACAATCTCATGAATTCACAAAGACTTTTCAAATTCTCTAATATTCAGTTCTGAATTTATTTCAGCAGTCAACAAATGACAAACCATAATTTCACTGCAAATATTCATTGACTTTTTTGTAAAATTATGTATATAATACTTATATAGTAACCATTGACATATCATAACGGAGGTAGCGTAAATGACGGATTCCACAATCTTACAGCCAGAAGGCTTAGAACAACGCTACGAAAGATATAAAGAAAAGATAAAGCACTTTACGATAATGAATGACATCTTTATGCGGAATGTTTTAAAGGAAACCGCATGTACTGAATATATTCTTCAGGTTATCATGAATAGAACAGACCTAAAAGTAATCGACCAGACTTTACAGAAAGATTATAAAAATCTCCAAGGACGTTCCGCCATTTTAGACTGCGTGGCAAAGGATGCAGAAAATAATCACTTTAATGTAGAGATTCAGGGTGAAAATGATGGTGCTTCTCCAAAAAGAGCCCGATACCACTGCGGTCTACTGGATATGAATCTACTGAATCCAGGCGAACTATTCGACAGTCTGCCGGAAACGTACATCATCTTTATTACCAAAAATGATGTTCTTGGATATAACTTGCCAATCAACCACATAAGAAGACGAAGCAACGAAACCGGAGAAATATTTGAAGATGGTCAACATATTTTATATGTAAACTCGAAAAAACAGGATGATACCGAATTAGGCCGCTTAATGCATGACTTACATTGCAAAGAAACGGATGAAATGTATAGTAATATTCTTGCAACCAGAGTACATCAACTAAAGGAAACAGAGGAAGGAGTGAATCAAATGTGTCAGGAATTAGAAGAGATTTATAATGAAGGCGAACAATCTGGCGTACAAAAAGGGGAATTAAAAAAAGCAAGAGAAACTACTCTTGCCCTTCTTGAAATGGGAATGTCCGCGGAACAGATTGCAAAAGCTGTAAATCTTTCCATAGAAACTATTCAGAGCTGGATATCTGAAGCATCGTTTTGATTTGTAGAATAAACTATATTTGTGGCCTCGGAGCAAGGTTTGAATACAAGCGTGTAAAAGCGAGTATTCAAACCGCTGCGACTAAAGTCACAAATATAGTTTATTTACTGAAAGCGTCTCCCTTGCCTGCGGCACCCCAGATTTTAAAGTTGTTCTTTCGCGATTTCCACAGCTTTTTCTAATGCAGCTTTGATTCCTGCTGGATTCTTTCCACCAGCCTGAGCCATATTTGGACGTCCACCGCCGCCGCCACCTACTAAGGCTGCTGCTTCTTTGATAATCTTTCCTGCATGTGCGCCTGCTTTTACAGCATCGTCTGTTGCAGTTACGATTAAGTTAACCTTTCCTCCCATATCGGAAGCAAGGATAACAACACCGCTGCCAATCTTGCCTTTGAGGTCATCTCCTAAGGTACGGAGTGCGTTCATGTCAACGTCTTTTACGGATACTGGAAGTACTTTGTAATCGCCTGCTTCTACTACCTGATCCATTACGTCAGCAACTTCGCTCTTGGCAATCTGGTCTTTTAATTTCTCATTTTCTGCAGAAAGTGCTTTGATTTCGTCAAGCATGGACTGAATCTTTTCTGCTAACTTATGAGGCTCTGCCTTTGCTGCTTTTGCTGCTTCGTGAAGAGTTTTTTCCTCATCAAGATAATATTTCATTACTCCGTCACCAGTTAATGCTTCGATACGTCTTATGCCCGCTGCAACACCAGTTTCAGAAATAATCTTAAATGCTTTGATTACTCCTGTATGTGGTACATGTGTACCTGCACAGAATTCTTTGGAGAAATCTCCCATAGTAACAACTCGTACTTTATCACCATATTTTTCTCCGAATAATGCCATCGCACCAGTATTCTTTGCTTCGTCAACACTCATGATTTCTGTGCTTACAGTGAGGTCTTCGGCGATTTTTTCATTTACCATTTTTTCAACTTCTGCAAGTTCTTCTGCAGTTAATGCCTGGAAGTGAGAAAAGTCGAAACGAAGTCTGTCTTTATCTACATAAGAACCGGACTGTTCTACATGATTTCCAAGAACGGTACGTAAGGATTTCTGAAGAAGATGGGTTGCACTGTGCCCTTTAGCTGTATCTGCTCTCTGTGCTTTATTTACAGATAATGTTACCGTATCACCAACTTTGAACATTCCCTTTGTTACATGTCCGATATGGCCAATCTTTCCACCAAGCATTTTTACAACATCTTCTACAACGAATTCGCCGTCTTTGCATGTGATAACACCGCTGTCAGCGTGCTGTCCACCACCTGTCGCATAAAATGGTGTCTCGTCTACAAAGATTGTTCCAGCCTGTCCATCAGTTAAAGCTTCTGTAAGCTCTGTGTCCGTTGTCATAACTGTAATCTTAGAATCACATTCCTGTGTCTCATATCCAACGAAAGTACTTGTTACAGATGGGTCGATAGACTCATAAACTGTAACGTCAGCACCCATGTAGTTTGTTGTCTTTCTTGCACTTCTTGCCTTTTCTTTCTGCTCATTCATGCAAGTCTGGAATGCTTCTTCATTTACAGTGTATCCTTTTTCTTCAAGGATTTCTTTTGTAAGGTCTAATGGGAATCCATAAGTATCGTAAAGTTTGAAAGCATCCTGGCCATCTAACTCTTTTACGCCTTTTTCCTTCATGGATTCTTCTAAATCAGCAAGGATTGCAAGGCCCTGATCGATTGTCTTATTAAACTTGCCTTCTTCCTGAATGATAACATTGTAAATGAAATCTTTCTTTTCTTCTAATTCTGGATAACCATCTTTAGAACCTTCAATAACTGTCTTGCTAAGCTCTGCTAAGAACTTGCCTTCGATTCCGAGTAAACGTCCGTGACGGGCTGCTCTTCTGATAATACGGCGAAGAACGTATCCACGGCCTTCATTACTTGGCATGATACCATCGGAAATCATAAATGTAGCGGAACGGATATGGTCTGTGATCAGACGGATAGAAATATCATCCTGCTCATTTTCTTTGTAAGTTTTCTTTGCTACTTCACAGATCTTATCACGAAGGGAACGGATAGTATCTACATCAAAGATAGAACCTACATCCTGAACGATAACAGCAAGACGCTCTAATCCCATACCTGTATCAATATTTTTCTGTTTTAATGTTGTATAGTTATTATGTCCGTCATTCTCAAACTGAGTAAATACGTTGTTCCATACTTCCATATAACGGTCGCAGTCACAACCTACTGTACAGCCTGGTTTACCACAGCCGTATTTTTCTCCACGGTCATAATAAATCTCGGAACAAGGACCGCAAGGACCAGCACCGTGTTCCCAGAAGTTATCTTCTTTACCAAACTTGAAAATGCGTTCTGGAGCGATTCCAATCTCGTCTCTCCAAATGGCAAATGCCTCATCATCTTCTAAGTATACAGATGGGTATAATCTGTCTGCATCAAGTCCTACAACTTCTGTAAGGAACTCCCATGACCATGCGATTGCCTCATGTTTAAAGTAATCTCCAAAAGAGAAGTTACCAAGCATCTCAAAGAAAGTACCGTGACGGTCTGTCTTACCTACGTTTTCGATATCACCTGTACGAATACATTTCTGGCAGGTTGTTACTCTTTTTCTTGGTGGAATCTCCTGGCCTGTAAAATAAGGTTTCAGTGGTGCCATACCTGCGTTGATCAGTAATAAACTGTTGTCGTTATGTGGAACCAGTGAGAAACTCTTCATTGCAAGATGTCCCTTGCTCTCAAAAAACTCCAGATACATTTTTCGAAGTTCATTTACTCCATACTTTTTCAAAATTCTGTCCTCCTGTAGTATCTCATATATTGCTGCCGGTATACCGACATGAAAGGGTGCTGCCAGAAAACAATTGGTTCTCCGTCAGCACCCTGAAATATATCGCTATATAAATTATTTACCTGATGTATTTCCAGTACCAGCCGTGTTGCTTTCCATGTTCTTCTTCGTTCTTAACTTCTTTCCACAAAAAATGCCTCCGGCCGCGGCTGCTACCAGCAAAATAAACGTTATGATATATTGAACAAATGCACTTAATACAGCCGACATAATGGGCCCTCCTTCTTATACTGAAAATGGTTTCTGGTTACATAAGGCTAGTATACCATATTTACTAAAAAACTGTAAACCTTTTTCTGATTTAATTCGGTGGATACAACAGACGAATCTTCTATTACTGGTGTAGTAATGCCGTTCAGCCAAAGGCAGGAAGCAGAAGGCTCTTATTATAGTATCTGTGGCCTCGGAGCTGCGAGTGTATAATATTCGATAAAGTTCCTTATGAACATCATTGATTTTGTGACTTCTGTGTTTTTTACAGCTGAACAAAATCAATTATTTTACTAAGGAACTTTTCATAGACTCTCTCGTAGCGACTAAAGTCACAGATACTATAATTAAGAGCCTTCTACTTCCGTCTGTCAGTCAAAATTCCTACGCCAGCACCTCGTTCATGCTTCCTGTGCGGTAGCCTTCCAAATCAAGAGATACATAGGTAAATCCGTATCTTTTGAGTTTATCTACGATTTCTTTTCGAAGTTCGCTATCTAACATTCTTGGAATGTCTTCTGGTAAAAGTTCGATTCTGGCGATGGTTCCGTGGATGCGAACGCGGAATTGGAGGAATCCATTGCTGCGGAGAAGGTCTTCGGCTCGCTCTACCATGGAAAGTTTTTCGGCGGTGATGGTCTCGCCGTATACGAAACGGGAGGCGAGGCAGGCAAAGGATGGTTTGCTCCAGGTTGGGAGTCCCATCTGTTTGGAAAGTTCCCGGATTTCTGCCTTGGTAAGTTCAGCAGCACGAAGGGGGCTTTTTATGCCAAGTTCGGTAATTGCCTGCAGACCCGGGCGATAATCTCCTAAATCATCCATGTTGGAGCCTTCTGCGACATACGACATCTGGTATTCTTTTGCTTTTTGTAAGAACTTTTCAAATAATCCTTTTTTGCAGATGTAACAACGGTTTGGCGGATTGTGTTTAAATGCTGGAAGTTCGGTATCTCCCAAATCAAGAACAATCTGTTCTACACCAAGATTTTTACAAAAATCTTCCGCCTCTCCGGATTCTCTTTCCGGGAAAAGGCAGGATTTTGCTGTAAGTGCGATGACTTTATCCCCTAATGCTTCTTTTGCGGCTGCAAGAAGAAAGGTAGAATCCACCCCGCCAGAAAAGGCAATCGCTACGGAATCCAGTTCTTTTAAATAACTCAGTAATTTCTGATATTTTTCCTGTAATTTATTCATATTCATTTCTTTTTATTTTTTATCTTTACTCTTTTTATTCTTTCCTTATCTGTGTTTTTTATTCTTCTGCAAGTCGCGTAAAGAAACAAGTACGGTTTCCTGTATGACAGGCCGCTCCAATCTGCTCGACTTTTGCTAAGATGGTATCTTTATCGCAGTCAATGTCTAAAGACTTCACATACTGGTAATGTCCGGAAGTATCGCCCTTTGTCCAAAGTTCCTGACGACTACGGCTAAAGTAGGTCATCTTTCCTGTCTCTAATGTCTTTTCAAAAGATTCCTTCGTCATGTAAGCAAGCATTAGAACCTCATTGGTCTTATAGTCCTGTGTAATAACTGGAATCATTCCATCGCTGTTTAATTTAAATTCGTCAAAAGAAAGTTTGCTTTTCATTTATAATGCTCCTTTTGTAGAAAGTACATCCGTAATTCTAGGGTCGTAAGAACAAGCCTCATCCAAAGCTTTTGCAAATGCCTTAAATGCCGCCTCCATAATATGATGATTATTGCTTCCATGCATTAATTTTAAATGAAGGTTCATTGCTGCGCTGTATGAAATAGCATAGAAAAATTCCTGTACCATTTCTGTGTCAAATCCCCCGACTCTCTCTACGGTAAATGGCAGGTCACACACACAGTATGGTCTGCCGGATAAATCTACTGCACCAAGTACGAGTGTCTCATCCATTGGAAGTAAAAAGTTTCCGAAACGGCGAATTCCCTTTTTATCTCCCACCGCTTCACGGATAGCCTGTCCCAGTACGATTCCAGTATCTTCAATCGTGTGATGGCAGTCTACCTCTAAGTCCCCATCCACTTTACAGGTCAGGTCAAAAAAGCCGTGTTTGGCAAAGCTATTTAACATATGGTCAAAGAAACCGATTCCGGTATCAATATCATATTTGCCGCTGCCGTCTAAATTCAGGTCAACAATAATCTTTGTCTCACTTGTATTTCTCTCTACATGTGCTTTTCTTTCTGCCATTTTTACTCCTCCTCAAAACGAACAGCGATGGAGTTTGCGTGTGCAGTCAGTCCCTCTGCCTGTGCAAATGTCTCAATATCTTTGTGAATTGCTTTTAAGGCATCTTTTGAATAGTAGATGATGCTTGATTTCTTTACAAAGTCATCGACATTTAATGGGGAGAAGAACTTCGCAGTTCCATTTGTAGGAAGAACATGGTTTGGTCCTGCAAAATAATCACCAAGTGGTTCAGAACTGTACTCTCCAATAAAGATAGCTCCGGCATTTCTTACCTTAGTCATTACTTCAAATGGATTGGCCGTTACGATTTCAAGATGTTCGGACGCAATCGCATTCACTACTTCTAACGCTTCATCTAATGTCTCTGCCTCTAAAATATAGCCAAAGTTTTCAAGGGATTTTTCGATAATCTCTGCTCTTGATAACTTCTTTAAATACCCTTCAATCTCTTCCTGCACTTTCTCACCAAGTGTTTTACTTGTTGTTACTAAAATCGCGCTGGCAAGTTCATCATGTTCTGCCTGTGAAAGTAAGTCTGCCGCTACGAAATGCGGATTGGCCGTATCATCGGCAAGAACAAGAATCTCACTTGGTCCTGCAATAGAATCAATACTTACATGTCCATATACTGCTTTTTTTGCAAGAGCAACATAAATGTTTCCAGGACCTACAATCTTATCAACCTTTTTAATTGATTCTGTTCCATAAGCTAATGCACCGATTGCCTGCGCTCCACCAACTTTATAAATATGAGTAGCACCTGCTTCGTTTGCTGCTACTAATGTTGCCGGTGTTACTTCTCCGTCTTTATTTGGAGGAGTAACCATCACGATTTTTTCTACTCCAGCAACCTTTGCAGGTACAATATTCATAAGTACAGAAGACGGATATGCTGCTTTTCCACCCGGTACATACACACCAACAGAAGCTAAAGCAGTCATCTTCTGACCAAGAATCGTACCGTCCGGTTTCGCATCAAACCAGCTATTTCTCTTTTGTTTTTCATGATACTCACGAATATTTACAAGAGATTTACGGATAACTTCTACTAAAGAATCATCTACTTTTTCATAAGCTGCTTTGATTTCTTCTTCTGTTACCTGAATCGTATCTTTTGTCAGCTTACATTTGTCAAACTTTTCTGTGTAAGCAAAAAGGGCTTCATCTCCTTTTTCCTTAATTTCGTCTAAAATGCCCTGTACTGTTCCGGCATACTGGTCATAGTTATTTGGACTTCTCTTTAATAAATCACTTAAAATATTTTTTGTATTTTCTTTATTTACCTTTAAAACTCTCATTTTCTTTTCCTCTGAAATTTTTCTATTTTTGTTTTTATCTTTTCTTGGAAATATCACCAATTATTATCAGTAATTGATTTTTTAATATCTAATATTATTTACTGGCTTTTACTTACTATCCCCTGCTAATATTTATCTCTATCAATTTGATACTTATCTAAAGTCATTAGCCTATTGCTGTTTCAGCTTACGCAGGTCATAAATCAGTTTACGAATTCTCTCCTGTTCCATCTTAAGACTTACCTGATTTACTACCATACGGGCAGAAAGATCACAAATTTCCTCTAAGACTGTAAGCCCGTTTGCCTTTAATGTAGAACCAGTCTCCACGATATCGACAATGACCTCAGAAAGTCCAACAATCGGAGCTAACTCCACCGAACCATTCAACTTGATAATCTCTACGGTCTGAAACTTTTTATTATAAAAATAATCTTTGGCAATGCTTGGATACTTAGAAGCTACACGAATAAGCTCTCCATGCTGTAACTTTTCCCTTGCACTTTCCGGTCCACAGACACACATCTTACACTTTCCAAAGCCCAGATCCATTACTTCGTAAAGGTTTCTTCCCTCTTCAAGAATCGTATCTTCTCCTACGATACCGATATCCGCTGCACCGTACTCTACATAAGTAGGAACGTCAGAAGCCTTCGCTAAGAAAAACTTAAGCTTTAAATCTTCATTGACAAAAATAAGCTTTCTTGTCTCTTTATCACGAATGGAATCACAGGTAATACCAAGTTTTTCAAACATATCCATTGTTTTATTGGCAAGTCTTCCCTTTGCCAGAGCAAATGTTAAATAGCGCATCTTAATATTCCTCCCTGAATTCCTGTAATGTCTTTGTCTCCTGCTCTCCGGAAGCCATATCATAAACAGTGACATTCTCCCCATCTAAATAGAGGATTCCTTCTGCTCCCTGATTCTTTCCAAAAGCAAGATATTCTTCTAACATCTTTCCTTCTGTTATGGAAACGAGTTCCGTCCGCACTCCGGCATCTCTTAACTTTACAACTAACGGAATCGCATTCTGTCTGTCCTCTGATTTATAAAGAAGTAAAGAATAGGCATATTCTTTTAAGGAAATACTGATATTCTGACGGCTTAATGCAGATAGTACATCATCAATCAAAATGGTAAATCCGCTAGCACTTGCTTCCTTACCAAACTGCGCTAAAAGATTATCATAACGGCCACCTTTTCCGATTGCATCTCCAGTTCCATAAGTATACCCACGGAAAATAATTCCTGTATAATAATCAAAATGGTTCACCATGCCAAGATCAAAACTTACATATTTTTCGTAACCGTAAAGCTTTAACACTTCATACACTTCCTCTAGTCTGGCAATTGCTGCCTGACAACGAGGATTTATCGTAAGCTTCTTTGCCTTTTCAAGCATGGTAACATCACCATATAAATCATTATACTCAAGCAGAATGTTACGATAACAATCTTTCATAGATAAATCCGATAAAAGAATTTCCATTCCAAGTGCATTCTTATTCTCGATATATTCGTGAATCTGCTCCTTAACTTCCTCAGAAGCTTCTAACGCATCCATAATTCCTTTATAAAACTCTGCCTGCCCGATATCTATACGAAAATCCGTAAGACCTGCCGCAAGGAAACAGTCAATCATCATGATGATTCCCTCTGCATCTGCTTCCGGACTATCATCATTAATAAGCTCTGCTCCCATCTCTGTCTTCTCGGTAAGCTTACCTTGATAACTTCTGTTATTTAAAAATGTATTCCCGCGGTAAGAAAGACGAAGTGGAAATTCACAGGCACTATAATACTTTGCCACACTTCTTGCAATAGAAGGCGTCATATCCGGGCGGAGAACTAATGTATTATTATTTCTATCAAAGAACTTAAACATCTCTACAGAACTTACAGTTCCTGTATCACTGTTAAATATATCAAAAAATTCAAATGTTGGTGTCTCAATATCCTGATAGCCGTAAAGCTCTAATATATGATGAATCCGCTTCTCCACCGCTGACTTTCTCTTACATTCTGAGTTATAAATATCTCTTACTCCCTCTGGAGTGTGGAGCAGTTTTTCTTTCATTAATGTTATCCTCCTAAATTAAAATCTCATTCACCACTTTTATAAAATTGTCTGAGCTATTCTCATAAAAAAATAATTTTATTACCTGTTTTCTCTTTTAATTTATAAAAATCTATAAAAGAAAGAGCCTGCATTCACAGACTCTTTTGTGACAATCTTCTTGCCCTTTAAATACTCTGTCACAATAAAGTGGTAACGCATTAAAACTGTTTATGATTATACTCGTGACCGCCCATTTTGTCAACCAGAGAACAGAACTTTTTCTAATTGATTCCTGTAAAATTAATTGAAATTATGGTCATCCATGTCTCCATCTCCATCAAATTCAACAGGATCGATGTGACTTATAGCACCATACATATCTCTTCCGACAACGTGTTTCTCCTCACGCTCCCTCTCAATCAAATCACTTAAGACACGCTTTACTTCTGCTGATTTCGCGATATTCTCCAGGCGGATAACTGGTGTGGAGCGGTCTTTGGTATGAAGCTCAATTGTCCCTGTTCCAAAAATACGCTGTGGAAGGCTGCGGTATAATGTAATATCTGTAATACGGTATAACAGACATTCATCTTCTCTTGAAGAAAGGAATCCGCTGTTTACATATAATCTTCCATTCCCCACTGTATATTTTGTAAAACTAAGTGGAAACCATAAATGATGCTTTCTATCCTCCCAGATATTTGCTGTAACTTCTCTGATTTCTCCATTTTCTGCTTTTCCCATAATATGCCTCCTTCTATGTTTTCGTTCTTTTGTCCAACATATCACATTGTCATTCGCCATGCAAGTATGCTCGACATTTTGACATTTCCTTCTTATCTATGGTATCATGAAAAGGCTGCAAATCCTACTGTTTTTCAGATATTTTTGCCGCAATATTATTCTATACTTTTATATTTTTTCATGCAAATCAGGTAAAATGTATCATACAAGGCAATTATACTGTATTGCCTGATAAATGCCCTTCTTTCGCATTGATTATTTAAAAGTATAATTATATTATCTCAGGAGGAACTTATTATGGCTTTTGATGGCGTTGTAATTGCCAATATTGTATATGACATGAACCGCCTGCTTACCGGCGGACGCATCTACAAAATATATCAGCCTGAAGCAGACGAATTGCTTCTTGTTGTAAAAAATAATAAAGAAACCTATCGACTACTGATTTCTGCCGGAGCAAGCCTTCCACTTATTTATTTTACTACAAAGACAAAGGCGAATCCTATGACTGCTCCAAACTTTTGTATGCTGCTTCGAAAATATATCAGCAACGGAAGAATTATCGAAATCACACAACCCGGAATGGAGAGAATTGTTGAGATCACTATCGAGCATTTAAATGAACTTGGTGATATGTGCCGTAAAAAAATGGTTGTCGAAATCATGGGAAAACACAGTAATATTATTTTTATTGATGAGAAAAATATGATTATCGACAGTATCAAACATATTTCCAATCAGGTGAGTTCTGTGAGAGAAGTTCTACCAGGAAGGATATACATCGCCCCTCCGGGGAAAGGCAAGATTTCTCTTAACGACCTTTCTGTAAAATGGATAGAGAATACACTTCTTGTTAAACCGGTTTCTGTACAAAAAGCAGTTTATGGAAGTATTTCCGGTATCAGCCCGGTACTTGCAAATGAAATTTGCTACCGCGCCGACATTGATGGGGATGCCGCTGTTGCCTCTCTTACTCCGGTACAGCAAAGTGCCCTTTACGGTGAACTCGTCCGCCTGAAAAATCAGATAGAAACACACGCTTTTTCCCCAAACATTATTTACGAAGGAAAAGCTCCAAAAGAATTCGGTGCGTTTACATTTTCCATGTTCAGCGACTTAACTACCGAAGAATATCCTTCTATTTCTGAAGTATTAGAAACCTTTTACGCACAAAAAGAAGTCGTAACCCGTATTCGCCAAAAATCCGTTGACTTACGCCATATCGTACAAAATGCGTTAGAACGTACTGCAAAAAAATACGACTTACAGTTAAAACAGTTAAAAGATACCGATAAAAAAGAAAAATATAAAATTTATGGAGAACTTCTTCACACTTATGGATACGAGGCAGTTCCACACCAGAAAGAATTGAAGTGTATCAATTACTATGACAGCAAGGAAATCACGATTCCACTTGACCCAGACTTAAATGCAATGGAAAATGCAAAAAAATACTTCGACCGTTATGGCAAGTTAAAGCGTACCTATGAGGCATTAAGTGTTCTTACCAAAGAAACTTATGCCGAATTATCTCATTTAGAGTCTGTAAGTAACGCTTTAGAAATCGCCCGCGATGAAAATGACCTTGCAATGATTAAAGAAGAATTAATCGAGTGCGGCTATATGAAACGTCACGGCAGGAACCAGAAAAAACGCCAGGGAAAAAGTAAACCTCTCCACTATATTTCCTCTGACGGATTCCATATGTACGTTGGAAAAAATAACTTCCAAAATGACGAATTATCTTTTAAATTTGCTAATGGAAAAGATATGTGGTTCCATGCAAAGAAAATGGCAGGTTCCCACGTTATCGTAAAACTCGGAACCGCTAATGAACTTCCTGACAGTACTTATGAAGAAGCTGCAAGACTTGCTGCACACTACTCTAAAGGCAAAAATGCTCCAAAAGTGGAAGTAGATTACACTGAACGCCGTAATCTAAAAAAACCACCACAGGCAAAGCCAGGATATGTAATTTATCATACAAATTATTCGATGTTGATTGCTCCGGATATTAGTGGAATTGAAGAGGTGGGGGATAAATAGACAGATAAGGAGTTTTGACTATAATCCCTTTGCCCTCGTTTCGGCAAAGGGGTTATTTTTTACTTTTAAAATTTTCAGCTATCTATGGTAATCCGGCTACAGGTTTCTCTGCAGCGGCGTCTGTCTCCTCTACAACTCAGAATATAATTTCTCATATTTTCTTGAAGATGCCTTCCATGAGTAGTTCTTTCTCATTCCTTTTGCCGTAAGGCTCTTCCATTCTTCTGGTTTATTTTTATAAACATCCAATGCTGCAAGAATGGCATCTAAGAATCCTTCTGCATTATAATCTGTAAAGCCAAATCCGGTTCCAGTTTTGCTCTTTGGATTATAAATGCTGACTGTATCTTTCAGACCACCAGTTTTTCTTATAACTGGTACGGCACCGTAACGTAAAGACATAAGCTGACATAATCCACATGGTTCAAATTGAGAAGGCATCAAAATCGCATCGCAGCCTGCGTAGATGTATTTTGCCATCTCATCTGTATAATTAAGCTGCACATAAACTTTGTCTGGATACTGTTCCTGATAGGAAAGGAACATATTGCGGTACTCCTCCTCACCATCTCCAAGAACATAAAGCTGTACTGGCTGTTTCATCAGACGCTCCATCATATAGGAAAAAAGTGCAAATCCCTTCTGCTCTGTCAGTCTTGAGACAATTCCTAAAGTAAAAGCTGTTCTTTTCTTCGGAAGACCTGCCTTTGCCTGTAATGCCGCTTTATTCTTTTTCTTTCCTTTATCAAATGTTTTCTCATCGTAATGGCAAGGAATATATTCATCAGTAGAAGGATTATAAATATCGTAATCAATTCCATTTACAATTCCACATAAATCAGCACTTCGATGCTGCAGCACGCTGTCTAATCCCTCTCCGTATTCTGGCTGTTTAATTTCTTCCGCATATGTCTTACTTACTGTCGTAATCTTATCTGCAAATACAAGACCACCTTTTAAAAGATTTGCAGAATTATTATACTCTAACCTATCATAAGTAAACATATCATCTGGCAGACCCGTAATATCTTTTAAACGCTCAATTTCTGTAATTCCCTGGAACTTCAGATTATGTATTGTCATCACTGTCTTAATATTGCGGTAAAATGGATCTGCATAATAAAATGCTTTCAAAAATACCGGCACTAAAGAAGACTGCCAATCATGACAATGGATAATATCCGGCTCAAATTCTAAGTAAGACAGCATTTCTAACACTGCTTTAGAAAAGTAGCTGAACTTTTCAATATCCACCCACATATCATAATATGGAGAATCTCCGCAGAAATAAAAATTATTCTCAATAAAATAGTAAACGATTCCTTCATATTTTAATGTCTTCACAGTAACTGTCTGCATTCTCCATCCTAAATACATCGGAAATGTTACCAATGTCTCCATCTGTTCACGCCATTTTGCATCAATACAATGGTAATCTGGTAAAACAACTCGTACATCATATTTTTTATGATTTAACTGCTTTGGAAGAGAGCCAACAACCGCTCCAAGTCCTCCTGTCTTTACAAAAGGGGCACATTCTGCACTGGCAAATAGTATCTTCTTCATAGTTTCCTCCAACTTGTTTATTATTTCTACCCAAAATTATAACACAAGATTTTGAAATTTACTATTTAATTCATTAGACAAACTACAAACGAAGCCATTGCCCCCAATAAGGCATATTTGTGATTTTAGTCGCGGCGCGTTGAATGTTCGCTCCACGCGCTCGCATTCAACACTTGCTCCGAGACCACAAATATGCCTTATTGGGGGCAATGGCTTCTGTGCTGTGGCTGGAGAAGATGAATTAAATAGGGGGAGGAGATTTGGGGACAGAAGCTGATGTCTTCTACTTACTCGAGAATGACTGGGAATAGAGGGGATGATTTGACCTGCCTGTATGTAATAGTAAAATGAAGAAATCGGCATTTTAAAGTACACGGTAAACCATGCGTACCATGACATTCCCTCTTCCCTATGAGATAATAGCCCCAGGAGGTTATGTTATGGAT
>ENA-UPXC01000970-UPXC01000970.1-human-gut-metagenome-genome-assembly--contig:-NODE-970-length-44634-cov-10.466234_pt1 | contig 44634 bp, 37 predicted proteins | sample MGYA00250047_ERZ773371 | MGnify/ENA primary metagenome ERZ773371 (study PRJEB29103, sample SAMN06111975) | human gut metagenome | biome: human gut; feature: ankylosing spondylitis patient; material... | reverse complement strand
CCATAACATAACCTCCTGGGGCTATTATCTCATAGGGAAGAGGGAATGTCATGGTACGCATGGTTTACCGTGTACTTATGAAGATAGTAAAGGAGTTGATTGTAAAGCCATTTATGATGGTGAAGAATTTAAACTTATTGATTACAATTTAGAAACTAATTACGCTGATATTACAAATCCTGGATATGACTATAAAGATAAATCTACACAAAAATTCAGAGTACGTGCTAATCCCGAGGCCTACTTTCCAGCACTCACGGCAACCAAAAAAGTGAATGACTTAATTCAGAAATACAAAGATCCAAGTAAGAGTATGCTGCCAGAGAATGTGGATAAAACATCAGAATTGTACTTAGACATGAAATCCTGTGCAGATGAAGCCATCAAGGATTGTAAGACTGATTACGAGAAGATAATTACTCTGGATAGATATGTACACAAAACAATTGAATATGATATAAAAAGTAAAGGTGTTTCTTTAGAAAAAGCTTGGAAAGAGAAAAAAGGTGTATGTGACCATTATGCTAGTATAATGGTACTTTTATGTCAAATGGAAGGAATTCCTTCTAGCTATGTAAGTAGTACCGTAGGTAGTGGTGGACATGCTTGCGTAATTTCTTATGATTCTGAAAATAAAAGATGGATTCTCGGTGACCCTACAAATTATGTGTCTGATTGGGATGTGCATTCCTGGGCAAATCAACGAGATATGGTATTTGATGATATAATAAATCTCAAGTTTAATGATTGTTATCTGAGCTTAGATTATAACAATAAAAGTGATGCGAGTTGTGATGATAGCTGGAATGAAATGGAGAATTGGACATTTGAGTTACAGGGATCAAGTACACCAAATCTTAATCTCACTCAGACCGAGTTAGACGGAATTCCAATCACGAAAGTAAACAGTGAATCTCTAGTAAACAATACAAAAATTAAATCAGTAACATTACCTTCTTCAATTACAGATGTTGGTTACTATTCATTTAGTGGCTGTACTAACCTTGAAGAGGTAAACCTATCACAGACAAAGCTCACTAGCATTCCTAATGGACTTTTCAAAGGCTGTACATCTCTCAAGACCATTAAACTGCCAAGCACAATCACTTCAATTGGAGACGAGGCTTTCTATGATTGTCGTTCACTCACAAACATCGAAGGGCTTGACAAGTGCAAGATAGCTTCTATTGGAAAGAACGCTTTCACTCGCTGTAATAGCTTAGAGTCGGCGGACTTTAGCCAAGCTACCTTCACAACATTGGATGATGTATTCTACAGTCTCCCAAAATTAAAGAACATTACATTACCAGAAACATTAATATCTATCAGCGAAGGTGCTTTCAAATACTGTAAAGCTTTAGAACAGGTAACCTTCCCAGCATCACTGACTACAATTGAGGAATCTGCTTTTGAATCCTGCACAAAGCTAAAAGTAGTCGACATGAGCAAAACACAGATTAAAGAATTACCAAAAAGACTTTTCGCTAACTGCGAATCACTGGAACAGATTGATTTCCCAAGCTCTCTGACTACTATCGGGATTGCAGACTTCCTAAATTGCAGTGCTTTAGCCAAAGTCGATCTCTACAACACAGCGTTAACAGCTATTGGAGATTCTGCCTTTGTTAATGCAAGAGAACTTACAAGAATTGCTCTGCCAGATACAATTAGTAGTATTGGAACAGATGCATTCGCTATTCGTAATTACGAAGACTTTGTACCTACCTTTGTATCCGACAATGTCATGGACAAAGTGAACTACACCAAAGTTAATGTTGCACCTTGGCAAGGACGAAAGGTTGAATTCTTTGATAAAGACGATTTAGCCAAGGCAAACGCTATTAGATTCTATGGCAACGGAAGTACCAGTGGAACACCAGTAGAACCATACATTTACTACGGTTCAAGCGTGCGTCTGTACATACCAAAGTGTACTTACAAGAAGTATGGTTACCTGTTTACAGGATGGAACTCAAAACCAGACGGAAGTGGAGTAAGCTACAAAGAAAATGCAAAAGCAGAAAACCCACCAGAAAATCTGTATGCACAGTGGAAGAAAGCAAAGTACGAGATTACCTTTGTATTTAATGGCGGTACTTTAACTTATGGTAGCAATGAGTACGAAGATACCTACACTAGGTCATACACCTTTAACTCAGTGAACAGTGCACCTTATGCATTACCAACAGCAACAGCAATGAGCAAACCAGGCTACAAGTTTGTTGCTTGGTACAAGAATGAAAATTGTACAGGAGTATCTGTCTCAAGGATTTACTTCAACACAGCAGAAGACATGACTCTGTATGCTAAGTGGAGTGTTGATTCAAACCACACACATGACTGGGAAGACGGTGAGTGTACAATCTGTCATAAGAAGTGTGAACACAGTAACTTCAGTTTAGAAGGAGAGAAAGCACCTACCTGCAAGGAAGAAGGCTACTCAGGCGACAAGGTGTGTAACGACTGCGGTCTTACCTTTGAAAAGGGACACCCTTTAGCCAAGACTGACAACCACCAGTGGAACAAGGGCAGAGTTACAAAAGAACCTAGCTGTAAAGAAGAAGGAGAAATTCTCTACACCTGTTCTGTCTGTAAAGGGACTAAGGTCGAAGCTTTAGCCAAGACTGACAACCACCAGTGGGGAGAGTGGACAACCACTACAAAACCAACGTGTTCTACAAAAGGAAAGGAGGTAAGAGAGTGCTCCAAGTGTTCCAAAACAGAAGAAAGAGCTATCCCAACAATTCCACACACTGTAGTAAAAGAAGCTGACAAAGCTGCAACCTGTACAGAAGATGGCTACAAGGGCAGAGAATACTGTTCTGTTTGTAACACAACCATTAAGGAACGCACAATCATTCCAGCTACCGGACATGATGTAAAATTAGTTGGAGCAAAGGATTCCACCTGTATCTCTAAAGGCTACTCAGGCGATGAAGTGTGTAAGACTTGTAGAAAAACCATCAAGACTGGACATGAATTACCTTTAGCCCGGCACACTCCTAAGAAAGAGGAAGGTGTAGCAGCAACCTGTACAAATGACGGACACGAAGGCAACACAGTTTGTGAAGTCTGTGGAGAAACCCTAAAAGAGGGAAAAGTAATTCCAAAGCTTGGACATGACTGGTCTAACGAGAACGGTAAGTGTACACGGTGCGGAGAAAGCCATGAGCATTCCTTTGGTGAAGGCACAACCATTAAAGAGTTAACCTGTACTCAGGATGAAGAAATCGACTACAAGTGTTCTGAGTGTGGTTACATTAAGAAAGAAATCACAAAAGCTACTGGACATGAATGGGGAGATTGGAAGACCACTTTAGCCCAGACTTGTACTACAGATGGTAAAGAAGAGAGAGTGTGCTCTAAGTGTTCCGAAAAGGAAGAAAGAACTCTCAAAGCTACCGGGCACAAATCCGAAACAGTAGGGGCAAAAGCTCCAACCTGTAAAGAAAACGGTTACACTGGCGATGAAGTGTGTAAGGTTTGCCACGAAACTCTTAACAAAGGAACTACAATTCCTAAGACAGATTCCCACGAATGGGGGAAATGGACTACAGTAAGGGAATCCACTTGCACTGAAAAGGGAGAAAAAATCCGTAAGTGTGCTGTATGCGGAGAAGAGGAAATCGAGTCCTTACCTTTAGCAAAGCATTCCTGGGACAATGGTAAAGTAACCAAAGCTCCTAGCTACATTAAGGTTGGTGTTAAGACTTGGACTTGCAAGAAGTGTGGTAAAACTAAGACCACCACTTTAGCAAAGCTCCCAATGCCAAAAGCAGGAACTAAAATGATGGTAGGGGGCAATACTTACGTAGTAACAAAAGTCGGTTCTGAGGTTCGCTTTAGCAAAGCCAATGCTAAGGCAAGAGCCATCACAGTTCCAAGCACAATCAAAGCTAAAGGTATTACTTACAAGGTAACCAGCATTGGAACCAATGCTTTCAAAAACTGTAAAAAACTTACCAAAGCTACCATCGGAGCTAACGTAAGGGTAATCAAAGCAAAAGCTTTCAAAAACTGCCCTAGACTCAAAACAGTCACAATTAAGACAGTATTGCTCACCAAGAAAACTGCAAGCAAGAAGTGCTTTAGCAAAGTGAGCAAGCGGATGGTAATCAAATCGCCAAGAAAGGTAAAGAAAACTTACGTTGTGATTTTTAAAGACTTGAAAGTGCGGTAATCATATGATATAATAATTATAAGAACTTTTGGCTAAAGTTCGGTTTGGAAATCTCAGGAGATATGTTATCTCCTGGGATTTTATTTTATTATATTTTACAATACGACTAAATATTCTTATATTTTTTGGAAATTACTAGAAATTTTCGAAAGACTGTAGTATAATAAATACACAGGAGGATATTTATGACAAAAATCAATACAGGGAATGCAAACCGAGAGTACAAAGATCGTAAAAGAAGCTATAGATTTAGCAATTGAAGAAATCAGAGAATGGGAATGCATTGGAAGTTTTTTGTACCGATGCAAAAGCGAGGTGAGCGTTATGTTATTAACTGAATTTGACGAGAAAAAGCACGAGGATAATCTAATAAACTTTGGCAAAGAAAAAGGTGAAAAAGAAGGTAGAGAAAAAGAGCGTTATGAAAAAATGTGTGAAATGATTACCATGAATTTTCCAATAGAGAGCATAGCAAAGCTTTATAAAGTTACTGTGGATTATGTGTTGAATTTAAAGAAAGAATTAGATAACAACGATGCTCAATATTAATTATGGGAATATTTAAAAAAGTACTCCTCAGATGTGGCCTCGGAGCAAGTGTTGGATGTGAGCGCATAAGCGAACATTCAACACTTGCTCCGAGGCCACATCTGAGGAGTACTTTGCTTCCAGCGGTCGTCTGTTTTTTGTTATCTTTTAAGAATATTCCAACCGAATCTGGCTTCCTTTCTGTGACAGATCCGATGGAGTCACCAGCAGTTTCAGAGGAACTCTCGCCTGTATCGTCTCCACATGGCTGATAATACCGATACTTCTCTTTTTGGACTGTAGTCGTTCTAAGCTATTCATAACGGTATCTAGCAAGTCATCATCAAGGCTGCCGAATCCCTCGTCTAAGAAGAAGAATTCGAGAGGAGCGGCACCATTAAGCTGGATGGAAGAGGAGAGCGCCAGTGCCAGGGAGAGGGAGGTAATAAATAGTTCTCCGCCGGACAAGGTATCGGAAGGGCGGACAGCTCCTCCATTTTTATTATCCCGGATGATAAATTCTGAGGAATCATTGATTTCGAGAGCATAATTGCCGCCAGATATTTTCGATAAAATGATGGACGCCTCTCTGGCGATATAGGACAGTTTTGACTGTGCAACATATTCAATAAATGCATTGCCTTTGAAAAGCTGTTCTAATTCTTTTATCATATCTTTTTTGTGGGATTCTGTTTCCCATTTCTGTTCTAATTCCTCTTTTTTGGCAAGGTCTTTTGTCATGGTTTTAATTTGGTGTGTTAAGAGGAGAATAGAGGAGTCTAATTCTTTTATCTGCTGTTTTATATCTGCCAGTTCTTCTTTTTGGCGAGTCCATTCACTTTCTTCGATTTCTTTTTTTCCGAGTTTCTCCTGAAGATAGCGTATGCGTTCCTCGTTTTGCCGCACATCATCATAATAGGAAGTAATGTCTTTCTCTAATTTTGTTAACTCTTTTTCTTCCATGTAGTAAAGCTCGGGCTGGTCTGTTTTGGAAAAACCAAGTTCTTTTTTCTGAGTAAGATAAAGTTCCTGTACCTGTTTTAAGTGTGTCTCAGAGGAACGGCTGGTACTTTGACAGGAAGTAAGTTCCTTGTTCTTTTTCTGTAGTTCTTTTAAGCTTTGCTGATAGTCTTTCTCAGTGTGTTTTAAGGCTGTGTTAATTTCCTGTTGCCGTTGTTGATTTTTTGTGATTTCTGAAACAAAATCCATATTTATAGAAAGTGTTTTTGGAAACTTTTCTGTTTGTTCTGCGATAACTTTTTCACAGTTTTCGATATTGGCGGTGAGGGAGGAACTCTTATTTTCTAAGCCTGCAATTTGCGCTGAAAGAACTTTTATATCCGAACGGAGTTTTTCTAAATGTTGTCTTTGTTCTTTGATCGTTATTTCTTTCTGCTGGCGTTCTTGCTCTTTCTGACGAAGAGTTTCTAAAGCGTTTGAAAAATTCTCGATATTATTATCTTTTCGGAGAGTGAGAATCTCTTCTGCATAATTTTGCAGGGCAGAGTGCTGTTCTTTCAAAGTAGCGGCTTGTCTCTCGCATTGTTCCTTTTGTCGCCGCAAGTCTCCCTTTGCCTGTAAGTAAGTAGAAATCTGTCTGGAAATGGAAAAATAATCAATTGGTTTTTCTATTATGATAGGGGAAGCCTGGGATATATTTTCATTTATAGCAAAGTGGTGGTCTGTCTCATTATCTTCTATAGTATCTTCATCTGTAATCTCTAAAGCATCTTTTAAATTAGAAATATGTGTGTCTAAAGAGAAAAGTTCCTGCTCAAGCTGCTGAATAAGATTTTGCTGGGTTTGCTGCTGCTTTTCTAATTTTTTTAGTTCTTTTTCAAGATTTTTAAAAGAAATCTCAGAAAGTTCAGCATCTTTTTTTTCTATAGTTTCGGAATTGTTTTTTGAAAAAGCTTCAGTATCTCTTTTAGTAGTAACGTCAGAAATAGTTTCAGAAGAAGTTTTTACATTCTCGGCAATATGAGACTGTGAAGCGTGTTCTTTGTAAGGAGTTCCACAAACCGGACAGAGAGCTCCTTCTTCTAATTCTTCCCGCAAAAGCTGTGCCATATGGTTTTGCTGCCAGAATTTTTGCTTCTGTTTGGCCTGTTCTTCTTTTTCCTTTATAATGCCTAACTCTTTTTTTGCGGCAGAATGTTGCTCATTTAAAGCAGAACGCCGATGGCAGAGCTGTGTATATATATTTTTCAGAGACTTTTGCTGAATGGAAAAGGCATCATGTTCTTCTTTAATTTCAGTGTTTAAGGTGGAAAGAGCGTTCGCATTGGTGTTGTAATTCTCTCGTTTTTCCCGGTAGGTTTCTTCCATAACATTCCCTTTTTCAAGGAGCTGTTTTCTTTCTGGGCTGATTCTGTCAGCCTCGATTGATTTTTCGGATTCGACAATTTCCGAATGAATCTGTCGCTCTTTTTTAAAGTGTTGTTCCTGCGTTTCCTTTAGGGGAGCCAGAGAGGCTAAAATTTCGTGCAGTTCCTTTTGGGCGTTTCCTTTTGTCTGTTCCCAGGTATGGATGGTATCAGCAGCAGACTGTGCGGTATGAAGTACCTGTTCTCTTGCCTGAAGTAAGGGAAGTTCCTCTTTTTGAGCAGAAGCAGCGGCATGATATTCTTTTTCTGTTTTTTCGAAGTGAGACTGTAAACAAGCAGTCTCTTTCTGGACGGTTTCTAATTTTTCGCAAGCCTGGTCATAAGCAGACTGTGCATTTGAAACCTGAATAGAAAAAGGGCGCAGCTGGTTTGCTTTTTTTGTGATATTCAGATTATTTTCTTTTTCTTTTATGGATGGGAGCAGAAGTTCTTTTTCCTTTTGTGCTTTTTTTAAAGGGAGGAGTTCCTGTTGTGTATTGTACAGTTCCTCTGTTTTCTGAAAGCTTTTTTCTAATTTTGCAAGCTTTTTAGAAAGGCGGGAATGTTGTTTGGTATCACTTTTTTCCTGCTTTTGCAGTTTAGAAAGCTGCACAGAAGAAATCTCCTCAAAGTTCTTTTTTTCTCCATCAAGCTTACTTAAAAGAAGTTCTTGTTTTTGTTTTGCTCTGCTAATTTTACTGGTGAGTTCGATTCCGTATTTTTCAAGATGGAAAATACGCTGAAGCATAATGCGGCGTTCTTTATTCTTAAGATGTAAAAATTCGCTGAACTGTCCCTGAGGAAGAACAACGGTGCGCATAAAATCTTCACTGGTGAGACCGAGTAAACGGATACATTCTGCGGTTACCTCGGTAGGTTTATCAGCCAGGACAGTTTCATTTTCGCCATCGCAGACGATTAGGCGGCCGGTCGTATTGCGGACAGTCGAAGTGTATGTGTTATTGTGGTAGCGGAAAGAACGCTCTGCAAGATACTTTCTTGTTCGGTCTGTCGTGATGGAAAAAAGAAAGGAGACAGAGGCAGTTGTTTCGTTCGTATTAATAAAGTTTTTCGTATCACGGGGCAGCTTGGAATATAAGGCGAGGGTCATGGCATCTAAAATAGTAGACTTTCCGCTTCCGGTAGGGCCAAAGATGCCGAAAAGTCCCTGGGAAGTTAATGTTTCGAAATCAATGACCTGTTCTTCGCGGTAACTGTTGATGCCTTTTAATTTTAGTTGAAGTGGTCTCATATTAATTCTCCTCTATAATGCTCATTAAAAGAGAGAAAGTTTCCTCTCCGATGTCAACGTGAAACTTTTTGCGGTAAAAATTCTTTACAAGCTCGTCAAAGGGCTGTTCTTTTAGGTCAGAGGCGGAAAAATCTTCGCTTTCATCTTCTGGAAGAACAGGGGTGATGGAGAGGATATCTGCCTTTATTGCTTTCATTTTTTTAATATCTTCTTCATGAATGTAGTGATCTGTCTTAACTTCTAAATAGACCCAGCATTCTCTGTCGGCATTTGCCTCGCATTGTTCGACAGCATCATCGATATTCTCACAATGCCACACTTCGATTGGTTTATATACAGGCAATGGCAGTTCCCGGATTGTACAAGGGGAGCCTGCGGTAAGTGTAACGGCAATCACCTGCTTGTCAAAAGAAGTCTCCCTGACGTTAAATGGCAGAGGGGAACCGCTGTATCTTGCCTTCGGGCAGCCGGGGACTTTCTGTGGCTTATGAACGTGTCCAAGAGCAATATAATCCGCATTTTCCGGGAAAATCTCACCGCCGACCATGTAGCTTCCGCCAAGCTGGATACTTCGCTCGGAACCGTCCTCCACGCTGTTCATGACAAAAAGATGGCTTGCGATAAGGTGGATGGAATCTTCATGAAAATGCGTTGCTAATGAGCCGAAAAGAGAAGACATTTTCTCACTGTAGGAAGCCGCTTTTTTTGTTTCTTCTTCTGTCTCGTCAAGATAGACTTCGTTCAGCCGTTTTTCACTTGGAAAAGGAACGAGAAGGATATCCGCTTCTTCCCCATGTATAATCGCATGGATATAGCCGGCATCGCTTTCTGTAATCTCATTCTTGCCATACATACCGGGTGTGATTACGGAATTTGGTGTGCCTGCCATGACGATGCCGTGGTCTCTGGCAAGAGGTCCGGAGGCAACCAGCCGTTCTGGATTATCATGGTTACCGGCAATGACAACGGTCATACAATCGCCATTTCTTGATAATTGTTTTAAAGTATCGTAAAAAAGCTGTTCTGCCATGGCGGAAGGATTATAATTATCATAAATATCCCCGGCAATGATGATTATGTCAGCCTGTTCTTCTTCGCATATATTTATAAAATCTTTTAAAAACAGCCGTTGTTCCTCTAAACGGCTGTGTCCTTCAATATTTTTTCCAAGATGCCAGTCGGCGGTATGGATTAACTTCATCCTGACCCTCCTTTTGATTGTAATGTATTCTGATAATGTTGTTAGCAAACCTATAGCAGAGTGTATAGAGAAAAACTTGCAAACCCACTATATGATTTATAATAGAATATAATAAATTTCGGATATTCCTATTGTATAGTATTTGATTTCCAAATGCAAGGATATAGAACAAAAATTCGAACAAGTATTCTGCAATGTCATAAAAATAAATTTTCCAAAAACAAGAAAGAAAACTTATTTGACAGATGAGACAGGACTAGTATAGAATAGAACGGCAAAGTAACTACATAAATAAAGAACAGGTATTGTAGAAAATAAATTGCAAGAAAGATTCTGAGAGTACATATATAATAAAAGGAGGAAAAGTTTTGAAAGAACAATGGATGCAAAAGACAGTTGTTGTCTGGTTTTTAGCCATGATATGCTGTCTGCTTTGGGGAAGTGCATTTCCCTGTATAAAAATAGGATATAAGATGTTTCATATCGCATCAGCGGATGCCTCATCACAGTTGTTATTTGCGGGCTGCCGCTTTTTTCTTGCCGGTGTTTTAGTGCTTTTACTTGGAACTTCCGGTAATTTTAAGTTAAAAAAGACAGAGATTCCGATGGCAATGACTTTAGCTGTTTTTCAGACGATATTACAGTATGTATTTTTTTATATGGGACTTGCCCATACAACAGGAGTAAAGTCTTCGATTATTAATGGAGCAAACTCTTTTCTTGTCATTATCATTGCAAGTCTCATTTTTCATCAGGAAAAGCTGACGGGGCCGAAGATTCTTGGCTGCATTATCGGCTTTGCGGGCGTTGTACTTGTTAATCTTGGCGGAGCGGGGCTGGATATGAGTTTCCACTGGAATGGAGAATTTTTCATATTAATTTCTACAGTATCTGCAGCGTGTTCATCGGCATTTATTAAGAAGTTTTCCACAAAGGCAAATCCGGTATTGCTTAGTGGATGGCAGTTTATGATGGGAGGAACGGTTCTTATCATTATGGGAAAATTAATGGGTGGTAAGCTTCAATTTGAGGGAATCGCGCCGATGTTTCTTTTATTATATATGGCCTGTATTTCCGCGGTGGCATATACACTCTGGTCTTTACTTTTAAAATACAATCCGCCGTCAAGAATCGCTGTCTTTGGTTTTATGAATCCGGTGTTTGGCGTCATGCTGTCTGCTCTTTTATTAAAAGAAAAAGGCCAGGCGTTCTCCTTAACCGGCCTGACCTCATTAATTCTTGTATGTATCGGAATTTATATTGTTAATCGGGAGAACCCTTTGAAAGAAGCATCGACAGGTAAGATTTCCGTGTAGTTTCTTTCAGGCTGCTGCCCATATCAAGAAGAAGTGCCTCAATGCTTTGCAGGGCACTTTCTTTTTGCTCTGGACTATCCACAAGAATCTCTAATTCTAAGAAAGAGCCAAGACTTTCTACCTGGTCTACGCAGGCGGTCATGCGGCCTTTGTGGTAGTACTGGCGAAGCTTTGTCACGGGGTATAGCTTTTTGTAGCCAAGGGAGATAAGAATCTCCCTTGCAATGTCAGAATCTTCGATACGGGTTTCCAGTTCCTTTCTTGTTGTGGAAACGGTGTCGAGCTTTGCACCTTTGTAGGTAAGAAAGGAAGTTGTTTCTCTGGTTGTAAAGTTCTCGCAGGTTCGTATGCGGAGTGCCTCGTCTGTTTTCATAAAGTCATGAAAATCGCTGGTAAAATAAAAATCGGATTCCTTAACGAGATTCCCTGCTTTAAATCCACAGTCTGTCAATGCCCGTTCTGTGATGGACCTTCGAAACAGTGGCAGTTTAATTTCTACTTCAATCATATACAAGCTCCATTAATATTCATCAAGAGTAAGTTTATAAGTTGTCTTATCAAGTTTCAGCGTTAACTGTTTGTCCTTTAACGTGTAGGAAAGTTTTGTCTTATCCATTTTTTCAAATATTTTGTAAAGATTACTGTCTGTGCCAATAGATTTCTCGCTTAAATCTTTGTCGAAATGATAGGTAATCGTATGTTTCTTTTCGTTGATGTGTACTTCACCGGCAACGTATTTTGGCTCATCGGCATCTTCAGCCCCGTCTGTTACATACAGATATAAAGTATTTGTATCAGGATTCATAGTAAAATAACTGAAGTGATCGGAAGAGTCAAACTTCCAGTTAAAACAAGTATCACAAAGTCTGTAAGAATCACTGTCACTCTTTAATCCATAAATTACATTATTGTAAAAAGAAAGGCTCTTTCCATTGTAAGATAAAGTGATGGAATCATCCTCTGCCTTCATAGTAATAGTAGATTTTGAAAAACCATCTGGCAGATCTTTTAAGAAGTCTGGAAGCTTCATACTTGCCTCTTTATAGGTATAGAATGTAAATTCATTATCTCTGCTTGACAAATAGAAGAAGTTTGTAAGAAAAGTTGCTTCTCCTTCTGTAGCTGCCTTAGGGTCAATGGAATAAAGCTCCATATAATTATCATAAAGACTTAATTCGTAAGTTGTTTTATCCTCATTGCTTCCGTCATTGCTGTACCACACATCATTCTCCGCAAGGTTTAACAGGGGGCTTGCCGAGCTGTTTTTAGAAGTTTGTTTGGAAGAATCGTTTTGCTTTTCAAAAAGGTAGCTGACATTATCATAAGTAAGTACCAGCTTATCTTTTGTCGGCATATCGTAAGACAGTGTGCTGCCAGAACCGAGGCCGTCCCAGCCAGAAGGAAGTTCCGCTGTGGTTTCTTCTCCGGTATCTAAGGAAAATTTTTCTGACTTAGCAGAGAGGCTTCCGGAAAGACAGGTTTTATTCTGTGCAATATCTTTGAGAGTAAATGTTCCCTCTTTATCTATAGAAAAACTTAGATAGTCACAACTATAGCTGTCATCTCTTCCTAAAGCATTTCCAACACCATTCCAGGTTCCAACCAGCTCTGCACCATCCTTACCAAGACTTCCGGAAACTTTATTACCACAGCCGGTACCGACAAGTGCAAGTAGTAAAAGAGTGAAAAGTAGTAAAAAATTTTTCTTCATAATAGGTCCTTTCTGTGCGTAGTTGACACACAATTTATATGATACGTCTTAGTTTTTGTAAAAAAGACGTACTTTATTCTACCACATATCGGGAAGAAGTAGGGGAAAATATCTAAATCTTTTTTAATATCTTTTTTATAATTCAAAAGTCCTGTTAGTTGCGTTTGTGGGTATCTTATTGTATACTTTATAAATATACGCTATTAAATATGTTTTAGATTCAAAAGGAGGACCTTGATTCATGAAAATGATTTCAATCGAAAAAGAACTGAAAGAGAATTCTTATCCGGGAAGAGGAATTATTGTCGGACGTTCCGAAGATGGAACAAAGGCCGTGATTGCGTATTTTATTATGGGAAGAAGTTCTAACAGCCGTAACCGTATTTTTGTAGAGGACGGAGAGGGCATTCGCACACAGGCATTTGATCCTTCTAAATTAGAAGATCCAAGTCTTATTATTTATGCCCCAGTAAGAGTGCTTGGAAATAAAACAATTGTGACAAATGGAGATCAGACAGATACTATCTATGATGGTATGGACAAACAGCTTACTTTTGAGCAGTCCTTACGTTCTAGAGAGTTTGAGCCAGACGGACCAAACTACACTCCTAGAATTTCTGCAGTTCTTCATTTAGAAAAAGGTGAGTTCAATTATGCCATGTCTATTTTAAAGAGCAATAATGGAAATCCGGAAAGCTGTAACCGTTATACATTTGCCTATAATAAAGTTCCAGCGGGAGAAGGCCATTTTATTTCTACATATATGCATGATGGCGATCCATTACCAAGTTTTGAAGGTGAGCCAAAGTGGATGGCAATTCCGGATGATATGGATGCATTTGCTGAGCTGCTTTGGAGCAGCTTAAATGAAGATAATAAAGTATCTTTATTTGTCCGCTATATTGATATTGCAACAGGAAAATATGAATCTAAAATCATTAATAAAAATAAATAACAGGTAATTATTTATAATGGTAGAAAGTCGTATCTGCCGCGCAAGTTTATAAGATATATTCAGACGTGTGATGAGAATTTATATAGCTATTTAAATTTGCAGGAGCTTAAATAATTACATTATACAGAATAACCGAAATCACAAAGTCAGAACATAAGTACATCATAAAAAAAGAGGTAAAATAAGAATGAAAGAATTAGAGTTAAAATATGGATGCAACCCAAACCAGAAACCATCCCGGATTTATATGGAAGAGGGCGAACTTCCTATTCAAGTACTGAACGGAAAACCAGGATATATTAACTTTTTAGATGCTTTTAATGGCTGGCAGCTTGTAAGCGAACTGAAAAAGGCAACAGGTCTTCCTGCCGCAACTTCTTTTAAACATGTATCTCCTGCCGGTGCAGCAGTAGGTCTTCCGTTAAGTGATACACTGGCAAAAATCTACTGGGTAGATGATTTGGGAGAACTTTCTCCACTTGCCTGTGCATATGCAAGAGCCAGAGGAGCAGACCGTATGTCCTCTTATGGTGACTTCATCGCATTATCCGATGTGTGTGATGTTTCCACAGCTAACATGATTAAGAGAGAAGTATCTGATGGTGTGATTGCTCCAGGATATGAACCAGAAGCATTAGAAATTTTAAAATCTAAAAAAAGAGGCAACTATAATGTTATTCAGATTGACCCGGCTTATGTACCAGCACCAATCGAGAAAAAGCAGGTATTTGGCATTACATTTGAACAGGGAAGAAATGAATTAAACATCGATGATAAGTTCTTTGACAATATCGTTACAGAGAATAAAGAACTGACAGAGGAAGCCAAGAGAGACTTAGCTATCTCCATGATTACTTTAAAATACACACAGTCAAACTCCGTATGCTATGTAAAAGACGGACAGGCAATCGGTATTGGAGCGGGACAGCAGTCAAGAATCCACTGTACACGTCTTGCAGGCCAGAAGGCAGACAACTGGTGGCTTAGACAGTCTCCACAGGTAATGGGACTTCAGTTCAAAGATGAAATCCGTCGTGCAGACAGAGATAATGCTATCGACATCTATATGGGAGATGAGTACATGGATGTACTTGCAGATGGTGTATGGGAGAATACTTTCAAGGTAAAACCAGAAGTCTTTACAAGAGAAGAAAAGAGAGCATGGCTTGATAAACTTACAGACGTGGCATTAGGTTCTGATGCGTTCTTCCCATTCGGAGATAATATCGAGCGTGCCCATAAGAGTGGCGTAAAATATATCGCACAGCCAGGTGGATCTATCAGGGATGATAATGTAATTGATACTTGTAATAAGTATGGAATCGAAATGTCCTTTACGGGAATCCGCTTATTCCATCACTAGGATTCTGATTTGCCGAGCTGGTGAGGCAGACGAAACAGACGAACCCAGAAAGAGAAATAAAGCATATTTGTGACTTTAGTCGCTGCAGGTTGAATGTTCGCGTAAAAGCGCTCGCATTCAACCTTTGCTTCGAGGCCACAAATATGCTTTATTTCTCTTTCTGGGTTCTGTTTGTTGGCAGCTCAGTTCGGGAAATCAGTTGGAGAGATTTGGGAAAGAGGACAGGAGACGTGGAATGCCGCAACTATCTGAAACCTCCCTCAAATTCCTCCAAAAATAAATTCTGAATTTGCTTAGGTAGCCAAAGCACAGCCCACAGGGAATATAATATCCTATATTTGTGGCCTCGGAGCAAGTGTTGGGTATGAGCGAATAAAGCGAATATTCAACACGCAGCGACTAAAGTCACAAATATAGGATATTCCCTGTGGGCGTCTCTTTTGCCTGCGGCAAATCAGAATTATCTATTCATATAATGGAAAGCTGCCGGACTCTTCTTCGTTGAATACATAGTATACAGCGTTTTCCTCTGGTTTTAAGTATAAATCCATAGTTTTTAAATCTTTCACTTTGCGGTTTTTGTTACCTGCATCTACCCAAACTTTTTTTGCCCTTGCAATAACTTCTTTGCTTTCAATCTGATTTCCAGCAAATTCTACGTTATATGTTGATTTCATTTATGTATTCCCCTTTCCTAATGGAACTATTATAATGTAATATTGTTACAAATATCATATAATAAATTGAAATAAAAATCAATAAAGAAATTTCGACAGGGAAAAGGCAGACAGTAAGAGCCAGAGCGAATATAATTTTGGCAGTCCTGTTTTACCGTTCATAATATTAAATGCCTTGGAATATTTATGAATTTTTTGCAGATAAATCTTGCAAAATATACCTTTTTCAACTAGAATAAAAAAATAAATGTGCTCTCACAAAAGCAAGTGCAAGAAAGACTTCGAGAGTACATATAAATGATAGGAGGAATGACATATGGTTGCAATTATAGATTATGATGCAGGTAATATTAAGAGCGTTGAAAAAGCGTTGTTACATCTTGGGGAAGAAGTAATGATTACTCGTGACCGAGAGAAGATTTTAAATAGTGATAAGGTAATTCTGCCGGGAGTAGGAGCATTTGGAGATGCTATGGAAAAGCTCCGTTCTTATGGACTCGATAAAGTGATTTATGAAGTGGTGGAGAAAAAGATTCCTTTTTTGGGAATTTGTCTTGGTTTGCAGCTTCTTTTTGAAAAGAGTGATGAAACTCCGGGAGTGAAAGGTCTTGGAATTTTGCAGGGAGAGGTTTTGAGAATTCCAGATAAGGAAGGACTTAAGATTCCGCATATGGGATGGAACTCTATCAAAATCAAAAAAGGAGCAAGGCTTTTTAAAGATATTCCAGAAGATTCTTATGTGTATTTTGTACATTCCTACTATTTAAAAGCAGGACGGGAAGAGGACGTGACAGCAACGACAGAATACTCTGCATTAATTCATGCTTCAGTAGAACATGATAATGTATTTGCCTGCCAGTTCCACCCAGAGAAAAGTAGTGAAATTGGTTTAAAGATTCTTAAAAATTTCGTGGAATTATAAGGAGGAACTTATGTTTACAAAAAGAATTATTCCCTGTCTTGATGTCAATGATGGAAGAGTTGTAAAAGGTGTGAATTTTGTAAATCTGATAGATGCCGGAGATCCGGTTGCCATTGCGGAAGCCTATGATAAAGCAGGAGCGGACGAGCTGGTGTTTCTTGATATCACTGCTTCTTCTGATGCGAGAAATACAGTGGCAGATATGGTTCGGAAAGTAGCGGAGAAAGTATTTATTCCATTTACTGTTGGAGGAGGAATTCGTACAGTAGATGATTTTAAAGCAATTCTTCGTGAAGGGGCAGATAAGGTATCTGTCAATTCTGCAGCGATTATGCGCCCGGAATTAATTAGCGAGGCAGCAGATAAATTTGGAAGCCAGTGCGTTGTTGTTGCGATTGATGCGAAGCGAAGAGAGGACGGCGGCTGGAATATATTTAAGAATGGCGGAAGAGTGGATATGGGAATTGATGCTGTAGAATGGGCCATGCGTGTAGAAAAATTAGGAGCTGGTGAAATCCTTCTTACAAGTATGGACTGCGACGGAACGAAGGCAGGGTATGATTTAGAACTTACCCGCACTATTTCTGAAAATGTTTCTATTCCTGTTATCGCTTCCGGTGGAGCTGGAACGAAAGAACATTTTTATGATGCATTTGATCAGGGAAAGGCAGATGCAGCTTTGGCAGCTTCTTTATTCCATTTTAAAGAGTTGGAAATTATGGATTTGAAGAGGTATCTTAGAGAAAAAGGAATTTCTGTGAGAATATAAGCGGTATTTTTATAGATGATAGCAGAATGTGTTTTGTTTAGGAAGTATTTTTCATCCGATATAGAGCATGTTTGAAAGGCCATTCCTGCAATCTGCATACCCCAATTTGCAGAGAGCATTTTTTGAACATGCTCTCGGAAATTTAATGAAAATTTTGGGATTACAAATGATTTTAAAATCTGCCAGAATGAAAGGGAATTTATTATGAAACTTGCAAAGGGAGATAAAGTTGCAATTGTCTGTTGTTCGAACGGGAAAAGTCTGTCAAAGAAAAAGGAGATAGAGAACTTAAAAGTGATTTTAGAAGAAATGAGCCTTATTCCTGTATTTTCAAAATATATTTATCAAAAGATTTCTTTAGAAGAGGTAGAAAATAATTTAAAAGGTTTTCCAGAAAGCGGAAGTCCATTAGAAAAAGCGAGAGAGTTGATGGAATTTTATGAGGATGCTTCTATAAAAGCTATTTTCGATATCTCTGGAGGAGACCTTGCCAATACGATACTTCCTTATCTGGATTATGAACGAATTGCCTCCGTAAAAAAGCAATTTTGTGGATATAGTGATCTGACCACTATTATAAATGCCATATATGCAAAAACACAGAAAGTCTCTGTTTTGTATCAGATTAGAAATCTTTTGTATGAATATTCCACGCAGCAAAAAGAAGACTTTATAAAAACGTGTTTTGCAAAAGACTTAAACAACATAATAAACAATGATGCAGTAAAAATGATGGAAAAGAACAACCTCTATGATTTATCCGTGGAAAATAGTGGACTATATCAGTTCCCATATAAATTCTATCAGGGAAAAACGGTAGAGGGAATTGTTGTTGGAGGAAATATTCGCTGCTTTTTAAAACTGGCAGGAACCGAATATTTTCCAGATGTCACAGATAAAATATTACTTTTAGAGGCAAGAAGCGGAAATCCAGCGCAGATTGTAACATACTTTGCTCAATTAGAACAACTGGGCGTATTCAAAAAAGTAAAAGGTATTTTACTTGGAACATTTACGCAGATGGAGAGAGAACAGCCAGTGTCGGCTGTATATTCCCTTTTAAAACGATACATTAATGAAGAACTTCCTGTGGTCAAAACGGAGTATATCGGACATGGAGAAGATTCTAAAGCAATACAAATCGGAAAGAAGTATAAATTCTAAGTTACTGCAGGCAAAATAGACGCACTCAAAGAGAAAAAATGGTTCAGAGCATGCTTAAAAATGATTCAAAATAATTTATTCAAAAAAATTTAAAAAAGTTATTGACGAATTTGTTTTTTGTGCTATAATGTTAGACAGTGCAAAAATACCCAGACAGTTGTATTAGGCACAATACGCAACTGGAGGGAGGTTAGGTGAGTCAATGTCAAGTATTATCGTTAAAGAAAACGAATCTTTAGACAGCGCTCTTCGTCGTTTTAAGAGAAGCTGTGCTAAAGCAGGTATTCAGCAGGAGATTCGTAAAAGAGAACACTATGAGAAACCAAGTGTGAAACGTAAAAAGAAATCTGAAGCTGCTAGAAAACGAAAATATAAATAAGTGCTGTAAGGGGACATCCAGTTATGGATGTCCTTTTTTCATGCTGTCAATAGACGGCTGCTAAGAAAGAATATAGCCTATATCTGTGACTTTCGTCGCGGCGCGTTGAATGTTCGCTCTAGCGCTCGCATTCAGCACTTGCTCCCAGGCCACAGATATAGGCTATATTCTTTCTTGGCGGCCTGTTTTTTGGAAGATTGAAAAAGGATATCCTGGGGAGATTTGAGATTTAGAAATTTAGATTTCTGCTTGCTTTGGAATTGGTAGAATGTGGAAATTGTGATTTTGAATTTTGCCAAAGACAGAAGTCTGGGAACAAATCAAATTAGACATAATCATGATTATGTAAAGTTCACAAAAGAAAAACTTTCTTTTGTGAATAGTTATTCAAAATATCTTTAAAAATGCATAAAATCAATTGACCGATTTATGCAAAAGTGATATTATTGAAATTAGGATGAGTGTGGTGATTGGCACATAATCCCAATGATATATTATTTCTTTGAAGGAGGAGATTATTTTGAAGAAGATTATTAATGCAGTAGACCAGGTAGAGAATCAGATGATAGAAGGTATGGTTAAAGCTTTCCCTCAGTATGTGAAGAAGCTTGACTGTGGTAATGTTGTTGTCAGAGCTGAGAAGAAGACTGGCAAGGTAGCCTTGATCAGTGGTGGCGGAAGCGGACATGAGCCAGCTCATGGCGGATTTGTTGGAAAAGGTATGTTAGATGCTGCAGTTGCAGGTGCTGTATTTACTTCTCCTACTCCTGATCAGATTTATGAAGGAATTAAAGCCGTTGACGATGGCAAGGGCGTTTTAATGGTAGTTAAGAACTATACAGGCGATGTTCTTAACTTTGAGATGGCAGCTGAGATGGCAGCCGATATGGATGGAATCGAAGTAAAAGAAGTTGTTGTTAATGATGACGTTGCTGTACAGGATTCCTTATATACAACAGGCCGTCGTGGTGTTGCCGGAACAGTATTTGTACATAAGATCGCCGGTGCTTTAGCAGAAAAAGGTGCAAGCCTTGACGAAGTACAGGCTGTTGCTCAGAAAGTAATTGATAATGTAAGAACAATGGGTATGGCTATTAAGCCTTGTACCGTACCAGCAGCTGGAGAACCTGGATTTGAACTGGCTGATGATGAGATGGAAATCGGTATTGGTATCCATGGAGAACCTGGCGTTGAGAAGAAACCGCTTGAGACAGCAGACGAAATCGTTGATACACTTCTTGAGAAGATTTTAGCAGATATCGACTACTCCGGTTCTGAAGTAGCAGTAATGATTAATGGATGTGGATCTACTCCTTTAATGGAACTGTTCATCGTTAATAACCGTGTAGCAGATGTTTTGGCTGAGAAAGGTATCAAAGTTTATAAGACAATGGTAGGCGAATACATGACATCCCTTGAGATGGAAGGATTCTCTATCACATTACTCCGTCTTGATGACCAGATGAAAGAGCTCTTAGACGAAGAAGCTGACACTCCAGCACTTACAGTTGCAAAATAATAAGTGAAATAGATAGCTGTTATCTAAGGACGGTTATTGACATACCGCCCTTAGACGGTTACAATGAATTTAACGAAAGACCGGCGTAATCTGCGTGGGTCTTTTGTTAGAGTAATGAATATTAGGAAAGAGGACACAATTATGACAGACGTAAAAAAAGTAATTGAAATCATTGACAAGATTATTGCAGATGTAGATGAGCAGAAGTTATTTTTAACAGAGCTTGATAATGTAATCGGTGATGGTGACCACGGTATTAACCTTGCTCGTGGTTTTGATGCAGTTAAGACAATCGAAGATACATTTGAAAGCAAAGATATCGGAGCTATTTTAAAAGCAATCGGAATGAAACTTGTTTCTACAGTTGGAGGAGCTTCCGGTCCATTATACGGAACTGCATTTATGAAGTCTGGTGCATTACTTAATGGCAAGACAGAGATGGATATGAATGATTTTATCCAGATGCTTCAGGTATCCATTGATGGTATCATGAAACGTGGTAAAGCTGTAAAAGGTGAAAAGACTATGCTTGATGCCATGATTCCTGCACATGATGCAATCAAAGCTTCTTATGAAGCAGACGGTGATGCCAAGAAAGCTTTAGATGCAGGCGTAAAAGCTGCAGAAGAAGGTATCGAATATACAAAGACAATTATTGCGACAAAGGGTCGTGCAAGCTATCTTGGAGAAAGAAGTATCGGACATCAGGATCCGGGTGCTACTTCATTTACATTAATGCTTAAAGCAGTACAGGAACTTGCATAAGAGAAAGGAATAAGATATATGGTAGGTATTGTTGTTGTATCCCATAGCCAGAAGTTAGCAGAAGGTGTTGTGGAATTAGCATCTTTGATGGCACCGGAAACACCGATGAAGGCAGCCGGTGGAATGGATGACGGCGGATTTGGAACAAGTTTTGAAAAGATTACAGAAGCTATTGATGAAGTTTACAGTGATGACGGTGTAGCAATCTTTATGGATTTGGGAAGTGCTGTCATGACAACGGAAATGGTTTTAGAATCTATGGAAGACCGTAAGGTTAAGATGGTAGACTGTCCTGTAACAGAGGGAGCGATCGCTGCCGCAGTAGTTGCCGCAGGAGGAGCTTCTCTTGAAGAAGTTGTGCAGGTAGCGCAGGCATCGAAAGAACAGGCCAAATTCTGATTTGTAAGGCTGTGAAACAGACGCCAGCAAAGAGAGCCTATCCCCTATATTTGTGACTTTAGTCGCGGCGGTTTGAATACTCGCTTACACACGCTCGTATCCAAACCTTGCTCCGAGGCCACAAATATAGGGGATAGGCTCTCTTTTCTGTCTGCCTTGCAGCTGCGCAAATCAGGAGTTCTATTTTTTCTTTCTCTCTCATAGGGATATAAAAAATACATGGTGTGATTTTATGCTGGAAAGGAAGAGTCCTTTTGTCTGTTCGGTAAATGGAGCAAAAGAAATCAGTATAGAAAATTATGGAAGTCTGGGTGATTTCAGTGATAAAAAGATTGTGTTGAATTGCTATAAATGTAAGATGGTTATTGAGGGAGAAGGTCTTTTAATTGAATATTTTACTGATGTTGATATGAAGATTACAGGTCATATTCATTCAATTCATTTTTGAGGGGAGAAGAAGATGCTCTTTTCGTTATTTCATTTTCTGTCGGGATATTGCCGGATTGTTTTAAGTGGGATGAATCAGGAACGTTTTTTAAATCTCTGCGCAGCAAAGCAGATTCTTTTGTGGAATATTAAAAGAGAGGGAAAGCATTATATTTTTTACATAAGCAGAGGGGGATATAAAGAACTTCAGGAAATATCAGAAAAAACGGGAAGTACATTTCGGTGTATACAGAAAAAAGGAATCCCGTATTTGTTCTGCAGATATAAAAAAAGAAAGTGCTTTGCGTTGGCACTTTTGTTTTGTACAGCTATTTTTATTGTCATGTCCTGTTTTATATGGCAAGTGCAGGTGACAGGAAGTTATGGACATTCAGAGGAAGAGCTTCTTGATTATCTTGAGAAAAAAGGAGTTCATAGTGGGACAAAGATTTCAGGGTTTTCGTGTGCACGATTAGAGGAACAGATTCGAAAGGATTTTGAAGACATAGCATGGGTGTCTTGTGAAAGAAAGGGAACACTTTTAAGAGTCAGAGTGAAAGAAACTTTAGATAAACGTGATCAAAAGGAGGGAGAAATGCAGGAATCACCATGTAATCTTATTGCTTCAAAGAAAGGAAGGATTTCCAGTATTCTTGTAAGAAGCGGAAGTGCAAAGGTGAAAAAGGGCGATAAAGTAAAGCCGGGGGATGTGCTTATTTCAGGGGTTGTAGAGATTAAAGATGATGCGGGAGAAATCGCAGAGGAGACCTTAGTAAGGGCGCAGGGAGATGTTTATGCAATTTCAAAAATAAAATATGAAGATTGTTTTCCATTAATTTATTATAAAAAAAATTATACTGGAAAGACAGAAAAAAGTTATCGCTTTTTGATAAATGGTTATACGATTAAAATGCCGGAACGTAAAACAGCATATGCAGAGTATGATGAACAGTCCAGAGAAATTTTGCTGCATATCGGACCACAGTTTTATCTGCCGGTTTCTCTTTTTGTTATAACAAAGGCGCAGTGTCAGATTTCAAAAGAAAGTTATAGTGTGTCCCAGGCAAAGAAGGAGGCAAGGAAGCGTCTTTTTCTCTTTTTGAAAGAATATGAGAGAAAAGGGGTGGTAATCCTGAAAAATAATGTTAGAATAGACAGTGATAAAAATGAGTGTACTGCAAAGGGAATTATCAAAATAAAAGAACGTGTAGGTAAAGTTCAGGAGATTCCCTCAACATTAGACGGGGAAAAAGATATAAAACAAGAGCCTGCCGTTTTAAACAGATAATTTTAGCAGTAAGTTCAATTACAAATCATATAGTGGGATTTTGAAAATATATTGACAAGAAAGGAAAATCAGACAAAGAATGAATATAGCAGAACAGGAATTCCCTTTTCCAGCGGAACATGCAAGTAATGTTTTTGGTCAATTTGATGCCAACATGAAAAAGATTGAGAAGACATTGCATGTAACGATTATTTTTAGAGATGACAAGTTGAAGTTAATTGGAGGAGAGAAGGATTGCGATAGAGCAAAACATGTGATAGAGCAGCTCCTTTTATTATCGCAGAGAGGGAATGATATTACAGAGCAGAATATTAATTATACACTTTCTCTTTCTATGACGAATGAGGAATCTGCAGTTACCCAGTTAGATAGTGATGTAATCTGTCATACGATCATGGGGAAACCGATTAAGCCTAAAACAATGGGACAGAAAAAATATGTCGATATGATCACGGATAAGATGATCGTATTTGGTGTAGGACCTGCGGGAACCGGAAAGACATATCTTGCGATGGCAAAGGCAATTACAGCATTTAAGGCAAATGAAGTGAATCGTATTATCCTGACTCGTCCGGCGATTGAAGCCGGGGAGAAGCTGGGATTTCTTCCGGGTGACCTTCAAAGTAAAGTGGATCCGTACTTACGGCCTCTTTACGATGCGCTTTACGAAATTATGGGTGCGGATACTTTTGCTAAAAACATGGAAAAGGGATTAATAGAAGTGGCACCTCTTGCTTATATGAGAGGAAGAACGTTAGATAATGCATTTGTTGTGTTAGATGAAGCGCAGAATACGACACCGGCACAGATGAAGATGTTCCTTACCCGTATTGGCTTTGGGTCAAAGGCAATTATTACCGGTGACCTTACGCAGAAAGACCTGCCGTCAGGTACTCGTTCGGGTCTTGATGATGCGCTTCATGTGCTTAAAAATATTGATGAAATTGGCGTGTGTAATCTGACGAGTAAGGATGTTGTGCGTCATCCGCTTGTTCAGAAAATTGTTACCGCATACGATGAATATGACAAAAAGAAAGAAACAAGACAAAAGAGAAAGCAGAGAACAACAGGAAAGCAGGAGAAAAAATGACATTTGAAATAGAGAATGTATATCCGGAAGTGATTTTACCGGATTATGAAACCGTTATTAAAAATGTGATAGAGGCAGCCTTAGATTATGAAAAATGTCCGTATGAAGCACAGGTATATGTGCTCTTAACAGATAATGAGGAGATTCATGAGATTAATAAGGAACATCGCCAGATTGACCGTCCGACAGATGTTCTTTCTTTTCCGATGGCAGATTATCCGGTGCCGGGAGATTTCTCTGATATAGAAGAAAGAGATCCGGATGCTTTTCATCCTGAGACTGGCGAGCTGATTCTTGGAGATATTATTATTTCCATGGATAAAGTAAAGGAACAGGCGAAAGCTTACGGTCATTCCAATACAAGAGAGCTGGCATTTTTAGTTGCACACAGTATGCTTCACCTTATGGGATATGACCATATGGTTGATAAGGAACGAAAAGTGATGGAAGCAAAGCAGGAAGAGATTCTTAAAAACTGTGGTTATATTCGGGAGATGGAAGCTTGAGACAAATAAAAGGCAGGGGAAAAACTCAGGGGAATAGCAGAAAAAATTTCACAAATGCTAAAGAGGGAAAAGGCAGAATCAGAGAGCAGGAAAGTGCCGGCCAGTTAAATAATAAAGCGAAAACACAGAACAATATCAGTCTGTCAAAGAACAGAATAAAAACAGAGAAAAGGCACAATCAGAGGATGGCGAAACAAATACAAAAAAGTACTGTGGAAAAGGACAGGATATTACCAGAAAAACTAATTCAGGATTCCACAGTATGGGATACCATTATTGTCGGAGCTGGAGCAGCCGGAATGACAGCCGCGCTTGCCTGCGGAAAAGAAAAACAAAAAGTACTCCTTCTTGATCGCCAAAACCAGATGGGAAGAAAGATTCTGGTCACTGGAAATGGCAAATGTAATCTCACAAACTTTGCACAAAAGCTAAAATATTATCGAAGTGACTGTCCAGAGAAGGTACAGAACGTATTGTCTGTGTTTGGACAAAAAGAGGCAATGGAGTTGTTTCAGAGTCTTGGAATCTATACAAAAGATAAGAATGGCTATGTGTACCCATACAGTGAGCAGGCGGCAAGTGTGAGGGAAGCTTTTGAGACAGAAATATTATCAAATCCGTCTATTACATTTGTTCCTTTTTCGGAGGTATACAATGTTCAAAAGAAAGAGGATGTTTTTTTGATAAAGGCAAAAGAACCGCTCGGTCAGTCAGAACAGAGTACAGGGAAGCAGGGGAATGGTGAGAAAATAGAAAAGGTTTATCGCTGTCAGAGTCTCCTTATCACAACCGGGGGATTTGCGGGGCCGAAGTTTGGCTGTGATGGTAGCGGATATGCATTTGCTAAAGTATTTGGACATGAGATTATAAAACCATTGCCTGCACTTACAGCATTGAAGTCATCTGCTCCGTTTTTAAAAAAGGTAAGCGGGGTTCGGAATCAGGCAGAAATCACATTAGAAATTGATGGGGAGCCGGTAAAAAAAGAAACTGGAGAACTTCAATGGACAGACTATGGTATCTCTGGTGTGGCTATTTTCCAGTTAAGCCGTTTTGCAATCACCGCTTTAGAGGAGAAAAAGAAGGTAGCTTTATACTTTGACTTTATGCCGGAACTTTCTTCCAAGGAGAAGCTTCGCCTGTTTTTGATGCTTGCACAAAATCATAAAAAAAGAGACATGCTTTCTTTTGTAAAAGGACTATTTCCTGCAAAACTTTGCCCGGTTATTTTAAGAGAGGCAGGGTTAAGAGAAGAAACTTTAGCTGGAACATTGAAGGAAGAAGAATGGAATGCCCTTGTCATGGCGGTAAGTCATTTTCCTTTGCGGATTAATGGTTATATGGGATATGAAAAAGCGCAGGTAACAAGAGGCGGTATTTCTCTTACAGAATTAACCGGTAATTTAGAGTCAGATTTTCAGCCCGGACTTTTTTTTGCAGGAGAAGTAGCGGATGTTGACGGCACCTGTGGAGGCTATAATCTTCAATGGGCATTTTCGAGTGGTACAGTAGCAGGAAGAGCGATTGTCAAGAGAAATCAGGAGCTTTTTAAGGATGACCGGCATACGATGGAAGAAAACGATGGTATTTCAGAAAGGAACCGAAGAAGATGATACGAATTTCACAGTTGAAATTAAAGGTGGGACATACCAGAGAAGAACTTTTTGAAGAGATTATTCATCAGGCGCATGGGAAAAGACCTGTCTCATGGCGGATTGTAAGAAAGTCTGTGGATGCAAGAAAGAAGCCACAGCTTTTTTATGTGTATACAATTGATGCAGAGTTTGAAAATGAAAAAAAGCTTCTTTCAGCCAAAAAAAGTAAATGGACACGTTCTACTGTAGTGAAGTATAGATTTCCATATAATAAGAAAGATGGATCAGGAGCAAGCTCGACAGAAGTTTCGACAATAGACAGGGCAGTTATTGTCGGTATGGGACCAGCAGGACTTTTTGCAGCCTTAGTTCTTGCAAGAGCAGGATTTGCCCCCATTGTATTTGAGCGGGGAGACTGCGTGGAAAAACGTTCGGAGATTGTTGAGCATTTCTTTGAAAGTGGAGAACTTGATGAAGAGTCTAATGTACAGTTTGGCGAGGGCGGTGCAGGAACATTTTCTGATGGCAAGTTAAATACCTTAGTCAAGGATAAATTTGGACGTAACCATTTTGTTTTAAAAGAGTTTGTCAAACATGGTGCACCAGAAGAAATCCTTTATGAAGCTAAACCACATATTGGTACAGATATTTTAAAAGATGTGGTGGCATCAATTCGAAAAGAAATAGAAAGTCTTGGCGGGGAGGTACATTTCCGCACGAAAGTCTGTGATATCTTATGTGAAAAAATCAGTGGTTCTGTGGCAGAAAGAGAGAGAGCTGAAGCAGAAAAAAATCTTTTGATGCAGGACAAACAGCTAACAGGACTTATTCTTGAAAAAGAAGGAGTGCAAGCGGAATACCCTTGCCGCAATGTTATTTTTGCAATCGGTCACAGTGCAAGAGATACTTTTTATATGCTTCATGAAAGGGAACTTTCTATGAATCAAAAAGCATTTGCGATTGGTGTGCGTGTGGAACATCTGGCACATTTGATTAATGAAAGTCAGTATGGAGAGGGATATCCAGAGGAAGTTCCAACAGCAAGCTATAAACTGACGCATCAGTGCAAAGGCACTGGCAGAGGAATTTATTCATTCTGCATGTGTCCTGGCGGTTATGTTGTAAATTCTTCTTCAGAAAAAGGTCGGCTTTGCGTCAATGGAATGAGTTACCATGACCGGGCAGGACATAATTCTAATACTGCATTGATTACTACAGTGACGCCAGATGATTTCCCATCAGATAGTCCATTAGCAGGATTGGAATTTCAGCGTAAATATGAGGAACTTGCTTATAAAATCGGAAATGGAAAGATTCCGGTACAGCTTTTTGGAGACTTTCTGAAAAATCAGATGTCCACAAAACTTGGAAACGTTACTCCGTCCATAAAAGGAGAATGGCAGTTCGCAAACTTACACGAATGTCTGCCAGATTATGTCTGTGCATCCCTCGAAGAAGGAATGAGAGCCTTTGGGCATAAAATCAAAGGCTACGATGCAGAAGATACGGTTTTTTCCGGAGTAGAGACAAGAACATCTTCACCACTTCGTATGGAAAGAAATAAACAGTTTGAAAGTAACATACAAGGTCTTTTTCCATGTGGAGAAGGAGCAGGTTATGCGGGAGGAATCACTTCTGCAGCTATGGATGGTATTAAAACTGCAGAAGCTATTGCAGAGAAGATTCTCACACAGAATTAAGTACAGCCAGCAACGAGACAAAGCTTGACTGCATTTACTTACAAAGATATTTCTGTGTTTACAAACGTAGGACCATTGTGTATAATACAACGGAATGTACTCTCAGAGTCTTTCTTGTACTTGATTTTGTGAGAAGATTCCGAGAGTATATCGGATTAAAAAGGAGGAAATTTTATGAATAATATTGATATTGATAGAATTAATGAACTATACCATAAATCCAAATCTGTAGGACTTACCAAAGCAGAAGAAGCAGAGCAGAAAAAACTCCGCAAAGCTTACCTTGCTGCCATCCGCAAAAACTTGCGTGGTTCTTTGAACCGAATTGACATTCAGAATAAAGACGGAAGTATCGAAAATCTTGGTGAGAAATATGGAAAGAAGCTGGATAAAAACTAAAATGCCAGAAGAAGCTTTAGAATTAAAAAAGAATCTGCGGTGTGATATGAAAGCAAGACGAAATGCATTGACAGATGAAGAAAAAAAACATGCCGCAGCAAACTGCCTGTCAAAATTAAAAGAACTGCCGGAATTTATGAATGCAGACTGGATATATGCCTATATCGCCTGCCGGAATGAATTAGAAACCGCAGACATCATTAGCTGGTGTCTTTCTTATGGAAAGCATGTTGCCGTTCCAAAAGTACAAGGAGAAATCATGCATTTTTACGAAATCACTGCGCTATCTGACTGTGTTCCCGGAGCATTTGGTATCCTTGAGCCAGCAGGAGAAGAAAAAGACAGAATCACAACTCCAGGCTTTATGCTTGTCCCAGGACTTGCCTTTGATAAAAACGGAAATCGTCTTGGATACGGCGGTGGATTCTACGATAAATATCTCGCATCCCATGAGGAGATTATAACAGCGGCATTGGGGTACGACTTTCAAATCGTAGAAAAAGTACCGTCCGAATTCCATGATAGGAGGATGGACTATTTAATTTATTAGGCAAAACAGACGCGCTTTTCTCTTCGAGGGCTGTCTTTGGCTGGATTTTTAAATTAAATAGTGCATGGGAAAGATTTGAGGTTGAAATCGGAAGTCTTTCATCCCCAAATTACTCCCAACTGATTTGATTCAACATAATGGAGCCACAGTCAGCTCTTTGAAAGATAAAGCATCCCTATTTGTGACCTCGGAGCAAGTGTTGAATACGAGTGAGTATTCAACACGCAGCGACTAAAGTCACAAATAGGGATGCTTTATCTTTCAGAGAGCGTCTGTCTGTCCCCCAATGAATTAATCAGTAATCGGTTTTGTGAAGGTTATAAATATTTGTCGGATTGTCTGATGTAAATAAGGAAGATATTCTTCCATGGATACTGGCTGCTGATATAAGATGCAGCTATAGCAGGTAGAACCTACCAGTTCTAAGATTGTAAAGAGCATTAATTCCTGATTTTCGCAGGAGATATGATTCTGTGTCAGCATATCCTGATAGTAATCATAAAATTGTCGGGAATTTTCCGGGACCGTCTTCTCAAAAGCATTTTTAAAGATTCCCCAGGAAAGATTCTTAGAGATGAACTGAAGAAGCTTCGGTTCCTTTTCTAGTCGGTCTATAATATGATCAATGACGAAAAACATCTGGTTTTCAAAACCCTGAATATTCTGTTCTATTAAAGCCGTATGTGCATTCCCAAAAAGCTGGCTTGTTTTATATGTTACAAGCCTGTCTCTTAAATCATATTTATCTTTAAAATATAAATAGAAAGTTCCTTTTGCGAGACCTGCCCGATTTACAATGTCGGAAATGGTTGTTTTAGTAAACCCCTTTTCGGTAAACAGTTCAAAAGAAGTCTGCAATAATGTTGTATTCTTTTGTTTTTTATTTGTCTCAACTTTTCCCATAATAATACCACCTTAAACGATGCTGAATGTATTTGGGTACATTATGCAACAAAAATGACCAAAAGTCAATGACGTAAAAATGACCAAAATTCAGTTTCACTTATTGAGGAAAATTGTGCGTTACTCAGTGTTGACCAATGGTCATTTTTTGCATATAATGTTGGTTAGGAAAAGAAAATAAATAAAGAGGGGATGATGAATTTGTTAATCAAGATGGGTAAGCAGATTGCGAAACATAAATTTCTGATTTTGCTTATTGGATTTTTGTTACTGATACCTTCCTTAATAGGAATGGTAACGACAAGAGTTAACTATGATTTACTTAGTTATCTGCCAGATACGCTTGAAACGGTAAAAGGTCAGGATATTATGGTAGATGAGTATGGAATGGGAGCGTTCTCGATGGTTGTTGTCGAGAATATGGAACTGAAAGATGTGCAGAAGCTTGAGAAAAAGTTTGAGGCAGTCGATCATGTAAAGGATGTTCTCTGGTATGATGATGTTGCTGATTTAAATCTTCCAGTACAGATGATTCCGAAAAAGTTAAGAGAAGGTTTCTTTAAAGGCAATGCCACGATGATGATCGTACTTTTCGATAATACGACATCATCCGATGAATCTATGAATGCAGTTGCCGAGATGAGAAAGCTTGCGAATAAGCAATGCTTTATCAGTGGTATGTCGGGTGTAGTTAATGATATTAAAGATGTTGCACTTGACGAGCTGCCAGTTTACGTTGTGATTGCCGCTGTATTGTCATTCCTGGTACTTGAGTTTACGACAGAATCTTTCTTAGTACCAGTGTTCTTCTTATTAAGTATCGGAATTGCAATTGTTTATAACTTAGGAAGTAACGTGTTCTTAGGGCAGGTTTCCTATATTACAAAGGCACTGACGGCCGTATTACAGCTTGGAGTTACGATGGACTATTCCATTTTCCTGCTGAATAGTTATGAGGAATATAAAGAGAAGTACACAGAAGATAAGAACCGGGCGATGGGGCATGCGATTGCAAGTACCTTTAGAGCGGTTGTCGGAAGTTCCGTCACAACTGTTGCCGGATTTGCGGCTCTTTGCTTTATGACATTTGCATTAGGTCGTGATCTTGGTATTGTTATGGCCAAGGGTGTTATTATCGGTGTAATCTGTTGTGTAACGATTCTTCCATCACTGATTCTTGCATTTGATAAGCAGATTGAGAAGACAAAGCACAGACCGCTGATTAAGAGTGTGGATGGTGCATCAAACTTTATTATCAAGCATCACTGGGTATGGCTGATTGTTTTCCTTGTATTATTACTTCCAGCAGTACATGGAAATAATAATACCAAGATTTATTATGATATCGCAAAGTCTATGCCATCCAGCCTGCCAAGTAATGTGGCGACAGACCGATTGAAAAAAGACTTTAATATGAGTACGATTCATATGGTAATGATGGACAGCAACATGGATTCTAAAGATAAACGAGATATGCTCAAAGAGATTGACAATGTAGAAGGTGTTAAATGGACGATAAGCATGAGTTCTCTTGTCGGGGCCTCTGTACCAGAATCCATGATTCCAAAAGATGTAAAGAGTATGCTCCAAAGCGGTCACCATGAACTGGCTTTTATCTGTTCGGAATATGAATCAGCAACTCCGAAAGTAAATAAGCAGATTGCAAAGATTAATAAGATAACGAAGAACTATGATAAAACATCAATGGTAATTGGTGAAGCACCACTTATGAAGGATCTTGAAGATGTTACAAACATTGATATCCAGAATGTAAATATTGCTTCAATCGCAGCGATTTTTGTAATTATTCTTATTATATTTAAGTCAATCTCCCTGCCAGTTATTCTGGTAGCCATCATTGAATTTGCGATTGCGGTAAATATGGCAGTTCCATATTACCAGGGGGTCAGCCTTCCATTTGTTGCCAGCATTGTTATCGGAACGATACAGCTTGGAGCGACAGTAGACTATGCGATTGTTTATACCAATCGTTATTTGAAAGAACGAAGGAATGGAAAGAATAAGTTAGAGGCAATCAGCATTGCTCATAAGTCAAATATGCTTTCTATTATAACGAGTGCGTTGAGTTTATTTGCAGCGACTTATGGTGTTGCCTGCTACTCACAGGTAGATATGATTGGTTCTATTTGTACATTGCTGGCAAGAGGTGCTATTATCAGTATGATCGTTGTTCTCACACTGCTGCCTACGATGTTCCTTATCTTTGATAAGGCGATATGCAAGACAACGAAGGGAATGGGCCATATTGACGATCATAAAGATACAGTAGTTAATGACATTGTATTATAAATAATATGTAATCCCGGAATCTAATGGAAGCAAAGCGTCATATGCTGTACAAAAGATTCCAGGAGCATAAATTTAGGGAGTGATAGAGATGAGAAATAAAAGATTTGTAAAACACACATCCAGAGCATTTGCTATTCTCATGAGTGCCATGATGGCAGTAGGAATTGCAATGCCAGTCAATGCAGCAGGAAAAAAAGATTCCAAAAAAGAAGATAAGACAGAGACGGTATATGTAAATGCGAATGCAGACGGAAGCGTTGATAAGATTACTGTAAGCGACTGGTTAAAGAATCATAGTAGCAGTGATACATTAGAGGACTTTTCCAACCTCGAGAATATCAAGAATGTAAAAGGTGATGAGACATTTACCCAGAATGCAGATGGTTCTATTGTATGGGATTCTAAAGGAAATGATATTTATTATCAGGGAGAATCCAATGAAGAACTTCCAGTAACAATGAAAGTTACTTATTATCTTGACGGACAGCAGATGGATCCGAAAGATATGGCTGGTAAAAGTGGTGAAGTAAAGATACGCTTTGATTACTATAACAACTCCAATGAAACGGTAAAAGTAAAAGGCAAGAACTATAATGTAAAGACTCCATTTACTATGGTTACCGGAATGATTCTTTCTTCTGATGTATTTTCTAATATCGAAGTTACTAATGGTAAAGTAATTAGCGATGGAGATAAAAATGTTGTTGTAGGTCTTGCGTTCCCTGGATTAAAGAGCAGTCTTAATCTGGCATCTTATGATAAATTAGATGATGTAGATATTCCAGAATATGTAGAAGTTACAGCGAAGGCAGATAAGTTTGAACTTGCATTAACAGCAACAGCGGCAACAACAGGAACATTAAAAGACATTGATACAAGCAATTTAAATGACGTAGATGATTTAAAAGACAGCATGGATAAACTTACAGATGCAACCGATAAGCTGATTGATGGAAGTGAGGCTTTATCCGATGGAATGGGAACTCTTTCTTCTTCAGCAGGAGAATATACAAAGGGCGTATCTTCCGCGAATGCTGGAGTAAAGCAGCTTCTATCCGGTCTTAATACATTAAGTTCTAAGAGTGGACAGTTAGAATCTGGTGTAGAATCTTTGAATAAAGGATTAAAAGCCCTGAAAAAGGGAACAAAGTCACTGAATGCAGGAATCTCCTCCTATACAAAAGGAGTATCTGGCTTAGATGCTGGTTTACAGTCAGCAGCAAGCGGTACAGGTAAGTTAGAGTCAGGAGCAGGAGCACTTTCTAAAGGTATTAAAAGTTATACCGAAAATGAAGCTAAAATTGCAGCAGGAATCAAAAAGTTAAATAATAAGGTTTCTGGAATGAGTAATTTGGAACTGCCAAGTGACACAGAATTAAAAGCAGTAAAGAAGGCATCCTCTGCATTAGAAAGTGATGCGAAAAAGTTACAGGAATCAGCAGCAGAGATTCAATCGGCAATTGATAAGATGAATAAGTTATCTGAAGCAGTGGAGGCGCACAATAGTAAGATAGATGAACATAATAAAGAAGTTTCAGAGAAGTTCAGTAGTGCAAAATCTGCATTAGATGATATCGATAAAAAGGCAACGAGTCAGGCAAATGAAAAGATTTCCGGTCAGAAGGACTCTCTTAGCAGTAAAGCAACAGCAGATGCTAAAGCAGCAGCGAAGTCAGCGATTGGCAGTGTAAATGGTTTAACACCGGAGATGAAGAGTGCATTAGAGAATGCAATCAACAGTGAAGTTAGTGTAAGTGTAGAGCCATCAAGCATTGAAATCAGTGGCCTGGCAAGTGATGCCGAAAAAGCATTAGGAAATGCTCCAAGTGCAGAGAAGCTTAATATTGGCAAAGTTAATGTAGGACTCAGTGATATGGAAACTCTGTTAAAAGATATGAAGACACAGGCAGCAGTATTAGAGAGTTTTGCAGCAAATACAGGTTCTTTATCCGATGCAGCAAGTCAGATTCCAGATTTGATCAAGGGTGTTGATGAATTAAATACCGGAGCGCAGGCTCTTACTGCAAATAATAAAACGCTTACAAGTGGTATGAAAGATTTAACTTCTGGTCTTAGCACCCTTTCTACCGGACTTGATACCATGACAAAAGGAGCGGCGACCTTAACAGGCAATAACAGTGTTCTTACAAAAGGAGCAAGTTCCGTAGATAAAGGAACAGGTAAGTTAGTAGCGGGAAGCAGCCAGTTAGTAACTGGTGTAAAGGCTTATGCACAGGGGGTTAATGCAGCAGCGATCGGTGTACAGAGTCTTTCTTCTGGAATGAATAAGTTAGACTCCGCAGGCGGACAGCTTACTTCTGGTATTGATAAGCTTGCTACAGGAAGCGATACACTTACAAAAGGCTTAAAGACATTTAATGATGATGGAATCAGCAAGCTTTCTGACCTTGCAGGAGATGATCTTGACAGCGTGATCAATCATTTCAAGGCTGTAAAGAAGGCAGATAACAGATACAAATCCTTCGGCGGAATTAAGAAAAATGCGAAGGGAAGCGTGAAATTTGTGATTGAAACAGACCCTATCGAGGCAGACGAGAATTAAGAAAATGTCACAAAAATAGCAGATAGCAGGTAAAATTTTAAGAAATCCCTTGATAAACAATGGAAAACCTGCTATACTACGAATAGTATACTGTAGATGATAAGAGTGGGTGGGTGCCCACTCTTATTGTATGTCTGGGAAAGAGGTGAGAATCAACATGAAAAGAACAGAGATTGTTGCAAAGACGGAAGAACTGGTAACTCCGATTATTGAGGAGAATCATTTTGAACTTGTTGATGTAGAGTATGTAAGAGAAGGTGCGAACTGGTATCTTCGTGTATATGCGGATAAGGAAGGCGGCATTAACATTGATGACTGCGTACTGATCAGTCGTGCTCTTGAAGAGAAGCTTGATGCAGAAGACTTTATTTCTGATGCTTATATTTTAGAAGTGAGTTCCCCTGGTCTTGGAAGACCACTGAAAAAAGAGAAAGATTTTAAGAGAAGTCTTGGAAAGTCTGTAGAATGTAAGCTCTACAAAGCAATTGATAAACAGAAGGAATTTGAGGGAATCTTAAAAGATTTCACAGAAGATACTGTTACGATTGAAACAGAAGGGAACGAACTGGTACTTGACCGTAAGGACATTGCTATGATTCGTTTAGCTATTGATTTTTGAGAATAATATAGAAAAGAAAGCAGGAGGATAAGAGAAAATGAGTGAATTAATTGATGCTTTAAATCAATTACAAAAAGAGAAACATATTGAAAAAGAAGTAATTATGCAGGCGATTGAAGATTCTTTAGTTGCAGCATGTAACCGTGACTTTGGAAAGAATGCCATTGTAAAGGTAAACATGGATAGAGACACTGGTGATATTTCTGTTTATGTCGAAAAGACGGTTGTAGAGGAAGTAGAAGATCCAGCTACAGAAATTAGTTTAGCAGATGCAAAGATGATTCGTTTCCACTATGAGATTGGCGATGTAGTAAACATCGAAGTGACTCCAAAGAACTTCGGAAGAATCGCTGCACAGCATGCAAGAAGTGTTATCGTGCAGAAGATTAAAGAAGAAGAAAGAAGAGTGGTATTCGAGCATTTCGCACATAAAGAAAAAGACATCGTAACAGGTGTAGTACAGCGTTATAATGGAAAGAATATCAGTGTAAGTCTTGATGATAAGACAGATGCTGTTCTCACAGAAAAAGAGCAGGTTAAAGGCGAAGTATTTAAGCCAACAGACCGTATCAAACTGTACATCGTAGAAGTAAAAGATACAAACAAGGGACCTAAGATTTTAGTTTCCAGAACACATCCAGAACTTGTTAAGAGACTTTTTGAAAAAGAAGTTGCAGAAGTTTATGATGGAACAGTAGAAATTAAGAGCATTGCCCGTGAAGCAGGTTCCCGTACAAAGATTGCAGTAGCATCTAACGATCCTAATGTAGATTCTGTAGGAGCATGTGTAGGTATTAACGGAGCGCGTGTTAATGCAATCGTAAGTGACTTACGTGGAGAAAAGATTGATATTATTGAATGGAATGATGATCCAGCAGTATTGATCGAGAACGCATTAAGCCCATCCAATGTAGTCTCTGTAGATGTAGACGAAGAGGAAAAGAGCGCACGCGTTGTTGTTCCAGACTACCAGCTTTCACTTGCCATCGGTAAAGAGGGACAGAATGCCCGTCTTGCAGCAAAGCTTACAGGATATAAGATTGATATTAAGAGTGAAAGCCAGGCAGCAGAGCTTGCAGAAGAATTAGACTTCGGAGAAGATTTTGGTGATCTTGATGAGGCAGAAGATTTTGACCTTGAAGCACCTGTAGAAGAGCCAGAAGTTTCCGCAAGCGAAGCAACAGCAGATTTTGAGGCAGAAGAGGTAACAGAAGAACCAGAAACAGCAGAGGATTCTTTTGAGGAAGTTTCTTCTGAGGAAGCAGACACAGACGAACAGTAAGAATGGAATCTGGTGAACAGTTATGGGAAAGAAGATACCACTTAGACAGTGTGTGGGCTGTCGTGAAATGAAGACAAAAAAAGAGATGATCCGGGTTATCAAGACACCGGAGAATGAAGTTGTCCTTGATGCAAAAGGAAAGCAGAATGGCAGAGGTGCATATCTTTGTTTTTCTGCGGAGTGTCTTCAGAAAGCAAGACGTTCAAAAGGACTGGAACGTTCTTTAAAGATTTCCATTCCTGATGAGATATATGACCGATTAGAAGAGGAGTTGAAGGAACTTGACACAAAACAGTAAAGTATTATCTATGCTAGGGCTTGCTGCTAAGGCAGGAAAGGTTGCCAGCGGAGAGTTTTCTACCGAAAAGGAAGTAAAATCCGGCAATGCCTGTCTGGTAATCGTAGCAGAAGATGCTTCTGACAATACAAAAAAATTGTTCCGGAACATGTGTAAGTATTATGAAGTGCCTATGGAAATCTTTGCGACCAAAGAGGAATTAGGGCATTGGATAGGTAAAGCGTACAGGGCTTCCATCTGTATCTTAGATGAAGGTTTTGCAAAATCAATCGTAAAAAAAATAAGTCTGAATATGGAGGGATAGTGTATGCCAAAAATGAGAGTACATGAGTTAGCAAAGTTATTAGATAAAAGCAGCAAAGAAATTATAGCAGAGTTAAAACAGCAGGGAGTTGAAGTACAGAGTCATATGAGTACAGTATCAGATGAACATGTAGATAAATTAAAAGCAAAATTCCAGAAAAAAGAATCTGGTAACAACCGCGGCAACAATGAAAGCCGTAGCAACGATAATCGCGGTAGCAGAAATGATAACCGTGGAGATAGAAATAATAATCGTAACGACAACCGTGGGGACGGAAGAAATAACAACCGCAATAACGACAATCGTAATGGACGTAATGAAAACCGCGGAGATGGAAGAAATAATAACCGAAATGATAACCGTGGCGGCCGTAACAACCGTAACGACAACCGAAATGACAACCGTGGCGGCGGAAGAAATAATAATCGTAATAACGACAACCGTGGCGGGCGTAATGATAATCGCGGAGATAACCGTAACAATAACCGTAACGGAAATGACAGAAGAAACAGGCCTTCTATGGGAGATACTCCGATTAACGCAAAAGAAACAAGAAACGGCAAAGAAAACCGCCATGACATCAATCGTGAGCACAGCCGTGACAACAAGGAAAACAACCGAAATGACAACCGTGGTGGCAAGAACAACCGCCGCAATAACCGCAATAATGATTTTGGCAGCTCAAGAAAGCAGAAGAACAATAAGAAGCAGCAGGCTCCAGTACAGCCACCAAAGCAGGAAGAGCCAAAGGAAGATGTAATCCGTAACATCACTCTCCCAGATCCAGTATCCTTAAAGGATTTGGCAGATGCTTGTAAGGTTCAGCCTTCTGTTATTATCAAGAAGCTTTTCATGGCAGGACAGATGGTAACCATCAACACAGAATTCTCTTTTGATGATGCAGCAGAAATCGCTTTAGAGTATAACTGTATCGCAGAGGAAGAAGTAAAAGTTGATGTCATCGAAGAACTCTTAAAAGAGGAAGAAGAGGACGAAAGAAACTTAACAAGCAGACCACCAGTTGTCTGTGTAATGGGTCACGTTGACCACGGTAAAACTTCTCTTCTTGATGCGATTCGTTCCACACACGTTACAGCAGGAGAGGCTGGCGGAATCACACAGCATATCGGTGCTTATGTGGTAGAGATTAACGGAGAAAAGATTACATTCTTAGATACACCAGGTCATGAGGCATTTACTTCCATGCGTCTGCGTGGAGCACAGGCAACAGATATTGCTGTTTTAGTTGTTGCTGCCGATGACGGTGTTATGCCACAGACAATCGAGGCAATCAACCATGCAAAAGCTGCAGAGGTAGAAGTTATCGTTGCAGTTAACAAGATTGATAAAGAAGGTGCCAACGTTGACCGTGTAAAACAGGAACTTACTGAATACGGCCTTATCGCAGAAGACTGGGGTGGAAGTACCGTATTTGTACCAGTTTCTGCTAAGACAGGCGAGGGAATTGATGAACTCTTAGAGATGATTACTCTTACAGCAGAAGTATTAGAGCTGAAAGCAAACGCGAAGAGAAGAGCCAGAGGTCTTGTTATCGAAGCGAAACTTGATAAAGGCCGTGGACCAGTTGCTACAATCCTTATCCAGAAAGGTACGCTTCATGTAGGAGACAGCATTAACGTAGGTCATGCATTTGGCCGTGTTCGTGCGATGATGGATGACAAAGGTAACCGTGTAAAAGTAGCAGGCCCATCTACACCAGTAGAGATTCTTGGTCTTAACGATGTACCATTCTCCGGCGAGGTCCTTATGGCTCACGGAAATGAAAAAGAAGCAAGAGCAACTGCTGATGCATTTATCGCATATGGAAGAGAAAAGATGCTCGAAGAGACAAAGAATAAGTTGTCCCTTGATGATTTATTTGATCAGATTCAGGCTGGTAACGTAAAAGAATTAAACCTTGTCGTAAAGGCCGATGTACAGGGATCTGTAGAAGCTGTAAAACAGAGTCTTATGAAGCTTTCCAATGAGGAAGTTATGATTAAAGTTGTACATGGTGGTGTAGGTGCCATTAACGAATCTGATGTAATTTTAGCTTCTGCATCTAATGCGATCATCATCGGATTTAATGTACGTCCAGATGCGATGGCAAAGGCTGCAGCAGAGAGAGAAAAAGTTGACATGAGATTATACCGTGTCATCTATAACGCAATTGAAGATATCGAAGCAGCGATCAAGGGTATGTTAGATCCTGTTTACAGAGAAAAAGTAATCGGTCATGTAGAAGTACGTCAGATTTACAAAGCTTCCGGTGTTGGAACAATCGCTGGATGTTATGTACTGGATGGTACGATTACAAAAGACGCACAGTCCCGTATCGTTCGTGATGGTATCGTTATTTACGAAGGAGAACTTGCATCCCTGAAACGTTTCAAAGATGACGTAAAAGAAGTAAAAGCAGGCTTCGAATGTGGTATCGTTTTTGAAAAATACAACGATATTAAAGAAGGCGACCAGATTGAAGCTTTCGTAATGGAAGAAATTCCTAGATAACAGGAGGTACTGTTATGAGAAAGAACAGTGTAAAAAATACTCGAATTAATTCCGAGGTATTAAAAGAACTGAGCCGTATTATTTCCAGAGAAATCAAAGACCCAAGAATCGCTCCGATGACTTCTGTTGTGTCTGTGGAAGTAGCTCCGGATTTAAAGACCTGTAAAGCTTATATCAGCGTACTCGGTGATAAAGAGGCACAGGAATCTACTTTAGAAGGGCTCAGAAGTGCTCACGGTTATATCCGCCGTGAGTTAGCAAGAAGTATTAACTTAAGAAATACACCAGATGTCCGCTTTATTCTTGACCAGTCTATTGAATATGGCGTAAGTATGTCAAAGAAGATTGACGAGATTAATGCAGCAATGCATGAGAGAGAAAGAGAGGCATCGGAAGAATGAGTACAGACAAGAGAGAAAATGTGACATTTGCCGAAAGAAAAGAGGTGTTTGAGCATCAGGTTCAGACTGCACAGACAATTGCCATATCCGGACATATGAATCCGGACGGGGACTGCATTGGTTCCTGTCTCGGACTCTATACCTACATTGTGGAACAGTATCCAGAAAAAGAGGTAACATTATTTTTAGAACCGGTACAGGATAAATTCTCATTTTTAAAATATGCGGACCAGATTACACAGGAAAAGAAGATTGACGGACCGTATGACCTGTTTTTTTCTCTTGACTGTTCCGATACAGATCGTCTCCATAATTTCAAAGGTTATTTTGAAGAGGCAAAATACAAGATATGCGTAGACCACCATTTCACTAATGAGGGATTTGGTGACTTACGCTTTATCGTGTCGGACGCTTCTTCCACCTGCGAAGTATTGTTTGATATGTTTGACTGGGATAAGATTTCCCTTGAATGCGCGCAGGATCTTTACATGGGTATTGTTCATGATACCGGTGTATTCAAGCATACCAATACAACAAGAAAAACGATGGAGACCGCAGGTGCTTTACTTGAAAAAGGCATTCATTCCGAAGATATCATTGACCGGACATTTTACAAGAAGTCCTATGTGCAGAATCAGATTCTTGGCCGTGCATTAATGGAAAGTATCATTCTTTTGCATGGAAAGGTTATTTTTTCCATCGTTCGAAAGAGAGACTTTGACTTTTATGGAATCGACAGCAGCGATTTAGACGGAATTATTGACCAGCTTCGTGTGACAGATGGCATTGAATGTGCGATTCTCCTTTATGAGAAAGAAGATGGTAACTACAAAGTCAGTATGCGTTCTAACGATGCAGTCGATGTCAGTGCAATTGCCAAAATATTTGGCGGCGGTGGGCATATCAAAGCTGCCGGCTGTACGGTACATGGCCAGCCAAGAGATATCGTAATGAATATCACCCATATGGTAGAGCATCAGTTAAATGAACAAGAAGAAAAGCAGGAATCAAGTTATGATAAGCGGAATTCTTAATATTAAGAAAGAATCAGGTTTTACTTCCCATGATGTAGTGGCAAAGCTTCGCGGCATTGTACATCAGAAAAAAATCGGACATACTGGAACCCTTGATCCGGATGCGACCGGAGTACTTCCAGTGTGTCTTGGAAAGGCAACCAAGCTTTGTGACATTATCGGAGATTGGGATAAAACGTATGAAGCTGTTCTTTTGCTTGGAAGAGAAACCGATACCGAAGATACAAGCGGACAGACATTAAAAGAACGAGAGGTAACGGTCACGGAAGAAGAGATAAGAGATATTATCCTTTCTTTCCAGGGAAGTTACGATCAGATTCCACCGATGTATTCCGCTAAAAAGGTAAACGGGAAGAAACTCTACGAACTTGCAAGACAGGGAATCGTTATTGAAAGAAAGCCATGTCCAGTCACCCTTTCTTCTATCATTATTAAAAAAATAGATTTGCCTTACGTCACCTTTGAAGTAACATGCTCAAAAGGAACCTATATCCGCAGCCTTTGTCGTGACATTGGAGAAAAGGCAGGATGCGGCGGTTGTATGTCAGGACTTGTCCGTACCAGAGTATCTTCTTTTAAGATAGAGGATGGATTCACCCTTTCAGAAGTAGAAGACATGCGCGATGCTGATACATTACTGGAACATATCGTACCAGTCGATGAAGTATTTTTGCATCTGCCAGCTTTTTTTGTGAAAAAAGAAGGAGAAAAACTTCTCTATAATGGGAATCCGATTTCTCTTTCTTTGTGTGCTTTGGATGAAAATTCATCGATTAGTAACTGGCAATTATATGAGGACTTGTCATCTAATGAACAAATGAAAAGGGAAGAAGCGGATACAGAGGATCTTGGTAAGAAAGAAAAGTCAGGCAAAGACGGAAAACAGTATAGCAGTTATACTGTTGGTAACAGATTCCGTGTTTATGACAATCAGAAAAACTTTATAGGAATTTATCAGCTTCAGGAAAAGAAGATGTTAAAACCTTATAAGTTGTTTTTGTAGGTCACTATAAGAATGATATAAAATACAAAATCCATACCGCAAGTTAGCGGTTTCGGAGGAAAAAAATGGAATATATAACAAGCTCAGACTTTCATTTCAAAGACACCGCAGTTGCACTTGGAAAGTTTGAAGGGATTCACCGGGGACACCAGCTTCTAATGGACGAAGTAAAAAAACAGGAGCTTCACGGACTGCGAAGCGTTGTATTTACCTTTGACCGTCCAACCAGACTGACCCTTACTGGTGATACAGAATATAAACAAATCTATACAAAAAAAGAACGCCGGGAAATTCTTGAAAAACGAGGAATCGACATATTGATTGAGCATCCTTTCACAAAAGAATTTGCTGCATTAACCCCTGACAGATTTATCAGGGAAGTCCTCGTAGAAAAAGTGGGGGCAAAAGTAATTGTTGTCGGAACAGACTTCCATTTCGGTAAGAACCGCTCCGGTAGTATTACAGACTTAGAAAAGCTAGAAGAAGAATGCGGATATCACCTTATTGTAGTCGAAAAGTTACAATTAAATGGAAAGGATATTAGCAGTACCAGAATTCGTGCTTCTCTTGAAAAAGGAGCAATGGAAGAAGCCAAAGCTCTCTTAGGCAGAAACTACAGTGTTTCCGGGGAAATCCTTCACGGAAATGCACTTGGACGAACCATACAGGTGCCAACCATTAACCAGCAAGTTCCGTCCTTTAAACTACTGCCGCCAAATGGTGTGTATGTTTCTAAAATCCACTGGAAAGACGAAGTTTACTACGGCATTACCAACATCGGAACCAAGCCAACCGTCAACAATACTAGCGAAAAAACAGTCGAGACCAATATCTTTGATTTCAATAAAGATGTTTATGGCGAAGAAATGGTCGTAGAACTTCTGCATTATCACAGAAAAGAAACTCGTTTTTCTTCTGTAGAGGCATTGCAGGAACAGCTTTTTCAGGATATTGAATTTGGAAAGCAGTATGTTACTAATGTACTGTCTCATTGATATATGTGATTTGAAGGACTATTGTAACAAATTATTCTTTAAGATCAATTATTAAAAAACAAAAAGATCAAAGATAAGTTTCTATATCCGCTTAGGGATGAGTAAAGACATATCTTTGGTCTTTTTTGTCCACTTCCAGCAAAAAGAGTTCTATCTAGAACATTTTTCAAATACGCTCTAAGGTAGAAAATGAATGGTGTCCGTTACTGATTTTTTATTCGCCTCTTTTAAATCCCATTTTGGCTAAGGTAGGGGATGAATTGTGTCTGTTGTCCATTGGATTTGACAGCTTATCATCCATAAAATAAATAAATTTCACAATAAAATCAAAATATTTTTGTGGAAATTGTCTGAAAACTAGTGTATAATAAAACTAAATGCAAAAGCAAAGGCTTATGCATATCCTGAAAAGAATGACAAAAGGAGTGGTCTTATGAACACAATAATCACAATCGGAAGACAGTACGAAAGCGGCGGCAGTAGAAACCCGGATTTTAAAAGATTACCCGAACGGAATTTTGGCTAGGGACCAAGAGATATGGCGGATTTTCAGAATCATGGATGCCGATGCGAAAGCTCCTGAATTAGACGCTTTCCTGAAACGTTTCCCGACGGAAAAGTTTAAAGATATAGAGACGGAAACATCATCCATGTATCTGGGTAAAATCTTTCAAGCGGTAGTTTATCAGCCCATCATCAAGAAAAATGATTATAGTTTCTTGTACAAGTACCTTCATGATGTTCCCCATCTTTATTTGCTGACTTTCTACTGGCACATGGTACAAGTGCCGTTGAACACGAATCAGAGAACCCCGGAACAGGTGTTACCTTTTGCTAAGGTTATTTACAATGAGGTGATGACTCGTCCTCAAGCAGGAGCTGATCAAGTGTATTCAGAACGGGAGTGGAAGGATTATCTGCTCACGAGGGGGAAAGATATGATTCTGAAACATGCGTTCGTGTTGGATGCTACCGGTTCTTCTGCCGAGGCACTGGAGTTGATGGAAGAAATTAAAGGAAAATATAATTTCAAATCGGCAGAATATAACAATCAGTATGTTCGTTTGTTGGAAAAAAATGGCTATCAGTCGATGGTAATTCCCATGATTGTGGCTAGTGTTCGGGAAGATGCGGTTACTCCCGAAATGTTGGAAATCTTGCGGAAGGATTACGTGAAACAACATAAAAACGATAAAGATTTTGAGGCTTATGTCAGTTCATTGAAGTCGCAAGAAAAACAACAGGAGTTGCAAAAACATTTGCAGGAAACGATGATTAACGAGGATATAGAGCTTTTTACTATGGAAGATCTGGGGCAGACGAATACCTGTCCGGCGATGTTCGGGCAAAGCTGCGGATGGCGCAGTTTGCGGCAGAGACCAACCCGGAAT
>ENA-UPXC01000959-UPXC01000959.1-human-gut-metagenome-genome-assembly--contig:-NODE-959-length-44924-cov-8.919348_pt1 | contig 44924 bp, 27 predicted proteins | sample MGYA00250047_ERZ773371 | MGnify/ENA primary metagenome ERZ773371 (study PRJEB29103, sample SAMN06111975) | human gut metagenome | biome: human gut; feature: ankylosing spondylitis patient; material... | reverse complement strand
TCGGGGCGGGTCCTAAGGTCTTTCACCCACCTATGAGCAAGCTCATGTGGGCTTAGACCTTTTGACCCTGGCATCATTCTACATTGGTTCATGCATATGGGGAATATATGTTTGGCTTCAAATTATGAAAAATGGAGAACATACAATGAAAGATTATACAATCGCAGTTGCAGGTACCGGCTATGTGGGATTATCCATTGCAACGCTCTTGTCCCAGCATCATAAGGTTCTGGCTGTGGATATCGTGCCGGAGAAAGTGGAACTCATTAACAACCGGAGATCTCCGATCCAGGATGAATATATTGAAAAATATCTGGCAGAGAAGAATCTGGATCTGACAGCAACCATAGATGCGAAGGCGGCTTACAGCGCAGCAGATTTCGTAGTGATCGCAGCACCGACCAACTATGACAGCCGCACCCAGCATTTTGACACTTCCGCAGTGGAAGCAGTCATTAAGCTGGTAATGGAATACAATCCAGATGCTATCATGGTGATCAAGTCTACGATCCCAGTTGGATATACCGAGAGTGTCCGTAAGAAGTTTAACAGCAGCAATATTATCTTCAGCCCGGAATTTCTACGGGAGAGCAAGGCACTTTATGACAACCTGTATCCGTCCCGTATTATTGTCGGAACGGATCAGGATGATGAACGTCTGGTGGAGGCAGCCCATGAGTTTGCAGCACTGCTTCAGGAAGGCGCGATCAAAGAGAACATCGATACACTGTTCATGGGATTTACCGAGGCAGAGGCAGTAAAACTATTTGCAAATACCTATCTGGCTCTGCGTGTGGCTTATTTCAACGAGCTTGATACATACGCAGAGAGCAAAGGACTTAACACCCAGCAGATCATTGACGGTGTGTGTCTGGATCCGCGTATCGGAAGCCATTACAACAATCCAAGCTTCGGCTATGGAGGCTACTGTCTGCCGAAGGATACCAAGCAGCTTCTGGCAAATTATGCAGATGTGCCGGAAAATCTGATCGAGGCTATCGTGGAGAGCAACCGTACCAGAAAAGATTTCATCGCCGACCGGGTGTTGAAGCTGGCTGGCTATTATGGATATGATGAGGAAAATGAGTTTGATGAGCACAAGGAGAAATCCGTGACCATCGGTGTCTATCGTCTGACCATGAAGAGCAACAGTGATAACTTCCGTCAGAGCTCCATTCAGGGAGTTATGAAGCGGATCAAGGCCAAAGGCGCAACCGTGATCATCTATGAGCCGACACTGAAAGATGGCGAGACCTTCTTCGGCAGTGTGGTGGTCAATGACCTGGAAAAATTCAAAGCAATGAGCCATGCAATTATTGCAAACAGATATGATAAGTGCCTTGATGATGTACAGGAAAAGGTGTACACCAGAGATATTTTCAGAAGAGATTAATCTACAAACACACTGAAGCGTGGGGATGGAGAGATGAAAAAGATTTTAGGAATGAAACTACTGTCATTGATCCTGGCAGGAGTTGTTGCAGCCGGAAGTATTGGTGCAGGAGGTTATGTGATCTATGGGTATGAAAGCCTTCCGAAAGAAGTAGCAGAAGCCCAGGTGATCGAGGATCCGGGTCCTGAGCCTGAAGAGGAAGCAGCAGAAGAAGAGCCGGTGGAAGAAGAGGAGATCGAAGAAGAGGAAGAGCCGATTGAGGAAGATCAGAAAGAGCTTTCTCTTGTATGTACTTCTATGGAGAAGGATCTGAAGATCAAGATTGAGGATCAGAAATCCAAGCTTGTGACCGATGAGCAGTTTTCTGTCAGTGTAAAATCTGATAAGAAAAATGCAAAAGCCTCCACTTATGAAGATAAGGACAAGGATGGCATCATCTATATTGATAAGATCGAAGCAGGAAAATACACGGTTACTCTGGAAAATGCAGGATCCTATGCAGTGAAAAAGGGTACCATGCAGGTAACTGTCAAAGACAAGATCGAGTACAAAAAAGTAGATGTCAAAGATGAGATCAAGACGGAAGCTCAGATCAATACTGCGGTAGAGGATACTGCGAAAAAAGATGTACCGCAGGAAAGTACTCTGAAGGATACCGTTCCACTGTTGGAGAGCAAAGTATCTACAAGCAAAGTATCCCGCGCAGATGTGGATGTATCCAACTTCAGAAAAGCATCCGCAAGCAGTAAGATGGTAAGCGTTACACTGACTAAGAGTGCAGGAACGACTACTACAGATCCGACGACGCCAACCATTCCGACGGAACCGGGCAACGGCGATAATTCCGGCGGAACGACGGACACCGGCAAAGATAATACTAACGGCAGTGGTGATAATTCCGGTGGAACGACAACACCGGATAAAGATAATAACAATGGCGACAATAATAATTCCGGCGGGACAACTATCCCGGAACAGCCAACAGAACCAACCATACCGGAGCCCCCTTCCAAAGGTGAGGGTACATCTGAGCAGAGCCTGACCACAGCGCTGAGACAGATCTTCTCCATGAGAACGGTTTATGCAGCAGCAGAACAGACAGACGCAAATGCCAAGGCAGCAGTTGCTGCGACAACAGTTACGGTCACTCTTCCGGAGACAGTAACGCTCTACAACGGAGGCAGTTCCGCATCTGATTCTCTGGCAGTTGCACTTAACATTACAGGAGAAAGTGCACTGATCAAACAGGTAAAATGGAGCAGTTCCAATACGGGAGTTGTTGCATTGTCAGGTGACAGCGGAACTTCTGTAACATTGACTGCAAAAAGTAAAGGTTCTGCAGAAGTGACAGCCACCATTACATATGTCACAGATGCAAAGGAAACCACAAAAGAGGCTTCTGTGAAGACGAAAGTAACCGTTGCAGACTTCTCTGACAGCTCCGTTGTGCTGAAAGATAAATCAGGAAATGTCCTGTATACAGATGCAAATGCAACAAAGCAGGCGACCCTCAAGGATTATGCATCTACGGATACCTTCTATACATCTCCGCAGTACACCGGCTGGAGAACAGATGGTGGAAAAGTATATTATTATGATGTAAATCACAATAAAATAACCGGCAATCAGGTCATTGGCGGCGTGATGTATACCTTCGGAGGTGATGGAGCTTTATCACAGAGCTCTGGTAATCGTGGAATTGATGTATCCAAGTATCAGGGAAATATCGACTGGGGTGCTGTGGCAGCTTCCGGTATCAATTTTGCGATCATCCGTGTAGGATACAGAGGATCTTCCAGCGGAGCACTGGTTCAGGATCCGTACTTTAAGAAAAATATTTCCGGTGCCACAAAGGCAGGCATTAAAGTCGGACTGTACTTCTTTACGCAGGCGGTCAACGAAGCAGAAGCAGTAGAAGAGGCAAGTATGGCCATGTCTCTGGCATCCGGTTATAAAGTGACATATCCGATCTTTATTGATACAGAGAGTGCATCCGGCGGACGTGCCAACGGACTGAGCAAGAGTGCCCGTACTGCAGTTGTAAAGGCATTTTGCCAGACAGTCAGAAACGGAGGCTACAAAGCAGGAGTTTACGCCAGCAAGTCCTGGTATGCAAACCAGCTGAATGCATCCGCACTGAACGGATACTGTATCTGGGTGGCACAGTACAATTCCAGCTGCACATATTCCGGAAAATATGATATGTGGCAGTATTCTTCTAAAGGAAGCGTTTCCGGTATCAAAGGAAATGTAGATATGAACATCAGCTATACCGGCTATTAAAATGAAAGAGGAACAGGTGTTATGTGCTGCGTGGCACCTGTTTTTTGTGTTCCTTTTTGCGATATTTGGAAGAAAAAGGAAAATCTTACCGGAAATACCGGTAAAACTCAATATGCTGTCGACTTTTACGTTATGTTAATAACGAGGTGTAAAAGTTGTGTACAGGCGTATCAGAGATTTAAGAGAAGATAAAGATTTGAAACAAAAAGATCTGGCAAAGCATCTTGGCTGCAGCCAGACAACGTACAGCGATTATGAGACAGGAAAGATCCATGTGCCCCTGGAGACATTGATCGAACTATCCCGGTTTTATCAGACAAGCGTGGATTATCTGCTGGACCTGACGGATGAGAGAAAGCCGTATCCGAGACATGAGAAGAGGCAGGTGAAAATATGCCCCTGACATTGAGTGCAAAATTTAAAGTCCTTCAGAACCAGAATTACTATGGATATCATATCACAGGTGGAAAATTATTCTGTACATCTGTGTTAAACAGTAATTTCTCACTTACACGGATCATTATCGGAGCAAAGTTCCTGGCTAACGGATATATCAAGTGCAATTTTATGTGCAGCGATTATGAGCTGTTGGATATGGAAAGTGATATGTTCAATTACTGCATTATCAGCAATATCCATCTGGAACGTTCCCGTCTGGCATGGGTCCGCATGGAAGATTGCGTTGCCATTGGCATGTCATGGAAGGAAAACTACATTACCGGAGCAAAATTTATCCGATGCAATTTCTCGCACAGTAAGTTTAAAGAAACAGAATTTCACAAGTGTGTATTTATAGATTGCATTATCCAGAATGTGACGCTTACAAGAGTGTCCTTTGTAAAATGCAAATTCAAAAACTGCATTTTTACAGAATTTCCAGAAGATAAAAAAGGAACCTGCAAATTCATCAATTGCAGAGAAGAAAAAGAAGAATGTTTTTAATCGTACAAAAGAGTCCGGAACACATTTCCGGGCTCTTTTTGAAGAAATTTAAAAAAATTTTTCAAAAAGTGTCAAAACAAAGCCGCAAACTCGTTATATATGTAGAAGCGATTATAGGAAAGGATTTTCGAAAAAGCGAAAATACATTTCAAAAAATCGAAAGAGGAAGGAGCACATTTATGAGATACGATCCAGAAAAGGTATGTGAGAGAATTTTGAAACAGATCAGAAGGTACAGTGAAAGAGAAGGACTGACCATGTCATCCCTTGCCAGAGAAGCCGGACTGTCCGCATCTACGATCAGCGAGATGATGTGCGGAAAGACCCGACCACAGGTATACACTCTGATGAAAATATGCAATGTATTGGATGTGTCCATGGATGTTCTGATGGGAGAATTCATGGAAGATGGGGAAGTGACAGAAAAACCGGCCCGCAGACTGCCGGTTCAGCGAGTCTACAACGCTCTGCCGGAGTGGAAGCAGAAGAGAGTGCGGGAATTCATTGAGATGATCGCGGATTATGAGCCGTAAAAAGTAACATAAATACAGTTGCCAGAATCTTTGCTATGCGGTTATACTATTAGTAAAGTATATGAACGAAATCAGGCCAGAGGGGAGGAGCGTAAGTCATGGGTGAACAGACAAAATTACCAGTTGGAATCGAAAATTTTGAAGAGATTCGATCAAACGGTTATTACTATATTGATAAAACAAAGCTGATTGAGCAGCTGCTTGATAACAGGGGAAAAGTGAACCTATTCACCCGCCCTCGGCGTTTTGGAAAAACACTCAATATGAGTATGCTGAAATGCTTTTTTGAGATTGGCACAGATCCTGTACTGTTTGATGGATTAGCGATTTCCAGTAATGAGCAGTTATGTAAAGAATATATGGGGAAATATCCTGTTATCTTTATTTCGCTGAAAAATGTGGAAGGACTGGATTATGAAGCGGCAAAATATCAGATGATTGAACTGATTGCCAAAGAGGCAGAACGCTTTGAATTCCTGGAAGATAGTTTCCGTCTGACTAACAGTGAAAAAGACAAATATACATCAATGATAACTCTTCTGGAAGGAACATATCAGATGAGCGATGAACTGTTACTCTCTTCTTTGCAGACACTTTCGGAACTGTTATACAAGCATTATGGTAAAAAAACGATCATTCTGATAGACGAGTATGATGTGCCACTGGATAAGGCATTCCAGCATGGGTATTATCAGGAAATGGTCACTTTGATACGCACAATGTTTGGAAAAGCATTAAAAACGAACAATGCCCTGGAATTTGCTGTGCTGACCGGTTGTCTCCGGGTATCCAAGGAAAGCATATTTACGGGACTTAATAATTTTAAAATCTTGTCCATTACAGATACAAGATTTGATGAGCAGTTTGGTTTTAACGATGAAGAAGTAAAAGAACTTCTTGCATATTATCATGTGGAGAATCGGTTTGATGAGACAAAGGAATGGTATGATGGATATCGCTTTGGAAATGCAGATGTCTATTGTCCGTGGGATGTGGTGAACCATGTGGACCGGATCAGGAGTGATCCAAATGCCAGACCTGAAGCTTACTGGATCAATACCAGCGGAAATGATCTGGTAAAGAGATTTATTGACAAAGCCACCAAGACAACCAGAAGTGAGATTGAAAGTCTGATTGCCGGTGAATCGATTGAAAAACAGATCCGGCTGGACCTGACCTATGATGAAATCGACAACAGTATTGATAACCTCTGGAGTGTCCTGTTTACCACGGGTTATCTGACCCAGACTGGCCTGACAGATGCTGGCGCCTACAAATTGGTGATTCCGAACAGAGAAGTCAGGGAAGTATTCAAACTTCAGATACAGGAATGGTTTAAGAAATCGATTTTTTCCAACACAGAGCAGCTGCAGAATTTCTGGAAAGCATTTGCAGAAGGAAATACAGAAGAAATCGAAAAATATCTGAATAAGATCCTGAGCAATTCGGTCAGTGTCTTTGACACCAGAGCCAGAAAGGAAGAAAAAGAAAGCTCGTATCATAATCTGCTGGTAGGAATCCTCACGGGAAATGCAGACTGGCTGGTAAAATCCAATGCAGAAGCTGGAGAAGGATTCGCAGATATTATTGTGGAGACGGATGATCCAGATGCAGGTATCATTGTGGAACTGAAATACACAAAGGAATACAAGAATATGGAGCAGGCGTGCCAAAACGCGCTGGATCAGATCAAAGACAGAAGATACCATGAATATCTGTTGAATGATGGGAGAAATGATATCCTGCTTTATGGAATGGCATTCTGTAAGAAAAGATGCAGAGTTGTGGTTGCAAGAATGTAAGTTTATAAGACAGGCAACTTTAAATATAACGCTAGAAGACTTTAATAAAAATCAAGGATGTCGATTTGAAACAAATAGAAATAACTTTAGGAGAGTTTCATAAATATTTAAGTTGGACTGGCAGAGCTGCTAGTCCTTTTCTTAACGCTCTTTTGACGGAAAAATGACGTTTTCTCTATTGAAATTTGTTGTATAATTGAAACCAAGAACAGAAATTGGGGATTTTTTATTGGAAGGTATAACTAAATGAAAAATGATAACTCGAAAACGCCGTATGATTCTTATTTAGAATCATTTGAAAAAATCAGGAAATCGTTAATACCATTAACTAAAACATTGTCTGAAATGATCTTTGACACATCGGCATTTACAGGAGCAGCAGAACTTATGAGCAGTAGAATAGCAGAAATGGTGAAGGAGTATGAAAATGTAGATATATCAAAATCTGTGTCAGCAGTATTGAAAGCTGCGTATACGCCTTTTAAGGTATCAGAGTCTTATAAACAATCAATGGAATCTTTTGAAGAGATTGGAAGACAGTTTTCAGCAATAAACATCGCGGAAGAATCTAGAAGGAGCCTAGATAGCATACAAAATATTGCAAAATTATTGATATCAGTAAGCACTATTGATACGGCGCGTTCAATTCAGAACCTTCAGGAATCAATGAAAATTTTTACGGATAGTGTTATTGCTGGACAGATTAATCAGTTAGAGAGTATTAATTACGGCAAAATTTTTTCTCAAACACTGCAAAAAAACGGAACTTTTAAAGAGGCTGTCGATGCAGCATATGAATCTCTTCAAGAAGAGAATATCTCAGAAAATGTAGAGCTGGAAACAGATTTTGCAAGTGAGCAGGAAATTCAAGATACAATAAATGATCAAATGAATAATCCTGTTGGTTTCCAAGAGAGAGTTGCAAATTGGGCGGCAGAAAAATACAAAAAATATTTTATTGTAATCAATTTTTGGTTACTCACATGGGGGATTTTTATTCAGCCTTATCTTCAGGAAAATGTGGGACTTCCAGTTATGACTTATGTAGCAAGTGATGTAAAAGAACTTCCTGAAAAAGGAGCCAAAATTGTTACCCGATTAAAGAAAAATATAGAAGCAACTATCATCAAAAATACAAATTACTACTACAAGGTTACGTTCATAGATGAGGATGGTGTACGGAAGGAAGGTTATGTCGCAAAGAGAAATCTGAAAATTATAGAAGAGCCAGAAACAGAAGAAACGGAAGAAGAACCAACTTCATTATCAAATGAATAAATCCAATACATAGACAAGGGACTTTTCTTTCATATATCCGTTAATTTCACCAAATCATAAAATAAAACCATAAAATAATAAAAAATAGATTTCAAAATGTGGCATGGGCATGCAGACGGTGGAATTTACTTTTGAAAGTTTCAAAATAAAAATATGAAAAATTTTTAGAAAATATTTACCAGAAAACGTGATATAATTTACACATAATTGCATTTTTACAGAATGGACAAAAAAGAAGGAGGTTCCAATGAAAAAGAGTAGAGTTGGCAAGAGGATTCTTGCCTGGATGCTGGTCTTTGCAATGTTTTGGCAGAGTGCCGGGGTGGAGACACTGGCTGCATCCATAACAGCTTCTGATGGAGTGGAGACTCTGACAGAGGAAGGAGAGGAGAAGGCTTCTGCGGCTGAAGATACGAATGTATCTGAGCAGCCGGCGGACAATGGTGCCGGAACGGATAATGACACCGGCATCACCGATGGCGACACCGGAAACAGTGATACGGCTGGAAATATCGGAGACACTGGAAGTAGTGATACGGCTGGAGATATCGGAGACACTGGAAGCAGTGATACGGCTGGAGATATCGGAGACACTGGGAATAGTGATCCAAGCGAAGACAAACAGCCAGGCTCGGAGATCACAGCAGATGAAGTCACTTCAGATCTGTTTTCAGTAAAGTCTGAGGAAGAAGTGGAAGAGCCAGCGGTTATTTTAAGTGGTATTGCCGATGGAACAACTACACAGCTTCAGACATGGACAGCGGATGAACTGAATGGACAGAATCCGTTGGAAGCAGCTGAAAGTGTGATTGCAGAGGGAAAATATTCTTCCTACTCCGTTGAGATCGAGCAGAATCTGACAGTCCCTGCTTATACCCAGACAGAGGATCGGAGCAACACGACGCTGTATCTTCACGGACATACGCTGACCATTGAAGGAGACGGATATTCATTTGGTACCTATACGGTGAATGTGGAAGGAATCAGCAATGATGAAAATAAGACCTTCGGTACAATAAAATTTGTTGCCAAATCTGTAGCGGCTGATCAAAATAATACTGTAACGATTGGTGCTGATTTTCAATCTTCGCAGGATACCAGTGATGTCTACTTGAACTGGCAGAATATGAATATTGAAGTGGCAAATGATGGGAATACATCAACAAGTACTGGTTCTGTTACAGTTAAACTTGGGGAGCACAACCGTGTAACCTGGAATGAGGTATCCTATAATACTTCAAATGGAATTAAAAAGAAGTTAGAGACTGCAATGAACAGTAATCTGACGGTAAATGATGAAACTGAATTTGTTACAGATGATGTTTTTATTACAAAATGGAGCAGCCTGACTGTAAAAAATAAATGGAAAACAACCAATGCTACGTTTGATCTGAAACAAAGCAGTGTAAATGCAAAAGAGATGGAGATCGAAAATCTTACAATGAATGGAGACTCCAAATTATTTACGCAGAAAAGCTGTACAGTTAATAAGATAACAAGTAATGATGCGGATGAATTATTACTGGTAGCAGAGAAGACAGCGAATGTAGCAGAATGGCCGGTATTTCACATCAACAGCGAAATCAATGGCTTCCAGATTCGTCTTCAGAGAGATATTGTTGATGTAGCTGGCAATTTTGAAGACTGGGGAACCTTTTCTAAGAATGACCAGGTCGCCATTCTTGGCGCAGATCTGATCGCTCAGATTAAATCTTCCGGCAAGGATGTCAATGACTACTTCGTGGCTGACGGAAATATTGAATTTGCACTGGACGAAGCGACAGGCAGCCTGACAGTTGTAGCAAAACCGGAAGATCAGACGAAGCTTTACTGGATCTATCAACCGGGAGAGGATGCAGAATCCTACAAGACTGGCGTGGATACACTTGCAGAAGCAAAAGAATGGATCGCAGAGCAGCCGGAGAATGATGCCTCTTATGTGATCCGTGTAAATACTAGTCAGGTAAATGCAGACAAGACAGTGAGTGCTGGTAAGAATGATCTGAATTACCGGGAGCAGGGACATGCAGTTCTGCTTGATCTGCAGGGACAGGTTCTGACTTTGACAGATGCGGATACAGTTATGACCACTTCTGCAACGAATGGACAGATCCGCGTGAGCAAAGCTGGATCTCTGACCGTATATCAGGATAACAGTGATATACGGTGGTCGAATCTGACTGTAAATATGAATAATCTTTCTGAAAAGCTGATCGTGGGAGAGCAGAATGTTGCTTACAGCGGCAGACTGGTTACAGAAAATGTAGAGTGGACCAACACAGGTAAACTGGCAGTGACCATGGCAGCCAATGTGGATCTGACTGGTCAGACACTGAACTGTGCAAGTCTGAAGGTGGTCGGAGAGAGCTATGAGGTCTCTGATGGAAAATTTGAGAAACAGGAAGTATCCATCGGAACCCTGAAAGTGACCGGCAATCTGGAACTGAATGGCGTACTGACCGTTCATTTTCTGGAGAATGTAGGCGGAACCCTGACGGCAGTCTCCGGTTCTACCATGACCCTTACAGAGCGTGGTGTGATCAATAATCTGCTTGTAAAAGGAAGTGGAAGTGAGCTGGAAGCAACGGAGAACTTTGAACTGCGGATGGTATCACCGGATAATGTATCAGACCATACATTATTGATCAATGGAAGTGTATCTCGTTCAGGTAAGATGGTTACACCGGTGATCTGCAAAGGTATGGCATATAATCAAGAGACTGGTAAATGGGAAGAAAAGCCATTCGGATGGAACAAAAACAATGAAATTTCTGAGCGTAGATATGAGATTTATATGCCAAAGGTAAGAACTGCACTGGATGGATTTTTTACCTCTGACTTGTATGCAGATTCTGAACATAAGCAGATGATTACTTTATATGCTGTATGTGAAAAAACGGGAACAGGTTATGGAGTAAGGGCTAAAGAAGCGACTGTTCTGGTGAAACATGACAATATGCTCCGCCGTTTTGAAACTTTTGAAAAAGCGGCAGCAAGCATCAGTAAACCGTTGACTTCAGGCGGCTTTGGAAATGATAAGGGAGCATATGCTTTTGTAATGCTCGGAATAGATGAGCTGCGGAATAATGTCACACTGCCAGCCTGTGTGACCGACCTGTCGATTATAGCATATGAAGATGAACAGAAAAATCTGGGAAATGGATATGCGGGCAAATTTGATCTGGGGTATGGAGGCAAGCATACGCTGAAGACAACAGCCTCTACGATTTACATCAGTCCATTTGTAGATATCAGAAATGGAACACTGGAGGCTCCGAGTGCAACAGAAATCAGTATAGACAGATTCAGCGAGTATAAGCTGGAAGGCGGTTATGATGAACAGTGGACTGGAAAAGGTGATGACCTGACCATCAATGCTCCCAATGCAGCATTTTATGCCAATGCGATCACCTGGTCAGAAGTCAAGCATCAGAAAACAGAGAATGCTGTATTTGACATGTCTGAGGCTACATTGAATGTGGCATCTCTGGTGAGCAGAGGCTCAACTGAGGCAGGAACCTACATTTCTGGTGATACAGAACTGGAAGTACAGTTCAAGAAACTGACTCTCAACAGCGGAAGCACCACCTTTGATGGTAAGGTAACGATTCCGACACTTGTGCAGCAAGGTGGAAGTGTCAACGTGGAGTCAGGCGCAACTGTAGATGTAACCACATGGAATATAACGAAAGCTGTCGCAAAAGATGCTATCAGCGGTTATGAGACCATTTATAATGACGGCGGACAGGTAAAGATCAATACCCTGAACATGATAGCAGGCACTCTATATAATGGTGGATATCCAAGTGAGGATGGAATGGCAACCATTACGGTCTCCACAGTAAAACGGCTGAAGAAGCTGGTAAATGATGACCAGGCAGTCTTCCATGTACATAATTATGCATCAGTAAATGGCGATGCAGTATGGCTGAATGACGAATCCTTATTTGCAGTGGATTCACAATATATGGGTGAAGGTGAGACCGATCAGCCGGGAACGGTTGTACTCTATGGAGTGCGGATAGCAGGAACACCTGTGCTCCAGAAGTCTTTAAGTGACACGCTGACGATCAATGGGACACCGGTACAGGCAGATGAAGAGAGCCGCTGTACCATGAAGATCAATGAACCGGACAAGACAGCAGATGCACTGCTTAAGCAGGTGGCATTTAACACCAGCATGACCAGTGGATTCCCACTGGAGATGTTCAATGTCACAGCAGTACTTCGGGATGAAGCTAACCCGGATGCTGCAAGAGAATATGATGAATTTATGTTGCAGCAGAATGGCAGACAGCTTCTGATTGCGAAAGCACTGTTTGCAGTTACGCAGATAGGAATTAAAGAAGATCAGCCGATCGGAACTTATGCGAACTGGCAGCAGGTAGTAGCTGCTATCAACAACATCAATGATTCGAAAAATAAGTATCAGATCCAGGTGTTGGATGACACGGTGACGATTGATGGAACATTTACCATTCCATCCAAAGCCGCAAGTCTGGACTTCTCTTATGAGCAGCGTTCAGGCGCTGAACTGTGTACACTGACCTGGTATGGAAATATAAGCCTTCCAACCAATGTGACATTCCAGAATTTCTGGCTGACGCCGAAAGCAACAGCAAAAGAAGGTGCAGCTCCGGCGAATGTGGCATTGAACCGGAATACATTCCATCTGGAGAACTCCGGAGGTGTATTTACCAATGTAACCGGTTCCACCAATTCGGTATGGCAGATCACATCAGGCGACAGTGAAGCACTTCCGTCTGATGACAGTGCATGGGTGGAAGCCAGAGGCTCTGTCAGCGGCATTGCACATCTGATTCTGTCTGGCAAGCCGAAGGATACTCCGACCTTGCAGGTTACCAGTAATGTGACCGCAACAAAGCTGACAATGAATGATGCAGCATGGTTAAAGACTGTGGGCGTCAGAAATACCAGAAACCAGCAGATGACATCCGGTAAGATCGCAGTAACCAACCTGACCACAAATGGAGAGAATAATAAGATTTCCTATCCGGGAGAAAACACAGTTTCCATGCTGTATGTGACCGGAAAGGTTGATAGTGATCAGAAGTATGGAACCGTGGAGGGCAAATATTATCTCTCCTGTGCGATTACTGTTGATACTGAGGGAATCTACAATACGAAGACCGCAGATCACCAATTGTTGAGTGCCAAAAATGCACCGGCATCCTGGTTTGTAACAGAGAACGAGAGTGGTGAGAAGCAGTGGACAGAAAAATCTGGTGAATGGGTTATTATCGCAAGAACGGCCGCACCTTCGGTTGCACTGAATTATGGTTCTTATAATGAGGAAGGCAATATCTATGGTTATTTTGGAACTGTCAAAGAAGCCTTCAGCCAGATTCAGTTTTTGAATGATCCGACGGCTGATTATGTGATTTCCATTTTGAAGGATAGTGCGACAAATGTGAATGAGAACCTTGGCTTCCCTACAAAAGTTCACCGGCTATATGTAGTAAATGAGACAGAGAGTTCAATAAAATTCAGTTTTAAGAATCTGATTGAGCTGAACAGCAATACCACATTTGTGGAGCTTGATCTTGTGCCACAGACTTCCGGTGGAAGCATCAAGGTAAAGAATTATGAACTGGAACTGGATAGTTGTTATATTCCCACAGGGAATAAGATCACTGGCATCACTGGAAACGGAAAAGGTCAGGTGACTGTACGGAATTCTGTATCTGAAACTGGAAAGAATGAAGAAGAAACAAGTACAATACATAATTTTACCGTAAATGGTAGTATCAGTGGACTGAGCAGACTGAAAGTTCAGGGCGATTATGGCACGAGATTATATGTAACAGGCAATGTGACAGTAATCAATCTGGAACTTGCCGCCAAAGAGAATGTACAGAGAGATTCCGCGGTACTGGAAGTAGATGGTAAGCTGACTGTGACGGATGTAATCACAGATGGTGATTGTTCCGTACAGGCATCTGTGACGCTGACCAGAAATACAAGGAGTACAGACAAAGAGATTACCCGTGTGACACCGAACTTTATCATCAATGGAACGGTCAAGGGAGATCCGCTGAAGCTGTCAGTGGTAGAAATGGTGAAGACAGGAACCACATTGACGGCACAGGAAGTATTCTTTAAGGATCAGCCGAATGAAAAAGCACCTCTGACTGGTTATGTATGGGGCAGTGCTTATAAGACAATCAATGACAACCAGGAGACTGTCTATAAGAATATTCCGCTTGTGCTGGCGAAGAGGACAGCAGCAGCCAAGATTGTCCTGAATACAACAGACAGTGATGTGCAGAAGGGTATGCTCTATAAGTCCGGCGGTTATATTAACTATATGAGCACCAAGGACTACGCCATCGAACTGACATACAAGACTACTGACAGTGATGGTACGAAGGCAGATCAGCAGACCCCGTGTCTGACCTGGGCGGATGCAGTGACGGAGATCAATAATCAGGCAGCGGGCAACAGCAATGCGAAGAATACGGAGTATACGATCACTCTGAAGACAGATCTGGGAAGTGCAGAAGCAGAGAAGACAGCACCGATCAGTCTGCCGCTTCCGAAAAAAAATGCAGCAGCCAATGTCATTGTGACATCCGAAGGTGATGCAAAGAACATTTATTATCAGGGAAATATCACTGCCAACACAGGACTCACTCTGAAAGATGTAAATCTGAACAGTAAAGTTAGGGTAAATAGAACCTGGACTAATGTTGTGTTTGACGGAGACCCGAAGACATGTGTAAAACCGGTTACACTGACTGTGGCAGGGGCATACACTCTGAATCTGGGCGACAATGTGACCTTCAATTCGCCGTTGATTCTCAAAGGAAACAATGCGGCAACTCTGAAGCTGACAGCAGTTACCGACAAGACACTTAAGACAGTTGGAAACCGCAGTGCAGAGAATACAGCAGCAACTGACGATGGAAACCTGATCTATGGTTCTGTGACAGGATTCGCTTCTGTGGATCTGAACACAGATAAAAACACAAATAGTGAAGACGCAAATGGAAAGCTCTATGTAGAGAAATATGTGACCGGTAAAGACAGAAAAGGTAACTGGATCTACACAGATGGCACATTTACAGTAGCAAAAGATCTGACACTTAGCAATGCACAGCTCAAAGCCGCATCCGTGACAGTCAATGGCAATGTGACCATGACAGATTCTCAGATAGAAGCAGATGGAGCATTTACATTCAATAAAGATCTGACCTATACAGGATCCAAGAATGCACTGACCACCATCCGCAAGAGTGCCGCAGATCTGACACCTTACCTGACCATCAAAGGAAATGTAACACGTACAGATCAATCAACGATCACGGTCAAGGTGCTGAACAGCGATGGAACCATTCCGACGCTGGCAGTGATGGATGATACATTTACTGCGGCACAGAAGACTGCGTGCAGACGTCTTCTGGTTGCACCGAAGGCGGATATCAGTCTCTTCGTACCGGACAGCGCAAACCTGAAAGAAGAAAATAAGAATCCATATAAGACCGGAGAGAAAGCTGGTTATATCTTCTTCCGCGACAAGAGCGGCTATGTAAATATCTATTATGCAGATGAAGTGCAGGCGGCTGTATATGTGGAAGATGCGGCTAGTGCAGATGAAGAATTGCTTGGTTACTATGTGACCTGGGCAGATGCAGTGGCAGCAGTCAATGCTTACAAGAGCAGTGACCTTGCAGAGAAGAACATCAGTATCGTATTGTGCAATAATCTGGGAAGCGCATTGCAGCCGGTAAGTCTGATACTGCCGTCAACAAAAGCAACGGTGGAAATCACAGCATGTGATGGCAATAGTAATCTGATCTATTATAATAACAACATCGCTTTACGTGCCAATACGGTGTTCCGGGGAATTATGCTGGCACCAACCGCTGTGAAGACAGTAAAAGGTGTGAAAACCCCTTATGGCATTTCCAGAGACATTGCGGTAGGAAGCTACAGCTTTACGATGGATAATGTTGTTGTCAGCGGAGACTATGCCAACGCATCAATTGGAAGTATCACAGGAACTGGTTCCAAGACAGCAGAGTATGAGTTCTCTGGTGAGCATAATCGTTATGACCTGACCGGTAGACTGGCAATTACGAACGGAATTGTTCAGATTGATGAAGATGTTGCTGTTCAGGCAGCAGGGGCATTGAGTGTGCAGACACTTGTACTACACGCAGGAGCAGAGCTGGACGGAAAAGCTGCCATGAAGATCGGCGATATTGTCTATACAGACCAGCTTACCAATCTACCGATGATCGGAACCTGGAGAACCGTGGAGAAAAAGGGCCTAGATAACTCCCAGTTTACACTTACAGGCGGTGTTTATTCCGGATTTGATAAAAACGGCAAACCATCAGGCACTGATGCAGGCAAGATCATACTGGCAGTTCATGAGAATGACAGTACAGAAAAAAATCCGCATCTGATAGATGCAAGCGATTATGAAATTATTTATAATCGTGCAGGCGATAGCAATGTGAAGCTCACCGTTCCGGCTACGAAGAAGCTGGCGGACATTCCGAAAGAATATTTGTCACACTTTAAGGTGGAATATGGAGATACTGAGGCTTCAACACAGACCTATCATCTGGTGAAATATGCAGGTGGCGTATATCTGGGAACAGACAGCCTTAGGTCGTACGAGGTGGAACTTAATCATGCCGATGAATCTACGATCTGTCTGGATCTGAACCAGGCGGCAACGGAGATCGCGAATCTGGCATCACCGACGGAAGCGTATACAGTTGTGGTTCCGGCCGAATTGACAGATACCTGCATTACAGATGCGACGGCTGCCAGCTCGCTGGTGCTTCCGGCAGCAAATAAGGCGGCAAAAGTAATCTATACCAATAAGAATCAGACATCAGAAGTCAGATTCCTGGCAGCAGGTGGAGTCAAACCGGCAGGCGTCGTTACATTTGAAAACTTTGTCTTTGATCCGGTAGTGATCAACAATAGAACCAATGCAATGAATCCGGCAAACCCGGCACTGACCATGTCCGCATCAACCATGACAGTGGAAGGAAAGAAGACCTCCGTATCTGGTGTGACACTGGAGAACTGTTCCTTTAAAAATGCACAGACATTGTTTGCTTCTGTCACTGGTGTCCGGAATGTAAGTACCCTGACCATGGACGGATGCAAGATTGGTGTACTGGGCACCATGCAGTATGTAAATGATCTGGATCTTCTCAATGGAACAGATCTGGCAACACTGGGAACTGTTAGTGTGAATGCAGTTACGATGGAAGATACGGATGCAAAAGCATCTACCTGGAATGCATGGGGAGCGACTACGATCAGTACAAGCTTGACATCGTGGATGCAGAATAAGGGAAGCTACATCGGAACTCGCAGAGTAGATGCGAAGACTGGCAAATCTGCCTTTGCAGTGAACGGTTCAGCATCTGCAGGCGAAGGTCAGCGGATCTGGATCAAAGTAATGAGAGATACGACCACGCAGGCGGATGTGCTGAATGTATACAAAACAGGAACACTCACATCAGCAGCGCTGTACAGGGGAGGTGCACCAAGTGTATCTACCGATACGTACAAAGATATTTCGCTTCTGGCAGCACCGAAGGCGGACGCTGGTATTTTCCGTGCGCACTATTATCAGACAGCATCGGATGATGTATTAGCAAATCTCATCAGCTACAAGGATCTGAACTACAATGTGAAGAACGGTGACAAGCGTGAGATGGCAGTAGAGATCACCCGTGAGAGTGATAAAAAGTCTGACGCAACAACCTATGCGAAGACATTTTCACAGGCAGTTACCATGATCAACCGTACAGGAACCGGTGTGAAAGCAGCAGATTATGATGCATATACCATCACGATCCTGACTGCCAATGCGGAACAGGAAAATGGACAGCCGCTGGTGAAGACGGCACAGGACGGCAATCAGGCACCGGCATACGGTGCACTGACACTGCCGACTTATGCGAAAGCAGTTACCATCAAGAGCGATAGTACAAGTACTATACCGGCACTGAAGTTTACCGGTGCGGTTACACCGAGATGTGACACGACATTTGACGGTGTGAAGCTGGTAGCAGGAACAGTCAGTGGTGGAAAATGGCAGACTGCGAAAGAGCAGGCACCGACCATCTCCATGAGTAATACCAGATGGACATTGACCTTGCCGAAAGAGACCGATACCTATACATCAATTACAGCACCGCAGGGACAGATCGTGATTCCTGCAGGCGCAGATGTGACGGTGAATGGAGCAGTATCTGCGAAGACCCTGAGCCTTGAGGGAGAGCTGCATGTAAAGGGTAATCTGACGGCGACTACACTGACGGCAGCTTCCAATGATGCAGCAGTGACTGGCGAAAAAGTCATGACTTTCACAGACCTGACCAAGCAGGCAGATGGTTCAGCTCTGAAGCTGACAACCTATCGGACAGCAAGACCTGCGAATAAGATATCCAGAACCCAGTTGACCATCAACGGGGAGATCACAGTACCGACCAGTATTCAGATGATGGTCTATGATCAGAAGAAGATCAATGGGAAGCTGGAAGATACCCATGCATTTGGCATGAATGACATGAAGGATTATGAGCTTGGAGTAAATGGAAAACCAACAGAAAATGTAAAACTGGCGGTGATCCCTAAGGCATCTCTTGCAGATGTGACTCTGCTGGTGGAGGATTCAGAGACTTCTTATGCGAAGAACCTGCCTCTGTGGAAATATGAGAAAGGCATGTATCTGGCAGAATCTAAATATGCAGTCAACAATGGCGGACTTCCCATCATTGTGACTGCGCAGGAAGATGGAACATCGGTTTATGAAGCGTCCTTTATGAACTGGGCACAGGCAGTCAAAGAGATCGATGTGATCGCAAAGAAGGCGAGAACATACACCATCACGCTGACAGAGAATGCAGGGGACAATGGTACGATCGGAACGCTGGACATGCCTACACAGGCAGCAAAACTGACGGTGCAGTCCAATGATGACCATGGAAGATATATATTTTTTACCGGAACGACGATCACGCTCCGCTGCCCGACGGAATTTGACCGGATCGGACTGATCGGAGTGCTTAGAAAAGCAAGTGGAAAGACCGTATGGTATGAGAACCGTGCATACACCTTAAATGCCGGTAATTATGATCTGACCATGAAAAACATGCTGAAAAGTGGAAACTTTGAATATAAAGCAAATCAGGGCAACACATACGCATATCTGTCGGCAATACCGTCAAGAATCAGTGGTGGCGCTAAGAGTACGCTGACCTGGGAGATGACCAGCAACTGGAGCAACGGAGATGATTTTTATTATGTTGACAACATGCAGACTCAGCCTGCGGAACAGATCACAGGATTTGGAACCGTGGATCTGAAGCTGTCTGACAAGTTTGATCATAAAGTCGGAAGCACCGTTGTGCAGGTCAGATCCAAAGAGGCGATTCTCTCTGTTCCAAAAGGAATCAGTGGAATCAGCAGCCTGAAGCTGAATGAAGGTGTGACACTGAATGTGACCGCAGGAAATGTGGCGGTAAAAGATGCACAGATCAATGGTTATGTGAAAACCAGAAATTACACTTCCACAGGTATGACGACCATGCACCTTGGCGTGATCGATGCAGGCATGTGGGTGAAAAATACGGTAACTGGTGCAGTAAGAATGAATCAGGTGAAACTGGAGACCATGGATAATCAGATCATCGGCCGGAAGAACAGGAGCAACGTATCACAGATCGTGATCAGCGGAGCAGTTACGAAGACTGAGAACTTTGATAAAAATGCAACATCTGAGGATGTGGCAGTCCATGCACCGATCATTATCTGCCTGACAGAATATGCAAGAAATTCCAAGGCACAGCTTGTCAATGGAATGGTTCTTCTGCAGGCTCCGAAGGTGACGCAGGAGCAGGCAAATGAAATATTTGCACCGAGGTACAGCAGATATGATGCTGAGTCAGGTGTCCATATCTCTGGAATGGGAACCGTGCCAGATGGAGCAAAAATAATGATGTTAAAGCCTGTCAGAACCAATAACCTGACATGGAATATGACCCTTTAAATGTAAATGAAATACAGTCTGCAGGCGGCGGATAACAAAGTCGCCTGCATATCTGTAAGTGGATCTGCCGAATGATTAAGATCCATTTACAGATATACAGCAAAATGACAGAAAGCATAGAATAGAACAGAAGACAAGAGGAGGAAATACGAGTGAGATCCAGAAGAATACTGGCATTGATGCTGGCGGCATCCATGATGATCAGTCAGGTACAGCCTGTGTATGCGACGGCAGCCACTCCGTATAAGACGGAAGAAGGAGAGGCAGGTATTGATACGAACATCGCGCAGACAGACGTGGAAAATGATACGGATACCGTGCAGGCAGGCGTGAAAAATAATACGGATGGAGAAGAGAACAGCACGCTGACGGAGGACGTGGACGAGGCAGACGAAACAGAAGCCGAAAAGCAGAAAAAGACTGAAGTAGAAGCGGCGGAGAAGGCTGACAAGGAATCTGATACAGAACAGAAGATGAAAACAATCTATGAAGTTGTTGAAGCTGAACCGGATCTGGTTGCAATCGATGGATTCTCGGAGTTTGCACTTCTGAGTGAGATAGACACTGAGTGGAACGGTTCCTTTGGAGAACAGTTGAGTGATCCGGTCGCAATAGAACTGTATCAGACACTGAAAGAAAAACTGATGGATGATGGCTATTATGGGGAAGAACCCTTTGCACCGCTGATAGTTGAGATTTCCCTGGAAACCCAGCTCACGTATACATCCGCGACTTACCAGGAAGTATATGCAAGAGCCAGCATGACGGCGAATGAAGCATGGTGGGCTATGAAGCAGGACTACCCACAACTTTATTGGGCTTATGGTGTATCAATGGGAATCTGTACCTATGAAAACGCATCTGGAGATGGCAGAGTCTCCGAAATTGACTATGAAATCGGAGATGGAGATCAGTATTATGAAAACTGTTCCACAGGAACCACAGGAGATGAGACGCTCAGAGCTTACCAGGAAGCTGTTGCCCAGATTGTGGAACAGGCTCGGGGAGAGGCGGGAGATGACCGCTACAAGCTGGTAAAGTATTTTCATGATTATCTGTGTAAGGAACTGTCTTATAACGATGAAGCAGCAGGAGCAGATAAATCCAACTTAAGTCAGTATTTGTATGCGCATACATCAGTTCCGGCATTTATTGGGTACAAGGACAAAGGAAAGAAAGTGGTATGCGAGGGTTATGCAAAGGCCCTCAAAGTCCTGTGTGATAAAGTGGGGATTCCCTGTGTGCTTGTGAGCGGAATGGGAGGCATCGGAGACAGTAAAGGTGCCCATATGTGGAACTATGTGCAGATGGAAGATGACCAGTGGTATCTGGTAGATGCCACATGGGATGATCAGGGCATGGAGATATATGATACCTATTTTCTGGCGGGAAGTCAGACAAAAGGATTTGGAGCATCTGGAAATGTAGGCGAAGAACATATTGCAGAGAGCGTTCTGACCTATACCGATCCGGATTTTACATTTGCATACCCTGTTCTCGCAGAAAATGCATACGAATATGCTCCAAAGACACCACTCACAGACGAAAAGGTAAGTATCATCTGTACAGAAGAATATCCGTGGACAGGATCTGCCATCCCACCGGAGTTTACAGTGAAGTATGATGGTACAGAGCTGGAAGCAGGTATAAATTATACTATAGCGTATAGAAATACTGCCGGAGAAAATATTGACAAGATTCAGAATGCAGGAACCTATAAGCTGGTGTTCACAGGAACGGGAAGTTACACAGGAGAGATTGTTAAGACCATACATGTGACAAGAGATTTGAGCAGTCTGGATATTACAACAGATTCGGAGCAGATGTACACAGGTTCTGCAATCACACCGGAGATTACTGTTCGTGAGGCTGATACAAAGAAACTGCTGAAAGAATACATAGATTATGAGATCTACTATCAGAACCAGTTCGAACAGGCGATTGCTGAGATTAAACATATTGGAAACTATAAAGTTGTGGTCAAGGGAATCGGCGATTACACTGGAAGCAAGGAGCTGCCCGTACATGTGGTAAGATCCGTGGAGGATCTGAATATTTCTCTGACAGAATCTCATGATTATACAGGCAGTGCCATTGATCCGCAGTTATCAGTCACAGAGCCGGAGACGGGAAATGAACTGCAGAAAGATACCGATTATACAGTTATCTATAAAGATGCAGCAGGAGAGAAAGCAACTGCCATTCAGGAAGCAGGCAGCTATACGGTTGTGATCACAGGTACATGCGATTACACCGGAGAAGTGACCAGAACGATCTATGTGATCCGTCCTGGAGACATCAGCCAGCTGACGGTGAGCGGACTTGATCCGGTGACATTTACGGGAAAAGCTGTTAAAACGGAATTTGCGATTCAGAATGAGACTTATACACTGGAAGAAGGAACCGATTATACAGTAGAATATTCTTCCAATCTGCACGCAGGAACGGGTAGAATCAAAGTAACCAGTAGCGGATTATATTCAGGGGAGAGGGAGCTTACATTCCAGATTCTCCCGGCGGATATGGGAGAGGCCTATGAAGCCGGAAATGCAAACATTGATTATACATCCTTGTATGCATGGACCGGGGAAGCTGTAAATGTAGAACCCTATGCAGTGGCTGTGAATGGAACCTTCCTTTTAAAGGGAAGAGATTACCGAGTGGAATATACAGATGCCAGCGGAACTGTGACAGCATATGTCAAAGATGCAGGCAGCTATACAATGATCCTGGAAGGAATCAATGACTACACAGGAGCTATTGAACTGCCGGTGAAAGTGACCAAAGATACGGCATTGTCTGATGTGACAGTCAGCGTAATTCCCATGCAGACCTACACCGGGATGGAGATCTGTCCGGGCGTGAAGCTTATCAATCCCAAAACCAAAGCAGTTCTGAAGGAAGGAACCCATTATACCGTCCGTTATGAGGAAAATGTAAATGCTGGAACTGCGTTGATGACAGTGGATGCCGTAGAGGGAAAGGGCTATACGGGAAGGATTCAGATCCCATTCTTGATCGTACCGCGTAATATTTCCCAGGTATCGATCCAGGGCATCAGTTCTTCTTACAATTACACAGGAAGTCCGATCACACCGGCACCTATATTGAAGCTGGGAGATGTGGTGCTGACAGAAGACGTAGATTATAGACTGTCTTATGAGGCAAACCAGACTACCGGAAATGCAAAGCTGAAGATCACAGGTCTGGGAAATTATACCGGAACAGCGACAACCACATTTTCCATCAGCAAGACCAATATGGATCTTGTGGACATTGATCTGGATCTGACCAATGTATCCGCAGGCGGCCGCCCGACCGTGCAGGTCACATGGAACGGAAATGTTCTGAAGAAAAAGACAGATTATACGGTGACGTACACGAAAAGTACTGATCAGAGGACCGGAACCGTGATCGTTCGCGGAAAAGGAAATTATACAGGTGAAGTCAGAAAAAATTATGCGATCCCACGGATTCTGATCCATGAAGAAGATATTTCCTTTGCAGGAACCTGGTATTATACAGGCAGACTGATTGCGGCAGCGCCCACAAAGGTTAGTGTAAATGGAAAACAACTGAACCGGGGCGTGGATTATACCATTCACTATGAGGACGGCGAAGGTAATGAGACCATGCAGGTCAGAGAACCGGGAAATTATAAGCTGGTAGTAGAAGGCCAGAAAAATTATCAGGGAACTGTAAAACTGTCCTTCAAGGTTACGAAAGACAGACTGCTGGGGCGCATGAATGTCTCTTCTGTGAAAGACCAGACCTACAGTGGACAGCTGTTGACACCGGAGATCACAGTGACAGATTCAGGCGAAGATCTGATATCCAATTTGCTTGGATTAAAAGGAACAGAACTGAAAGCAGAAACAGACTACACAATAGAATATAAGAACAATACCAATGTAGGAACCGCATCGATCCATCTGACTGCCGTGGAAGGAAGTGGTTATGCAGGAGAGCGAACTATCCAGTTCCAGATCGTTCCTATGGATATCAATGATGTATCAGTGGCTGTGACGCTTCCACAGAATGGAAAGATTAACTATGATGGAATGCCTTGTACACCGGAGCCGACGGTTACAATGACAACAGCGGCCGGGGACGGTCAGACAGGAAATGTTCAGACCTTGAGCAAGGGCACGGACTACACTGTTGCCTGGTATGACAATGAGAAGATCGGGAAGGCTTACATGGTTATTAAGGGAACGGGCAATTATACCGGAAACAGGATCGTCAAATTTGAAATCGTCAAAAACACATTGACTCCTTCGGTAACCTGTGAACTTGATCAGGATTCCTACATTTACACCGGAGAAGCTATCTGCCCGAAGATCAAATTGACGGATGCCAGTACAGGAAAAGCTTTGACAGAAGGAACAGATTACCGGGTATCTTATGAAGAGAATATAAATGCCGGAGAGGCATCGGTCATTGTGTATGGAATCACCGGAAGCGGATACTCCGGCATGTATACCCAGAACTTTACGATCGCTTCCAAAGCGATAAATGCAGACGGTATCACAGTTACACTGGAAAACAGTGCTTCTGATGCGGCAGAGCCGCTGCAGGCGACTGTTATGGACGTCGAGAAGATCCTTGAAGAAGGAACGGACTATACCATTTCCTGCACAGAGACGGAAGATGAGATAAGGGCTGAGATTATCGGTAAGGGAAACTATGGTGGAAGCAGAACAGAGATCTTGAAGCGAATCCATCTGAATGACAATGCGCTGGTAGATTATACACTGGAATATTACGAGACCTTGTATACAGGCTCCAATCTTACACCGGCTACCTTTGTGACACTGGATGGAGAACTCCTGCAGGCGGGCGTAGACTACTCAATCTCCTATGCAAACAATCGAATGGCAGATACAGATGGCAACCCGGCTACTGTTACGATTCAGGGGCGCGGAGCTTACACCGGATCGCTGACCAGGACCTTTGAGATTCAGCAGGTAGATATTAACCGAGCTTCCGTGGGAAGTATTTCCACTTGCACATACTGGCAGGTGGCAAATGCAAGCGTGAATCTCACCTACCATGGAAAACATCTGCAGGTGAACCGGGATTATACAGTTTCCTATGATGACGAGATCAGGATCGGAACCAATAAGGTAACCTTGAATGGAAAAGGAAACTATAAAGGCCAGATCGTACTGGATCTGAAAGTGACCTATCCCACAAGCGACAGACTGAAGCTGACCGGCTGTACCATGACCATGACAGCCTATGATAAGGAAGCCGGGACAGTGACTGTTCAGATAACTGCGGCAGACAATGGAAAATTTGCAAACCTTATGGAAGCGACGCAGATCTACATGCAGGTTCCGGGAGCAGATGGCAAAAATGTCTGGGCAAAAGCGACGATCAATACAGAGAACAAGATACTGACTGCCACATTCCCTGCAGATGCACACCGAAGAAGCAACGTGATGAGCAAGTATGTGCTTGCGGTTCCTGCAGAAAACAGCACCGGGTATCAGCAGATCACCAGCAACAGCATGTACGTGGACAATCCAGGTGAATATGCAGAGACAACGAGAAATTACTTTGGCTTCTATCAGGGAAAAGTAGATTCCAAAAAAGGAATGCAGGGTGTGGAAGACACAGATACCAAGGATCTTGGAGTGAATGCAGTTCTGATCAACATCAATCTGAATGAACTGATCAAAACCAGTACCAATGTGAGAAGATTTGGCTCTGCCAGCTATCGGCCATACACTTACAAGGGAAAGACCTACTATTTCCAGGATATGGTGAAATACCGGAAGACAATCTATGAACTGAACCGACGGGTGGATACCAAAGATCTGGAACCGGATGAAAATGATCCTACCAAACTGAAAGATCCGACCAAATATGGTAACTGGACTAAAAATGTAACGGTCGATCTTCTGATGAAATGGGATCCGGAACTTCAGTATCTGATCTATCCGGCCGGAAGAGTGGCAGGCAAGAATGACTATGCATTAAATATGTCAGAGGCATCAGCGAGAGCTACATTGGAAGCACTGTTCAGCTATATCACAGAGTCTCTGGGAGGAACCAGAGGAACTGACGAAGGCGGTTGGTTCGAAGGAGACGGCAGCAAGAGTCCGCGGAATTTCCGTGTAAGTAACTGGGTACTTGGCAATGAGGTGAATGCCTGCAAGGCATGGAACTATGCCGGAAATGTCTCGACGCAGGAATGTGCGGACAACTATGCGAGAGCTTTTCAGGTGCTGTATCAGGCGGTGAAAAAATCGGACAGAAATGCCAGAGTATTTATTTCACTGGATCATACCTGGACTGCATGGACCAGTGACGGACATCCGGGAAAAGAGTATCTGGATCGCTTTGCTTATTATATGCATGCAACAGAACCTCAGATGGAATGGCATGTGGACTATCATCCTTACTCCAACCCGCTGTATCGAAATGATTTCTGGAACGACTGGAGCAGCACTTCAGGATCCGAATATACATCGTATATTTCCATGAACAACCTGTGGGTGCTGACCAATTACCTGAAGAAGATAGAGAGCAGATATGGCATCAAAAATACGGATGACGATGGCAATCCAGACCCGACTGGTGGAATCCGTGTAATCCTGGGAGAACAGGGATATATTGCGGCTAACAGCAGTCAGGAAGCTTCCCAGGCAGCTGCAACTGCTTACGAATTTTATATCGCATCTGCCAATACAAAAGTAGATGCCATCATGAACCGTGCATACCTTGATGATTCCGCAGAAGGCATCATGACACTGGGACTTCGCTATAACTGGAGTGCAAAGAACCATCCGGCAAAACAGGCATACAGAGTGGTAAAACATATGGATGATCCGGATGCATTGACGAATGCGACTGTCAACCAGTATGCCAGTTATGTCAGAAGCGGAGCCTCTAAGTGGACAAATATATTGTCAGGATTGAAAACTGAGACATTCTATCGACCATAGAGAACATATTTGCCAATTGCAATAAGGCACTTTCATTGCTATAATGAGAGTGTCTTATTTTACGAAAACTGATAAATATGCAGAGGGCATTATGTATAGAAAACGAAATCAATTAATGGAAATATGTATCTGTCTGGCAGATGCTGTGATGGTACTTGTAAGCCTTGTGATTGCGGGCTTGCTGCGGTACAGGACGTTTCATACTCTGATAGTTGCAGAAGAGATGGATCGACTGATCAGTGTATTATTGGTATTGCATGTGGCAGCATTTTATTTCCTGAAAGCATACGATGGATTTTTTCGAAGAGGACGTTATAAAGAATTGTTCTTCTCGGTGAAATATAATGTGATCATGATTGCGGCGAGCACACTTTTAAGCTTCAGCATGAAAGCGGATATATTCACTTCCCGTCTGGTGATGGGATATTTCTTTGTATGCAATACCATTCTTGTCTGGATCATGCATCTGGTGATTCGCAACTGGAGCCGCGTATTTGGATGGCGGAAGGGAAAAGAAAAGAGTCTGCTGATTGTGTCAGATGGTAAACAGCTGGAATTCATTATAAAGCGGTTCCAGCGTTCCAAGGAAACCCTGTGGCATGTGGTTGGAGCAGTTGTGCTGGGAGAACCGCAGGAAGGTACGAAGCAATTCCTTACGGAACAGGAGATTCCGATGTTGTCCTGCGAGGAAGAGGCATATCTGGATTATGCGACCACCCATGTGGTGGACGAAGTCTTTATCCATGTGGATGCCATTCAGAAGCAGGAAGATTTTCTGAAAAAAATGATCCTGGAATTTGAAAAAATGGGTGTCGTGGTGGCATTGAATCTGGATCTCTTTGATCTGGGATTATCAGGAGAAAAGCGGATCGACAACCTGGAACAATATCATGTAGTCGCATTTACCAGTCGCTTGTTCGACTACCGAATGGTGGTGCTGAAGCGTCTGATGGATATTGTGGGAGCACTGGCAGGTCTGGCAATTACTCTGATAGTCGGAATCGTACTGGCACCATTTTTATTGCTGGAATCTCCGGGACCGTTGATCTTTAAGCAGAAGCGGGTGGGAGTCAACGGACGAATCTTTGACTTCTACAAATTTCGCTCCATGTATGCAGATGCAGAGGAACGTAAGAAAGAACTGATAAAGCAGAATGAGATGCATGGGCTGATGTTCAAGATGGAGAATGATCCCCGTATCACGAAAGTAGGAGCCTTCATTCGCAAGACCAGCATTGATGAACTGCCGCAGTTCTGGAACGTATTGAAAGGCGATATGAGCCTTGTGGGAACCCGTCCACCGACTGTGGACGAGTACGAACAGTATAACTATTCCCAAAAACGAAGGATCAGCTTCCGCCCGGGTATCACAGGCCTCTGGCAGATCAGCGGCAGGAGTGACATCACGGATTTTGACGATGTGGTGAAGCTGGATCTGGAATATATTGATAACTGGTCACTGTTTCTGGATGTGAAGATTATCTTCAAGACGGTTGGAGTTGTATTCAGAGGAAGCGGTGCGAGGTAAGATCGTAAACTCAGGTGGACAAAATTGTCTATTTTAGAAATGCAGATGTGGGTATATAATCCTAAATATAAGAAGTACATTTCTGAAAGGGGCAATGTAGTAATGGAGAAAGAAATAATAGGAAGACAGATAAAAGAACTGAGAATTTATGCAAATATGACATTAGAGCAGTTGGCTGAGATTATGGGTGTGAGTAAACGTACATTGCAGCGATACGAATCAGGAGAGGCGACACCAGATATGCGGGTTTTGACCCAACTGGTAGATTTGTTTGGTTTTTCGGCAGACTATTTTATAAGTAAGGAAAAATTGAATGGAGTGGTAGCAAGAACCAGAGCCTCAAAGAAAAAGAATCTACGTTTCCGAACAGATTTCTGGGGAAATTATAATCGGGCAAAAACAGAATATACAATAGATAAGGACGCAGATTATTATTATATTACACTTGGAGAATCATGGGATGGAGAGTATGGATTACGCGGAATGACCATGTGGACCGGTTTTACGGATGAAAAAGATGATATCAGGGAATTGATGCCGGTGAATCCGGAGAGAATCTTGGAAGATGGTACGGAAGATGATATCCTGGTGCTGAACAGTGGAGAAGATGTAGCGGCGTTTATTGGTTATGGAGGTACTGCGTTGGTCAGAGAGGATATATGCAAGAAATATCTGCCCTGGGTTATGAAACCGATTATTATCAAATGGGAGAATGTGGATCGGATACCGGTGTTGGATGATGTTGAGTATTTGAATAATTTTGATATAATATAATGTAAAATAATCATTTGCAGAATGTTTGCAAAATGGAAACTCAAAGACGGGTTTCTTGTGTATATAAGAAAAAGGTGGTATAATGTACCGATCTTATAGAACTATAGCAACTCAATGATACAGATGTTTTGTTGGAACAATATATAATTTTTATAGGAAAGTAAATGAAGAGAAGTGCTTTGCCAGATAAAAAATTGAAGATTGTACATTTCGGACAGAAAAGAATGCCCAGCCGTGAGGGTGGCGTAGAAATTGTAGTAGAAGAATTGACTACCAGAATGGCAGCGATGGGATACGATGTTACGGTAATTAATCGTAGAGGCCACCACGTAAGTGGAGCAGAATATGATGAAGAAATCGGTGAAGAATATCAGAAGGTAAAAATACAGAGTGTTCCGACCATAGACAAAAAAGGGCTTGCGGCGGTTACTGCTGCCTTTTTTGCTACGATAAAGGCTACCTTTGGAAATTATGATGTAGTTCATATTCATGCGGAAGGACCGGCAGCTTTTTGCTGGATGCCGAAGCTTTTGGGAAAAAGAGTCATTTGTACCTGCCATGGAATAGATTACTTGAGACCTCGCTGGAAAGATACCCTGGGAGGTAAATTTATCCGTTACGGAGAAAAAATGATGGTCAGGCATGCGGATGAAATCATTGTATTGAGCAGAGGAGTGCAGGAATACTTCAAGAATACCTATGGCAGGAATACGGTACTGATTCCTAACGGCGTGGAACGACCGGAAGTTAAGACCAATGATGAGATCAAGGAAAAGTATGGTCTGGAAACAGATGGATATTTTCTGGCATTGTCAAGACTTACAAAGGAGAAGGGAATCCATCTGCTCATAGAAGCCTATAAAAAGATTACAACAGACAAAAAACTGGTAATTGCTGGCGGAAGTAGTGATTCAGATGAGTATGTGCAATACCTGCATCAGCTGGCTGAAGGTGATGAGAGAATTCTTTTCACCGGTTTTGTTCAGGGGAGGGAACTGGAAGAATTATATAGTAATGCATATGTATATGTGCTTCCAAGTGAATTGGAAGGAATGCCGTTAAGCTTATTGGAAGCCATGAGCTATGGAAATTGCTGTCTGGTATCGGATATTCCGGAGAATACAGATGTGATCGGTGACCATGGAATCTCCTTTCAAACCAACAGCGAGATTGCTTTGGCAGAATGTCTTCAAAAACTGGCAGATAACTTCGATATAGTACATGTATATAAAGCTGGTGTGGCAGAATATATCTGTGCGAAGTATAATTGGAGTGAAATAACACAAAAAACATTAAAACTTTACTGTAAGTGAGAATACTACTCGAGTAAGATATAGTAAAAGGGTTGCAATTAATGAAAATATTAATGATAAATAAGTTCCTATATCCCAATGGCGGTAGTGAAACTTATATATTTAAATTAGGAAAAGCACTAGAAGAGCATGGTCATGAGGTGCAGTATTTTGGTATGGAGCATACCGAAAGATGCGTTGGTAACAACATGAATGCGTATACTTCGGATATGGATTTCCACAAGGGATTAAAGATGTCTAAGATCCTATATCCGATAAAAACGATCTATTCTTTGGAAGCTAGGAAAAAAATACGATTGATTCTGGATGATTTCAAGCCGGATGTATGCCATTTGAATAACTTTAATTATCAGCTTACTCCAAGCATTATTCTGGAAATCAAAAAGTGGAGTCGACAGACCGGACATAAGTGCCGGATCATTTATACAGCACACGACTACCAACTGGTATGTCCCAATCATATGATGAACAATTATCGTTCACATGAAAATTGTGAAAAATGTCTGGGTGGGCATTACTATAATTGTGTAAGGGGAAATTGCATCCATGGTTCCAAAGCAAAAAGCATGATTGGATGTCTGGAAGCCACATTTTGGAATAGGAAGGCTACATACAAAAATATAGATACGATTATCTGCTGCTCGGAATTTATGAAAAGCAAACTGGATAAAAGTAAAGTATTGCAGGGGAGAACTATTGCTCTGCATAATTTTATAGATGCAGTAACTATAGAAAAAGAGGACACCACTTCAATGAACATGAGCGATAAGTATTGCCTCTATTTTGGAAGGTTTTCAGAAGAAAAGGGAATCGGTACTCTTATAAAAGCATGTAAAGCACTCCCGGAAGTAAGATTTATATTTGCAGGAACCGGTTCGATGGAAACGGAACTGAACTCCGTAAATAATATTGAAAATGTAGGATTTCAGACTGGAGAAAAATTAGAAATTTTAATAAGACAGGCCAGTTTTACCATATATCCGTCAGAGTGGTATGAAAATTGTCCGTTTTCAGTCATGGAAAGCCAGATGTATGGGACACCGGTGATCGGAGCTGCTATTGGTGGCATTCCGGAACTGATCCAGAACCAAAGGACGGGTATGTTATTCGAAAGCGGCAATGTAGAGGAACTTGTCAGCTGCATTCGTGAATTGTGGAATGAAGAAGCGAAAGTAAGTGAAATGTCAGAGAATTGTTCCCAAGTTCAGTTTGATACGGTGGATCAGTATTATAGTAAATTGATAAAGATATATAACGGAGAAGTATAATGTCAGAGAAAAAACTCAATGGAACAGTAATTGTAACCTATCGTTGTAATGCAAGATGTACCATGTGCAACCGATATAAGGCACCATCAAAACCGGAAGAGGAAATATCTATTGAAACAATCCAGAAGCTTCCTAAGATGTACTTTACCAACATCACTGGCGGAGAGCCTTTTATCCGAACAGACCTGAAGGAAATCGTAAGAGAAATATATAAAAAAAGTGATAGAATCGTGATATCTACCAACGGCTTTTTCACAGACAGAATTGTGGATCTGTGTAAGGAATTTCCTAATATCGGAATCCGTATCTCAATAGAAGGACTTGAGCAGACGAATAATGAAATCAGAGGACTGGCAGATGGATACCAAAAGGGCTATCAGACACTGAAAACCCTGAGAAAGATGGGAATGAAGGATGTCGGATTCGGAATGACCGTACAGGACAAGAATGCATCGGATCTGGTACCGCTTTACAAAATCTCGGATGAAATGGAAATGGAATTCGCTACGGCATCACTTCATAATAGCTTTTATTTTGTGGAAGCAAAAAATATTATTAAGGACCGTCCTATGGTCGCAAAAAACTTTGAAAATTTGATCAATGAATTACTTCGAAGTAATAGTCCTAAAAAGTGGTTTCGTGCCTATTTCAATCATGGACTGATCAATTATATTTACGGGCAGAAGAGATTGTTGCCTTGTGATATGAGTTTTGATACTTTCTTTATTGATCCTTATGGGGATGTTATGCCATGTAATGGAACAAAGGATAAAGAAGTAATGGGAAATCTGAATAAACAGAGCTGGACAGAACTGTGGAACAGCGAACAGGCGGAAACAGTGAGGAAAAAAGTAAGACGCTGTGATCGGAATTGCTGGATGATTGGTTCGGTATCACCGGCAATGCACAAATATATATGGCGACCTGCAGCCTGGGTGGCCGTGCATAAGTTGAAAGCATTGTTTACAAAACATCCGTACAGTATGTATGAAAATAAAATAGTCAGAGATTACCGAGATGGAAAAGTTACTAAGGAAGCATTGGATAAATGCAGTACTTGTGATCTGCACGCAATGGTGAATAATGGACTAAGTGTGGCAAGCATGGAACAATTGCAAGGAAAGACAGGGGAAGAAATTGTGGATGCAGATATTAGAGAGCAGATGAAGTCTGAGAAAATATTCGGTAAAAGGGATTACTCAGGAAAATTGTAAAGAACATCAAAGGCAAAACGAAAGAGGACAGTAGGGATGAGAGAACGAAATAGTGCATTTGAAATCATGAGATTGTTTGCTATGTTGATGATTATTTTGGGGCATTGTGTAATGGCTACAGCTAAGAACCAACAACCCTATTTGGGAGCTTTGGACTGTATTGGATGGGGAATTGGAGCTTTTACTGTTTGTGCGGTAAATTTGTTTTTCCTCTTAACTGGGTATTTTATGAATAGTGCGCATTATCGTTTTGGCAGGATCGTTTCTCTTTGGCTGAAAACGATATTCTATTCCGGTATTATTTATATCCTGTATAGTATAATAGTACATTCTTTTTCGATAAAAGATTGCATTGGATATTTCCTTCCGGTTTTGACAAAAAAGTATTGGTATATGCAGACATATATAGTATGTGCATTGTTGATACCATTTATTGCAAAGGGTTTGGAACAACTGAAAACCATACAGCTTAACATACTAATTGGTATTTTGGTAACCTTCTTTTGCTTGCATCAGACATTTATCAAAGTTCAATATACTCTTGATCAAACGCAAGGATATGGATTTATCTGGGCTTGTGTGATGTGTATCATTGGATATTGGCTTAGAAAAAACAAACAAAAAATCATGGAGAAACCGACATGGGAGTATCTGGGAATATATGTTCTGACAAGCATCGCTATTTTTGCTTCTAATTATTTGATAGTAAGATGGAATGTTGCCGGTGGAGTGACTTCCAGAGGAAATTTTTATGCTTATAATTCTGTTACTGTGTTAGTGCAAAGTGTATGCCTGTTTTGTGTTTTTGTTAAGGTTTCAGAAAAAAATATTAAAAATAAAACAGTTAATTTTTTAGCTAAAAATTGTCTTGCCGGATACTTGATATCAGCACATCCGTTGGTATTATATTCCCTTTGGACGGACTGGCTCCCCATAAATCAGTATACAACAAGACCTGTTTTATATATAATGGTTTCGATTATACTGTCTGTTGTAGTGCTGTTGATCTGTATACTGATTGATAAAATAGTGGATCAGGCAGCGCAAAATAGTAAGTTAGAAAGATATATCAGCAAATTAGATGATTACATAGAATTGAATTAAGGTTGAAAAATGATAAGTAATAAACGATATGTGGAAAAAGTCGTGCATTCGTAGAGCATGTGGTCTGCTTTTTACTGAGATGCTATTTTGGTGTGAAGGTGCCGGATGCAAATGCACCTTTTCGACTGATGAAAAGCTCAGTTGTAGCAAAGTATATTGACAATATGCCGGAAAATTATAATATTCCCAATATTATGTTTACAACATATTTTGCTAAATATAATGAAAAGCTTACTTTTAAGAAAATCACATTTAAACCAAGACAAGGTGGCACAAATTCTATAAATGTTCCTAAAATAATTAAAATAGGATGGAATGCAATAAAACAATTTAGGAAATTTAAGCAGGATATGAAAAGAAAGGAAATGTGTGGTAATTTACTTTCTAATTATCATGCAAAGTATTGAATGCAGAACTCTAAAAATGTAAAATTGGCGAAAAATATTATTTTAATGTTCTTGGTATATTTTATGCCAAAGGTATTTAGCTTTTTTTTGGTTCCACTATATACCTCTTATTTAACAACGGAAGAATATGGTATTTCAGATGTTATTATTAGCACCGCAAGTTTGCTTGCACCTTTTATTGCACTATCTATTCCTAGTGCTGTTATGCGATTTACCATAGAAAATAAGGATGATAGACGACCTATTTGGATTGCTGTTCAAACATATCTTATAGGTATGCTTATATTTTTACTTGGATTGATTGGAACGCATTATTTGTTTCATGTAAATGCATCATATTTATTATATATATATATAATTGCTGGATCGTCTGTATTGTCAGACATAAATATGAGCTATACTCGCGGAATTGAGAAAATGAAATTAGTAACAATCTGCGGTGTTGGAAGTTCATTGGTCAGCATATTGAGTAATATTTTGTTTATTATAGTATTGAAGAAGGGATTATATGGATTCCTAATTTCATCGGCAGCAGGGTATTTCTTCAATATTATTCTTTTAATTAGTTGCAATTTGAAAACTATATCAACGCCTAGAAGTAGAGATGTAACAGCATATAGGACTTTGAGAAAAGATATGCTACAGTTTAGCGTCCCTACAATATTTTCTGGATTATCATGGTGGATAGTTTCGTCTTCGGACCGATATTTTGTTACGTTATTATGTGGAGCATCCATGAATGGTATATATTCTGTAGCGTATAAAATTCCTACCATTTTACAGGCTATAGATAATGTGTTTCGTCAAGCCTGGATATATACGTTATATGATTCTTATAAAACGAATGAGGGTCGTGAATATATAGCAAAAGTGTATGATGTTTATAATTTTTTGTTTTGCTTTGGAGGGGCAATACTAATAGCCATAACTTGTCCTTTGGCAAGAATATTGTATTCAAATGATTTTTATGATGCATGGCGCTATGTACCGTTACTTATTATATCTGTTGTCTTGAGCAGTGCAAGTGGACTGATGGGGAATTTTTTGTCAATATATAAGAAGACTAAGAAAGCTATGGTTATTTCAATAATAGCTGCTTTATCAAACTCAATATTAAATTATATTTTGATAATTGTAACAAACGATGCAATGGGGGCTGCAATAGCAACAGTTTTTACATTTTTGATTTCATGGATATTAAATTGCTATGAAGGCATGAAAAGTAGCAATGTGAGGATAAAATGGAAAAAAGCATTATTTATGTATAGTGTACTTTGTATACAAGCAGTCACAATCATCAGTATTCAAAATATTTGTGTGGCAGGAATCGGTGTACTTACAATTATTGCTTTGAATTGGAATAATATTTTGTGGGCGAAAAGTAAATGGAAGAATTTGATAAGAAAGAATAAAACATAAAATTATTTGGAAGGCGACTAACTATGATATATGTAGAAATATTAGGACGGATGGGAAACCAAATGTTTTCATATGCTATGGCAAGAAAATTACAAAGCAAGGATCCAGGGCAAGGTATAGCATTTGATTTCTCCAATTTTGAATTCAATGATGAAACATGGATAAATTACATGGAATACTTTAAGTGTTCAAATAATGTTCATATAGAGAAAAGAAAGTTAAACTTAATACAAAGAGGTGTACTATATCTATACTTTAAAAAAAGAAAACGTGTCCAAACATGGAACGATGTTAAAGCATTGGAAGACAGATATTCTAATATATTAGAAATATTTGGAATTTATATGTACACCATAGGTTATCATCAATTTCGATATAAAAGTATGTTTAAGAATAAACTGGTCATGGGTTTTTATGAATCTCCGCGTTTCTTTGACAGTATTAATGATATTATTAGAGATGATTTTAGCGTTGAAATGAATAGTGATTGTGCAAAAAAAATTGCTGAGGACATTTTACAACATACAGCCATTGCAGTAGGGGTAAGGAGAGGTGATTTTGTTTCTGCTGAAAATAAAAAATATTGTGATGTTTGTACACCTAAATATTATGAGATCGGAGTAGAAATATTAAAAAAGAAATTGGAGAGTAAGGCAACTAACTTGAAGGTATTTTTTTTTACGGATGATATAGAATGGACTGAGACAAATATCTCGTGTGATTTAGATAAAACATATATTACTTCTTCGGTGTCTGGAAATCTAAAACCATGGGAAATGTTGCACTTATTGAGCTTATGTAAATATCAAGTTATATCAAATAGTAGTTTTTTCTGGTGGGGACAGTATTTAAATGATAGTCTGGATAAAATAGTTGTAGCTCCTGATAAATGGCGAAACAATGAGAGCGGATTGTATAACGATATATATCAAGAAAATTGGATATGCATAGGAGCGGAAGGCTAGATGATGGCTTCAGAAATCAGAAAGTTAGACAAGAATAAAGAAAAAAAGAACGGAAAAATATCAGTAATTATTCCAGCATACAATGCAGAGAAAACAGTAGAAAGATGCTTAAATTCTGTCATTGAACAAAGCTATACAAATGTTGAAGTTATTGTTGTTGATGATGGCTCTCAGGATAGAACATTGTCTATAGCAAATGAAATAGCAAAGAATGACAGTAGAGTTAAGGTTATATCAAAACAAAATGGTGGAGCAGCATCTGCCAGAAATGTAGGAATAAAATTAGCTTCAGGAGAATTTATTACATTTTTAGACGCGGACGATTATATTGAAAAAGATACATATATGGAATTACACAAAGCGCAAAAACAAAATGATCTAGATATTGTGTCAGCGTCAATTAGAGAAATATATGATGGCGATATTTCTAAAGAAAGGATTAATCCAAATGGAGTGACAGTTTTTACAGGGGAAGATGCTTTATGCAATATGTTTTCATATTGTGACGGTGTAAGAACTGTTGTATGGGACAAATTATATAAAAAATCTATTATACAGAACATTACTTTTGCAGAACCATGTCCTTATGGAGAGGATACTCTTTTTAATTGTGAAGCCATTTTAAAATGCAAGCGTTATGGAACCATCCCCTATATAGGATATACATATGATCATAGAGAGAGCCAGATGACGGGAGGAAAATATAACAGTTCAATTTTGTGTAATATAGATGTGATAGAAAAGATGGCAACTATAATAGAACAGGATAATGGCAATAGCTACAATGTTAAAAACGTAAAGAATCATTTAGTAATTTATAAAATTGCTATATATAGGCAATTGTTTCAACGTATGTTGATGGCGGAAAATTATGAGGAAGTGAAAAATGATTATAATGTTTTGAAAGAATACGCAATGAAAATAAGCTACAGAGATATAAAAAGTAATTTGAAACTCAAACACAGAATACAGTGGAAAATCTATCTTTATTTTTTTGGAATATATAGAGCAATCGTTAACAATGAGAATTGACAGAGTACTTACATAGTAATTACAACAATATTAAAAGGAGACGTGTGATAATTAACTTTTAAATATCATGCAATGATAAAATGGTTTTTGCATCAGGCATATTTTTATTTATATTTTTACCGATTACCATTGCTGGTAATTGGTTTTTAAGAAACCAACCAACTTGGTTAAAAAATGCTTTTTTGCTCATTATGAGTGCAGTTTTTTACCTTGAAAGTGGAGTGGGACAGTTTTTACTGTTAGTTATGTCTATAATTGAAGAAACAGAGCCGGATTTAGTTATAAGCATGTATAGTGCGTATGATTTAAATGCAAGTGGGGCAGAGGCATTGTTTAAATTCAATTAGCTGTGCCATATGAGAAAATACTGGCCAAACGAGTTTGGTTTAATAGTTAAACTGTATATGATAAAGTATTTTATAATGTAATCCAAGTTACTTAAAATAGGTATTAAGAGAGAGGATAAACAGTTAGCATGGGAAAAATTAAAAATTTATTAAGAAATTTAAATTATTTATCCAAGAATAGTCTATGGGATCAACGAGAAAAAGATATTGTATATTTGACAAATAAAATTCTTGACGATGTTCAATATGAGTATGATCTTATAGATGGTGGAACGGTGAAACCTAAAATTCTCGATGGGGAGAAGTCACTGGATTTAATATTAGAAACAAGAAAATCATTTGTTAGAACGAGTGATGGTGAAGTGAAAATTATGATGGGAATGGATCAACCCTTTCAAAATTATGATAGAGATTTAGCGGATGGTCTTAGAAAAATTTTGTCTGAAAAGAAAGAAAATTTGCTTGTTGGAATTAATAGAAATTATTATATTCCCGGCTACGTGCGAAATTACTCGGATTTTTATAGGAGGTATGCATATGACTATAGGCAATATTATAAGAAAATATTGAATCCTGAAATTACTTATATTGATGCTACTTTAACAGGATATCAATTTGGAAAACATAAAGATCTCGTGAACGTTAAAAGGTACGAAAAGTGGAGAAAAGCCTTCGAAAATGAAAACATAATTATTGTAAGTGGGGTGGGTGTGTTGGAGAAGTTACAGTATGATATATTTGAATTAGCCCAAAATAAGATATATATATATGGACCGGCAAAAAATGCCTGGACAGAGCATGACCGAATCATGAAAGAAATTCAAGAACAAAAGGTCGATAATCCAATAATTGTTTTTATATTAGGAATGGCAGGAAAGGTTATGGCAGCTGAATTGGCTGAACAGGGATATACATGCTGGGATGTAGGACATTTGGCAAAATATTATGATGCTTTCATGAAGGGAATGGAAGGGACAGAAGATAATATTAGAAAATTTTATGCACCGGATTAAGAGGAAGACGATAATGATGAACAAAGAAAAAGTAAAAAGCAGATTTCCACACTTGTATAATATATGGCATACTTATCGAGTGAATAGAAATGTAAAAGCAGAGAAAAGGAAGAAAAAAGCGTATGACAAACATGGATATGAAGTGCTTGATGACATATTTAAGATGGCATTTGCTAGAAATTATGCTGTTTCCTGTTACTATGGTACTTTATTGGGAATAGTTAGAGATAATAAGTTAATTCCATGGGATGATGATTTGGATTTTATTATATTAGAATCGCAGATGTTTTCTTGGGAAAATTTCGAAAAGGATATGAAAGCAGTTGGATTTCATAAGTATAGAACGGTAGAGAGAGAGGGAGAGATAATAGCCCAATCATATAAGAAGAAGGGAGTGCTTTGTGATTTTTCTCTAAAACAAAAAGGGACAGGTATAGAAGAATGTCTCTATGGAGGGTATGAGATACCTAATAAATATTACGAGAATGCAAAAGAAGAGTTATATCAGTATTGGATTTGTCAGGCACCTCAAGTAAATTCTTTGATTCTAAAAAAATGTAATGATATTGTGGTGCAGATACCTGAAAATTATGAGCCTATCATGGTTGCGTTTTATGGTGAAGAATGGAGAAAACCGAATCCATCGTTTGTACCGAATAGATCGAAAATTGAAACTGTAACTAAAATAACATATTATAGAATTTAGATATAGAGAATAATAGGAGATTTGGACTAATGACAGATGAAAAAATTGTTTATATGTGTTTTTCAACAGATATGATTCATTCAGGACATATTGAAATAATTCGAAAGGCTGAGAAATTAGGGAAACTGATTATTGGTGTGATGTCAGATGAAGCTGTGGCATCATACAAAAGATTTCCGCTTCTTCCATTTGAAGAAAGAAAAATTATGTTTGAAAACATTGTAGGAGTGTCCAGTGTAGTAGAACAAAAGACATTGTCCTATAAAGCCATTTTGGAAGAGCTGAAACCTGATATAGTAGTACATGGAGATGATTGGAAAGAGGGATTTCAAAAACATCTACGTGATGAGGTATGTCAAATACTTGCCACCTATGGGGGACAATTGGTAGAATATCCTTATTCAAAAAATGAAAAGTATGATGAGATAGAAAGAAGAGCACGATCAGAGGCATCACTGCCAGATGTAAGGCGTTCTAGACTGAAAAGAATGCTTTCGGTAAAGGGTTTGATTACGGCGATGGAAGCGCATGATGGAATTACAGGATTGATCTGTGAGAAAACGGTGGAATCTGATAATGGGGGAGCTCATCAGTTTGATGCAATCTGGTCATCTTCACTGTGCGATTCTACAGCTGAGGGAAAACCGGACATAGAACTGGTTGATATGACTTCAAGATTTCGACATGTGAATGAAGTAATGGAGGTTACAACGAAACCGATTATTTTTGATGCAGATACAGGAGGTATAACAGAGCATTTTGTATATACAGTAAGAACTCTTGAACGAATGGGAGTTTCCATGGTCATAATTGAGGATAAAACAGGGCTCAAAAAAAATTCTTTGTTTGGAACAGAAGTTGAGCAGACTCAAGACTTAATTGAAAACTTTTCGGAAAAAATAAGAGCTGGAAAAAAGGCTCAGAAAACAGCTGATTTTATGATTTGTGCCCGGATTGAATCATTAATTCTTGAAAAAGGAATGGAAGATGCTCTTATGAGAGCTTTTGCATTTACAGAAGCCGGTGCAGATGCTATTATGATTCACTCAAGAAAAAAAGATCCTTCCGAAATTTTTGAGTTTGTTGAGTCGTTTAGAAGCAAGGATTCTATAACCCCCATTGTTGTTGTGCCTACTTCATTTAATATGGTTACAGAGGAAGAGTTTAAGAGTCGTGGCGTGAATGTGGTAATTTATGCGAATCAACTTATGCGAAGTGGATTTCCTGCAATGCAGATGGCAGCAACGATAAGTGATACAATAATTCGTAAAATAGAAAAACTATACAATTTTTCCGGATTTTGCATGTCATAACGCACGGTAACGGTTGTTCCAATCTGTGACGCCATTGGTACTTGTATGCAGTTTTGGGACTGATACGTTCTTCCATTCACTTTATACGAAACGGTCGCCCATTTTGAATTACGAAATTTTGAGTTTTCTGGATTTATTGTTCTGAAAGAAGTAATCGTACCGACGGTTTGTGCCGTTTTGTTTCCTTTTAAAAAAAAATGAATACAGTTTATCAATCCAAAACACGATACTATCACAGCAATGACATAAAGAAAAATAGTATCTCTATCCATAGTCCCACCTTCTTTCTTTATCACGCCAAGTCTGCTTTATCGTAAATCTTTATAGACAAAGATGCTGATATTGCTAAAATCGCAAAACCAATAAGGACAATACCGCCATAAACAAGGTATGGTGAAAACATAGAGAGGAAGTTCAAGTTTAGATTTCCCGCTCTCATAAGCAGTGGCAGAATAAATGGCGAAGCCATAATAATCACTCCAAAGGCAAACTTTGTTTTTTCATATCCAAACTTATACTGTATTGGCAAATAAATACCAATAAAAACAGATACTATAAGAAACATAAATGCAAACAGCTTGATATCTGATGTTCCTAATCCGGGCATAAACAAGGTTTCAAGTTCAAAAACGATACAACAGATTGCATATATAGCCATGCAAAAAATGTATTTTGATGAAACTATCGCTTTCCGTGAAAATGGTGTGGCACATAGTAATGTCGCAGCTTTTGGAAATTGATACTCTTTTAGGGATACATATTGCAACAGCATGAAAACGCCAAAAATGACAGAAAGAATAAATCCAAAAACTCCCGTAAACTCCGGTGTCCGCCAACGCATGACAGGTGGGATAAGCGCAATAACTACAAGCATAATCAGCACATATTTTTTTACAATCAGAAAATCCTTTTTTAGTAGGGCGAACAACATCATTTTTCACCTCCAATATTTCCAAGCATAATATCTTCAATCGTCGGACGCTCAACCATAATGTTGGGAATATAAGACCGTACTTCGGATAGTTGCTTTGTAATTCCTGTAAATCCAAAATCAGTTTCCGATATAGATAAAAAGAGCTTGCGAGCATCAGTTGTTAAAGCTCCGCTATCACCTTTGACAATCCGATATGTGTCAAGCAAGGTATCCTTTTCCTCTCGAAAGACGATACGCCCGTTATCAATCATAATGAGCATATCGGCAATCTTATCAAGGTCAGAGGTGATATGTGTCGAAAAGAAAACACCTTTGCCGCCATTTTCCATGTACTCAGTTAAGATTTTCAAAAGCTGTCCCCTAACTAAAGGATCAAGTCCGCTTGTCGGCTCATCCATGATCAAAAGTTCTGCGTTATGAGAAAGAGCTAAAGCAAGAGCATACTTCATTCTCATACCTTTGGAAAGGCTATTGATTTTTTGCTTCGGGTCAAGCGAAAACATATCCATGTACCGCTTAAAATCCTGTTCAGACCATGAAGTGTACGCAGATGAAATAATTCCTTTCATTTCACCTAGCGAAAGTTCTTCGTAAAATCCCCCACCGTCTAAAACTATACCAATACGGTCTTTGATTTCTCTTTCATTCTTATCTATGTCAAGACCGAAAAACTGAATTTTGCCGGATAGCTTGTTCGTCAGACCTAAAAGCGTCCGCAGCGTTGTTGTTTTACCTGCTCCATTGACACCAATAAAACCTGTGATACACCCCTCTGGCAAAGAGAATGTCACATCTTTCAAAGAAAAATCGCCATACGACTTATTTAAACCGCTGACTGTCAAAATATCGTTCATTTCAATCCTCCTCGTAAAGAATATCCATCATGGAATTAAGTTCTTCCTTACTGATTTTCAGTGATTTTGCTGTTTGTATCATATCCGCCATTTTTTGTTCTACAAGCCGTCGTTTGGAGTCGCGGAGTAATTCAAGATTGCTTGTAGATACAAATGTCCCAATTCCTACTTGACTTACAATAAATCCCTCCTGTTCTAACTCCTCATATACCCGTCGAATTGTTAAGACGCTCACTTTCAAATCATTAGCAAAAGCCCGAATAGAGGGAAGTGCGTCCCCTTCAACCAATTCTTCTTTTAATATGGCGTCCTTAATCTGGTCTTTTATTTGTTGGTATAAGGGAGTGTCAGAAGTATTTGAGATTAGTATTTTCACAAAGCCCTTCGCCCCTTTCTTTTAGTGTGATGTAATTACATACACATTATAATCAGTAAGCACATTATTGTCAATATAATACTGAAAACAAACAGATAGAGAGGAATTACAGGATTTTTCTTTACTCTCTTTTGGCAAATCGTTAAGGAAAGAATCGAAGGTGGTGCAAACGAAAAAGCAGTATGGAGACTTTTCATTAACTGCCCTTTCGTTTGCATCAATTTCGATTTTTTCTGGTTGAACAAAGCGCGTCAACTCTATATGGACTTTTAATTCTGACACTCTATTTATAATAGGATAGCGTGTACACATAGAAACACATAGAATTTATAATTCAGTCCTGTATTATGACACCAGAAATAAGCCTCCCTAAGGAAGCTAAAAAAATATACAGTTATGATACGTTAACAGAGCATATGTGGTTTTGGTTTTATAAAATGTTGTTCTGTAGGCAGAGGAATAATCTTACCACCACAGGAAGAGCACTTGCATATATCTTTATTATAAAGAAGACGGATAATGGCAGGTGCATCCATATCTTTCAGCTTGGAAATATATTTTTTGCAGCCAAGGATGTTTCTGCATAGGGTAATCTTTTTCTTCTTATTTCTGGATGAAAGAAGACCATAGTGCCTGATACGTACAAAACGTTTTGGAGGAACATGCATTAAAAATCGACGGATAAATTCCTCGCCGGATATGGTGATCTCTTTCCAAAGCCCTTGGTTTTTGTAATCTTTAGCAGAAAATGTAACTGTAGATTCTGTCATGTCTTTGATACGGTAGTTGCTGATAGCAATCCGGTGGGTGTATTTTCCGAGGTATCTGATGACAGATTCGGCACCGTCAAATGGTTTCTTGCAATAAGGAATCCATTCCTTTGCATAGCAGGTATTTAACAATTCCTTGAAAGTATAGTAGTTTTTGTAAGGTGCAGCCGATCCATGAAATTCAAGCCTGTCATTTTCCCAGAGCTGCTTAAGTTCAGCCATGTATTTTCCACGAAATGTTTTTGAGATTACCTTAATCGGAAGGAAAAAATCTTTCCCATTGTCTTTCCAATGATTTTTCACATCCAGCCCTCCACCAAGAACAATCGCATGGATATGAGGATGAAAATTCATGGT
>ENA-UPXC01000956-UPXC01000956.1-human-gut-metagenome-genome-assembly--contig:-NODE-956-length-45013-cov-5.034360_pt1 | contig 45013 bp, 37 predicted proteins | sample MGYA00250047_ERZ773371 | MGnify/ENA primary metagenome ERZ773371 (study PRJEB29103, sample SAMN06111975) | human gut metagenome | biome: human gut; feature: ankylosing spondylitis patient; material... | reverse complement strand
TTTCAAGCAGAAGACGGCATACGAGATTGTTGACTGTGACTGGAGTTCAGACGTGTGCTCTTCCGATCTGTCTCCTTCTCCAGATTTTCCAGGGAGTAGCGGGCCTGCTCCACGCGCTGGTTGTTGCCGTCCTGGTAGTAGGCGGTGACATCGGGCAGCTCCATGAGCTTTTTGAACAGGTAGTTGTTGTTGAGCACTGCGGTCTTGGCCACCTGGTACAGGCCGTTGGCGCCCAGGCTGCGGATCCAGCAGTAGGCCTTCAGCACCACCTGGGCCACACCGTACCAGGAGCGGACCTTGCCTACGCCGGAGGGATCGGCGCACACATCCCGGTTGAGGAAATAGCGCTGGCCGTCAAAGTCCACCAGAGGACCGGGCAGGAAGCGCTCCAGGTCCTTGCGCACGCCGGTGGCGCCGCAGGCGGGACCACCGCAGCCGTGGGGGGTGGAGAAGGTCTTGTGCAGGTTGAAGAAGCACATATCAAAGCCGGCGTCCCGGGCGCGGGTAACGCCCAGCAGGCCGTTGGCATTGGCCTGGTCGTAAGCGCACAGACCGCCCTTGGAGTGGACGTAGTCCACAAACTCCTTCACGTGGCTGTTGTACACGCCGGTGTCCTCGGGGTTGGCCACGATGTAACCGGCGGTGCGCTCGGTAACCGCCGCCTTCAGCTGCTCCAGATCGGGCAGACCGGTGATGGGGTCGGGCTGGAGGTAGACGATCTTGAAACCGGCCACGGCGGGAGCGGCGGCATCGGAGGGATGGGAGTAGATGGTGGTAATGATCTCGTCCCGGTCCTCTCCCTTATCCTTGAAGTAGGCGCGGATCAGGCTGGCCATGGTGAGGATACCCTGGGAGCCGCCGCCGGGCTGGAAGGTAAAGCGGTCCATACCGGAGATCTCACACATATAGCGGTCGGTCTCATAGAAGATCTGCAGCAGGCCCTGGACGGTGCTCTCGTCCTGGAGGGGATGGTAGTCCTCAATGAGGCGGGCCAGCTGGTCGTTGACCTTGGGGCTGTATTTCACGGTGCAGGTGCCCTGGCCGATCTCGATGTTCACATCGGCGCCCAGGGTCTGCTGGGCCAGACGGGCGTAGTGGCGCAGCACCCGGTTCTGGGCCATCTCCGGCAGATTCACCGGGGTATTCCGGGCCATGCCGGCGGGGATGGAGGAGAAGCCGTCGCCAACCTCCTGGGCTACCTGAGCGCTGGCCTTGGGGACCAAGATACCCCGCTCACCGGGGGTGCTCAGCTCATAGATAATGGGCTCGTCCCACTTTGCCTGGTGGAAGCCCACGCGAACCTTCTCCGAGCGGTCGATTCGTTTCATACTTCACCACTCCTCTCTCACAGGATCTCCGCCAGCGCGGAGGTCAGCTCGTCCAGATCCTCTTTGGTGTGGATCTCGGTCACACAGTAGAGGGCGGACTGTCCCAGGGCGGGGAACTGCTTGGACAGATCCTTGCCGCCGAAGATGCCCTTATCCCGCAGGGCCTCGTTGATCTGGGCCACCGTCTTGCCGGTCTTGGTGAAGTCCACCACAAACTCCTTGAAGAAGGCGCCGCCCAGGGCGTTGGCCTTGACACCGGGAATGCTGCTGAGCTTCTTGGCAGCGTAATGGGAATTTTGCAGAATGGTCTGGCCCACGTCCTTCATGCCCTGAGGACCCATGGTGGCCAGATAGACGCCGGCGGTGATGCCCCACAGGGCGGACTGGGTGCCGACGTACTCCTTGCCCCGCTCACGCAGGTGGCCGAAGGAGGTGCGGTCATAGGCCACATCGCCAAAGCCATACTCGCCGGGCTGGGAGGTGGGGGCCAGGCCGAACAGGCGGGAGGGGAACTCCATGACGAACTTCTCCTCGTCCCGGGTGGCCATAAAGCCGGACTGGCCGCCGCCGTAGTTCATGTGGATGCCCAGAGGCTGCAGGTCGCCGCAGACGATGTCGGCGCCGTAGGAGGGGGGAGTGGCCAGCACGCCCAGGGAGATGGGATCGACGCCCACCAGGCTCAGACCGCCGGCGGCGTGGACCAGGTCGGAGATCTGCTGGCCGTTGGGCTCGATGACGCCCAGGTAGCCGGGGTTCTCAAAGTAGACGCCGATGACCTGGTCGTTGAGCTTGGCCTTCAGGTCCTCCAGGTCCATGGTGCCCTGGGAAGTGGCGGCCACAGGCTGGAAGGTGATGCAGCTCTCGCCGTAGTTCTTCATGGCCTGGAGCTTGTCCGGGTCCATGTACTCCGGCACCAGCACCACGCTGCGGCCGGTGATGCGCTGGGCCATGCGCACGGTGGTGGCGGCCGCCTGGGCCCAGTCCATGGTGGGGACGTTGACCACGTCCATGTCCACCAGCTCGGCCACCATGCTCTCATACTCAAACAGCGCCTGGAAGCGGCCCTCGTCGTTGTAGGGCTCGCCGCCGTAGGCGGTCAAAAACTCGCCCTTGCCGTTGATCTCGTCACAGATGGCGGGCACATAGTGCTGCCAGCAGCCCGCACCCAGGAAGTTCAGGTTCTTCTTGCAGCTGGTGTCCTTGCCCAGCAGGCCCTCCACGTGGCGGCGCAGGGCGTACTCGGATTCAAATGCGGGGGGCAGGTCCATTTCCTTCTTCAGCTTAAGCAGCTCGGGCACATTCTTGTGCAGCTCCTCCAGAGAGGACATACCCAGCTCGTGGAGCATCTCCTGCTGTACCTCGGGCACCGAGTTGGGAATATAGGGATGGCGTTCAAAGCCGTTCATAAAGTCCATTCCTCCTTGCAAACGTTATCGGGCCGGTCAGGCGATGCCGCCGCCGTCCACCACCAGCGCCGCGCCGGTGATCCAGCTGGCCAGGTCGGAGGCCAGGAACAGCACTGCGTTGGCAATATCCTCGGGCTGGCCGATGCGGGCCAGGGGACGGCTGGAGCCACAGTCGGCCAGGTAGTCGTCCATGTGTCCGTCGCCGGCCGTAACCGCGCCGGTCTGACGGCCCTCGTCCCGCAGCATGGCGGTGTCGGTGTCGCCGGGGTTGACGCTGTTGACGCGGATGTTCTTGGGACCGTGGTCAATGGCCATGGCCCGGGTGACATTGACGATGCCGCCCTTCACCGCGCAGTAGGCCGCGGCCTGGTCGCCGCCCTTGAGGCCCCAGCCGGAGCCGGTGTTGATGATGCTGCCGCCGCCGTTGGCCTCCATGACGGGGATCACGTGCTTGGAGAACAGGAACAGGCCCTTCAGACCCACGTCCAGCACGAAGTCCCACTCTTTTTCGGTCAGATCGGGAACCGCCTTGCGCACGGTGACGCCGGCGTTGTTGTGCAGGATATCGATTTTGCCCCAGCGGTCCACAATGGCCTTCACGGCCGCCATAACGCTTTCCTCGCTGGTCACGTCACATTGGAAGAATTCCACCTCACGGCCGGCATCCTGGAGCTTCTTGGCCTTATCCGCCCCCTTGGGGCTGATATCTACCATAGCCACTTTGGCGCCGTAGGCAGACAGCAGTTCCACCACGCCCAGTCCGATTCCGGAGCTTCCGCCAGTCACAACGGCGACCTTCCCGGTGAGATTCAAGGGGTCCTTCTTCTGCAGCATAATATGTTCCTCCTTCTGCAATGATGGCACATCGTTGCCCTGTGGGGCAGGATTTTCTTTGGATGCCCCTATACATTAGCAAACGGCGTGCCAAATGTGAAATTTCAAAAAACAAAAAATTCATGGCTGGGAAAATAGGATGGAATGACCGCTTTTTGGGCGCTGCTTCCCACTTTTCCCCCAAAAACAGCCCAAGGCCGCCCTCCCATCCCGGAAGCCGCCGCCGGAGCAGGGCAAAAAATTGTCAAACCAGGGGAGAAATGTTTGCCACGTGGCAAACATTGTCACGTCAAAAATCAAGGTTGGCAACTCTGAGGAAAGCGTGCTATAATGTCGAAAACGGCCTCTGCATTCCTATTTTGCTTCGTTTCTACGGATTTTGCAACGGTATCAGGGGATAAAGGAGGGAATCTGCATGTATCAAATGGAAGCCATCCGCCCGTCCATTGAACGTCTGTCCCTGGCGATTGCCAACTCTCTGCGTTTGGAAATTGCCATTTTTGACCGGGATCAGCTGTTTTTTTGTACCCCTACCTACCTGAAGAAAAAGGGCCGTACGGTCCACAGTCCCTCCATCCAAGAGGTTATGAACAGCGGCAGCGTGCTGGTCAACACTCCGGGAGAAATGCCCTCCTGCATCGGCTGCCGCTTCAAAAATCACTGTCCGGCCACCATTGAGATCCTGTGCTGCATCCGGGTGGACACCCAGGTGGTGGGGGTGGCGGCGCTGACCTCCTTTACAAAAGAGGGGCAAAAGCGTATCCAGGAGAACACCCCCCTGTATCTGGACGCGGTCACCGAGCTGGGCACCCTCATCAGCGACCACCTGAAAACCGCCGCCGGGGACCAGGGCAGCGCCAGCCAGGAGCACCTGCTGCAAAGCGCCCTGGACGTGAACAGCCAGCCTATGGTGCTGGCCGACCCCCACGGAGTGATCCTGCGGTACAACCAGCGGGCGGCCCAGCTCATCCAGTCCTGCGGGGCCACCATGGCCTCCCTGTGGCAGATCCTTCCTGAGGAGACGGTGCGCCGGCTGCTGCGGGGCAGCGACCTGTTTGAATACCGGGTGCCGGTGGGGGATGGCGTGGCAAAGCTCACCACCCGGGCCGTGCGGGTGGACGACCACATCTCCGCCGTGCTGCTGCGCTTTTCCGATGAGGTATTTCCCAAGGAGACCGGCGCGCCGGGCGGGATCGTGGGAGACAGTGCCGCCATCCAGTCCATCCACCGCATGGTGTCCAAGCTGGCCAACAGCCCCACCCCGGTGCTCATCACCGGGGAGACAGGCACCGGAAAAGAGCTGGTGGCCCGGGCCCTGCACAACCAGAGCAGCCGCAGCCGCTACCCCTTTGTGGCCATCAACTGCTCCAGCATTCCGGAAAATCTGTTTGAAAGCGAGCTGTTCGGCTATGAGGAGGGCTCCTTCACCGGAGCCAAAAAGGGCGGCAAGATGGGCAAGATCGAAATGGCCCAGGGAGGCACCCTGTTTCTGGACGAGCTGGGGGAGATGCCCCTGTCGGTCCAACCCAAGCTGCTGCGGGTCTTGCAGGAGTATGAGCTGGAGCGGGTGGGCTCCACCGAGAAGATCCACCTGGACATCCGGGTAGTAGCGGCCACCAACCGGAATTTAAAGGAGCTGATCCAGGAGGGCAAGTTCCGGGAGGACCTCTACTACCGCATCAGCGTCATCAACCTTGTCATCCCGCCCCTGCGGGAGCGAAAGGGGGATATCATTCCCATCGCCAAACACTATCTCCAGCGGCTCAAGCAGCGCATGGAGACCCCGCTTCAGACCTTCTCCCCCCAGGCCGAGCAGCTTCTGACCGAGTATCCCTGGCCCGGCAATGTGCGGGAGCTGCAAAACGCCATTGAATATGGGGCAAACCTGTGCGAGGAAAAGGAGCTCACTCCCGACGCTCTGCCCGAGTATCTCACCTGTCCTCCCCAGGACCTCCCCTGCAAGACTCCAGCCCCTCCCCGGGAGGAGGACCAGATCAAGGCCCTGCTCACCAAATACGGCTACACCCTGGAGGGCAAGAAGATGATCGCCAGCCAGCTGGGCATCAGCCTGCGGACCCTGTACCGCAAACTGGACCAGTATCAGCTGAGCGGAAAGAACTGATTTATTGTCACGAGTTGTCATGACATGTCGTGCCATGGCAATACAGCATGGCAAAAATGCCATTTCGGCATGGATTTTATCTTCCCCTTCTGTGGCAGATAAACAATTTAAATTTTATTTTGCTGCGGCTGTCCCTCCTTTTCGCTGGGGCAATCGCAGCATTTTTTTCGCGAATTTTAGCCAAAAAATGGGAGACACCTTTTTTCTTGCACAGCCCATGCCAAAGATTTGGCACAAAATTTGCTGATTTTTTTGGCATGGAATTTCAAAAAAGGAGGAACCCGTATGGACACCAACTATGGCATCCTGGCATTGATCCCACCCCTTGTGGCAATCGTTTTGTGCTTTGCCACCAAGCAGGTGCTGCTCTCCATGTTTGCCGGCCTGTTTGCCGGCACATTGATCATCAGCAACTGGAATCCCTTTGCCGGCGCCGCCCTGGCCCTGGATCAGATCGCTACCAACATGGCTGACAATGTGATTCTGCTCCTGTTCACCCTGTTTATGGGCGTGGGCATCTCGTTTATCTGGCGCCTGGGCGGCAGTTTGGCTCTGGCCGAAGCTGCCAAGCGCAGATTCAAAAAGAGACGTTCGGTTTGTCTGGGCACCTGGGGACTGGGCATGCTGTGCTCGGTCAACGACTGTCTGGTGGCCGCCGTAGACGGCAACGTGTTCCGTGATATCTGCAAAGACTACAAGATCTCCTCTGAAAAGCTCTCCTACGTGCTGGACTCCACCGCAGCTCCTGCCGCCGCTTTCTTTATCTCCGACTGGATCGCCTACCAGATCGGCATGATCGGCCAGGGCCTGGATGCCGCCGGCATCGACAGCATCACTCCCATGGGCGCCTACATCAAGAGCCTGCCCTTTAACATGTACTCCATCTTCACCCTGCTCTTTGTCGGTATGCTGATGTACACCGGCCGGGACTACGGCCCCATGCTCAAGGCCGAGGTCCGCTCCCTCACCACCGGCCAGTTCACCAAGCCCGACGCCCACCCCATGCTGAACGTGGGCCATGAGCTGGGCGAGCCCAAGCGCACCAAGCCTATGATCCGCTCCTTCGTGCTGCCCATCGTGGTCACCTTTGCCATCATCATCTTCGGCATTGTCTACACCGGCATGACCAACCCCGACCGGGCCGGCAACGACTTTATGTCCATCCTGGACGCCTGTGACGCCCAGCTTGCTCTGTACTGGGGCTCCTTCGGCATGGCGGTCACCGGCATCGCCGTGGCGCTGGCCTCCAAGATCCTCACCTTCGAAGAAACCATGAGCACCATCGTAGACGGCTTCAAGCTGATGTCCCTCACCGGCGCCATCCTGGTCATGGCCTGGTCCCTGGCCTCCGTGACCAAGAGCATGGGTCTGGGCGACTTCGTGGCCGCCACCGTGGGCAACAGCGTCCCCGTGGGCCTGCTCCCCGTCCTGGTTCTGGTGTGCTCCATCATCATTGCCTTTGCCACTGGCACCTCTTGGGGTACCATGGCCATCATGACCCCGCTGGCTATTCAGCTGGGCTATGCCATCACCGGCGACGTGAACTTTGCTGCCGGCATGTGCGGCGCGGTGCTCTCCGGCGCTATCCTGGGCGACCACGCCTCCCCCGTCTCCGACACCACCGTTATGGCATCCATCTTCTCCGGCGCAGACCACATCGACCACGTGGGTACCCAGCTGCCCTACGCACTCACTGTAGGCGGCGTGATTGCTGTGATGTATCTCATCTTCGGCTTCACCCGAGTGTCTCCCTTCATCCTGCTGCCCATCGGCGTGGTGATCCTCTACTGCTTGCAGATCATCTTCCACAAGTGGTCCTTGAAGCGCTACCATATTGATCCCAGTTACCGGAAATTTATGACGGAAGACCACAAGCAATAATTCCCACCCATCCTTTCCCGAGGACCCGGACGAGCTTTCGTTCGGGTCCTTTTTGTTGCCATAGACCGGCCTACTTTTCAAAGAAATTAAGGTCTTGAACATAATTCTAAACAGTACCTGACCAGCAAAGCAACGGGCAGGCCAAGGAAGACTTTTGGAAAATATGCCACGGATTGCAAATTGTTCTCCCTCACGCTATAATAATTGCACCGCGTTTGGCACAAGGGCGGCACGTTTACGGCGCAGACAGGCGCCGGGCAGGAGGGACCACGTCTGGCATGAAGGGTGAGACAAAGGGGACGCGAACCAAGCAGCAGCTCTACCGCTGTGCTATGGAGCTGTTTCGGGAAAAAGGCTATGACAAGGTCTCCGTGGATGAGATCGTGCGGAAAGCGGGAACCGCTAAAGGCACCTTCTATATCTATTTCAGCTCCAAGGCGGACATTATTACCGAGATGCTGCGACAGTATGACGATTACTACGACGGGGTGATTGCCGGGCTGGATACAAGCTGGCCTGTGGAGCGCCGTCTGCGGCATATCATTCAGGCCTCCTGCCGGTTTACCCAGGATGTGATCGGCCTGGACCTGATCCGTGTGCTGTACATCAAGGAGATTTCCGGCTCCGGCCGGGAAGTGCGGGAGCTCAATGAGGAGCGTGCCCTGTTCCGTATCCTGGTGTCCCTGCTGGAGGAAGGCCAACGCACCGGCCAGTGCACCACGGCCATGCCTGCTCAGGAACTGGCCATGCTGATTCTGCGCGGCATCCGCTCCACCTTTTTTGAGTGGTGCTGCCAGGACGGCGCCCTGGACCTGACCCAGGAGGCACTCTCCTTCTGGACCGTCTTTTCCCAGGGCCTCTTTCTCAAAACCGAAAAATAAGTTTCATTTTCCCGGTTGGAGCTTTGTCCAACCGGGAATTTTTTAAATAATTTAGCGCATTAAATCGGCAGCGTACTTGACATCAAATGACAATGCCCCTATAATAATAAAAACATGACTGCGGTCATGTTTAAGGGCGGAGAACATGAGGAAAGGATCTGATCCTACAATGACAAACAACAAGTCGCTGGAAAAGAAATCAGGCGGAATCCTTGGTACCATTGAACGGGTTGGCAACGCCCTGCCCCATCCCTTTATCCTGTTTTTGTACCTGGTTGTTGCCCTGATCGTCCTGAGCACAGTTCTGGCCGCCATGGGCGTGTCTGCGGTGAACCCCACGACCGGTGAGGAAGTTGCCGTGCAGAGCCTGCTCACCCGGGACGGCATGGTATGGATCCTGGGCTCGCTGGTGAGTAACTTCTCCGGCTTTGCCGCTCTGGGCATCGTGCTGGTAATGCAGATGGCCATCGGCGTCACCGAGTCCAGCGGACTGCTCACCACCGCCATCCGCCGCGCCGTGCTGGGCGTGCCCACCTGGGCTCTCACCGCTACGGTGCTCTTTATCGGCATCAACGGCTCCATTGCCTCCGAGGCCTCCATCATCTTCATTCCCCCTCTGGCTGCCGCTGCATTCTTTGCCGCCGGCAAGCACCCCCTGGCCGGCCTGATCGCGGGCTATGCCGCCACCAACGCCGGCTTTACCGCCAACATCATGATCACCGCCACCGACGCCCTGCTCTACGGCGTCACCCAGGAGGCGGCCCAGATGATCGACCCCTCTTACACCACCACCCCCGCCAACAACTGGTACTTCATGATCGCCTCCTGCTTTGTGCTGACCATTGTAGGTACCTTCATCAATGACCGCATTATTGAGCCTCGCCTGGGCAAGTTTACCGGCAGCGAGGTAGACCAGGCCCGGGATGCCACCGCCCTGGAAAAGAAGGGCCTGCGCAACGCCGGTATCTTCTCTGTTATCTTCATCGCCCTCATCCTCATCGGCCTCATCCCCTCCAACGGCATTCTCCGGGGCGATGACGGCTCCATCATCAACGGTCCCTTTGTCACCGGTCTGGTGCCCTTCCTGCTGGCCTACTTTGTTCTGGTGGGTGTGGTGTACGGCTTTACCGTGGGTACCTTTAAAAAGCTGGAGGATATCCCCCGTGTGATGGCCGATTCCCTCACCTCCCTCACCGGCTATATCGTGCTGGTCTTTGTCATCGCCCAGTTTATTGCCATCTTCAACTACACCAACCTGGCCATGGTCATTGCCGTCAACGCCGCCTCCTTCCTGAGCCACATCGGCCTGACCGGCGTGCCCCTGATCCTGGCCATCCTGCTGGTCACCACCTTCGTCAACTTCTTCATGACCAGCGGCACCGCCAAGTGGTACATCTTTGCCCCCATCTTTGTACCTATGTTCATGATGCTGGGCTACTCCCCCGAGTTTGCCCAGGTGGTCTACCGCATTGCCGACTCCTGCACCAACCCCATCACCCCCATCTACCCCTATCTGCCCATGGTCATCGGCATGGCGGCCAAATACGACAAGAAGTTCGGTATGGGCAATGTCATCTCCATGATGATCCCCTACTCCTTCGGCTTCCTCATCATCTGGACCATCTTCGTCATTGCCTGGATGTTCCTGGGTCTGCCCCTGGGCCCCGGCGCCTCGGTCTTCCTGGCTTAACCTAGGTCTCAAGTTCTGCCAACCGCCCCCAGCCCGGGGCGGTTGGCCCTGATTTTAGGAGGACAGTATGTCTTACACAAAGCTTCTCTGCGGCCAGCTCTACGACGGTCTGGAGGACCGCCTCCAGCCCAAACAGGAGATTCTGATCCAGGATAACACCATTCTGGAGGTGGGCAGCCACACCGCCTCCCCCCAGAGCTGCCGGGTCATTGATCTGAGCGCCCTCACCGTCACCCCCGGCATGATCGACGCCCACGTCCACGCCTCCTTCTTTGACTGGCGGGAGATCGGCAAGGATGCGGTGTACTATTCCGACGGCATGCGGGCTCTGGCTGCCGCTCAGTGTGCCCGCATGGCGCTGTCCGGCGGCTTTACTACCATCCGCCACGTGGGCTGGTTCCGCCAGGACTACTCCCTGGATGTGAAGCGGGCCATTGACGCAGGCTTCATTCAGGGCGCCCGCATGGTGGCGGCCCCCCACTTCCTGTGTACCCCCGGCAGCCACGGGGACTCCACCCAAAGCTTGGCCGTCAATCCCGCCCTGTCCAACTTTATGGAGGGGCAGTACCCCACCATGGGCAGTGGGGCCGACTTTTTCCGCAATGCCGTGCGCCATGAGGTAAAGATTGGTGCCGACTTCATCAAGATCATGGCCACCGGCGGCTTCTTCACCCCCAACGACTCCCCGGAGGACATCCAGCTCTCCGATGAGGAGCTGAAAGCCATCATCGACACCGCCCACGCTCTCCACACCACCGTCACCGCCCACGCCTACACCTCCGAGCTGGTGGATAAGCTGGCCGATTTGGGCATCGACGGCATTGAGCATGCCTCCCTGGTAGATGGGGAGACCATCCGCCGCCTGGAGGACCAGGATATCTATGTGGTCCCCACCCTCTGCCCCTACGACGAGATTGTCCTGCTGGACGAGGAGAAGCTGGCACAAAAATCCCCGGAGTTCCAGCGCAAGCTGCACCACTATCGGGACCATCTGGTGGAGAGCCGCCGCCTGCTGCTGGACAGCAATCTGCGCCTGGGCTACGGCACCGACCTGGTGGTGGGCTACCAGAACTACGAGTGCGGCCGGGAATATTCCGCCTGGCTGCGCAACGGAGTGGACCCCTACCGGGCGCTGAAGGCCGCCACGGCGGAGAATGCCCGCATCCTGGGCCTGGCCGACCGGATCGGCACCATTGAGCCCGGCAAGCTGGCCGACGTGGCCGCCTGGGGCCGGGATCTGCTGAAAGACCACGCCGCTCTGCTGGACTGCGCCTTTGTCATGAAGGAGGGCGTGGAGAGCCAGCCCCGCACCATGCTGTATAAGGAGGAGTTGGCATGAGCTACCAGCAGCATCTGGAGACCATCACTCAGATCGGCCGGGAGTACCGCTACTATAAAAGCGTGGAGTCCCTCTTTGAGCTGGACCAGTGGTCCGCCCTGCCTCCTCAGGGGGGAGCCTACCGCCAGGAGATGGCCGCTTACATTGCCCGGGAGAAAAACCGCCTCTACTGTACCGACCAGGCCGCCCGGGAGGAGGAATACTTTTCCCAGGTGTCCCTGAACGAGATCGAAGATGAGATAGAGCGGGGCGTGATCCGCACCTTCTTGCAGCGCCGTCGGGTGGCCGCCCGCACCCCGGAGGAGCTCCAGCGCCAGTATAGCCTCATCAAGGCCGAGTGCATGGCGAAGTGGAAGCAGGCCCGGGAGTCAAAAGATTACCGCATCTTCCAGCCCTGGCTCCAGCAGGCCTTCGATCTGAAAGGGCAGATCGCCAAAGCCATTGACCCCGACCGCCCCGCCTTTGACACTCTGGTGGGGCTCACTGACGAGGGGGCCCGGGTGGATGAGATCTCCCGGGAGTTTGACGTGCTGAAAGAGGGCCTGCGGGCTCTGATGGCCAAGCTCTCCCACGGCACTGCGCCGGAACCGGTGGACTATCCCCAGGCAGATCCGGCCGCCATGTCCGCCTTTGCGCAGAGCCTGGCCCGGGAGCTGGGCTTTACCACCGACCTTGGCACCTTTAACGACCAGGTCGTCCACGGCTTTACTTCCTTTATGGGCCCCCGGGACGCCCGGGTGTCCACCTACCGCTCGGGCAGCCATGAACTCATCTTTACCTGCCTCCACGAGGCGGGCCACGCCATGTACTCCTCCGGCAGCGGCCAGCGGGCCATTGACGCCGGGCTGTGGGGCGGCGTGGAGGGGGGCTTCCATGAGGCCAACTCCCGCTTTTATGAAAACATGGTGGGCCGCAGCCGGGCCTACTGGGACTACTGCTTCCCCAAACTGACCGCCGCCTTTCCCCAGTTTGCCGCCCTGGACCAGGAGACCTTCTACCGCGGACTCCACCGGGTTCAGCCCAGCCTCAAGCGCATTGCCTCCGACGAGGTGACCTACAGTCTCCATGCCATTCTCCGCTTTGAGCTGGAGCGGGACTACTTCGCTGGGATTCTCCATGCCCAGGACATGGCCCAAGCCTGGAACGAGAAGTACCGGGACTACCTGGGCATCTGCCCCCCCGACGACACCCAGGGAGTCCTCCAGGATATGCACTGGGCGGGGGATTACATCGGCTACTTCCAGAGCTACGCCCTGGGCAACATTTACGACGGCCAGATTCTCCAGGCCCTGGAGCGGGACATGCCGGACTGGCAGGAGGATATCCGCCAGGGCAAATTCACCCCGCTCAACGACTGGATGAGAACAAATATCTGGAGCCACGGCTGCTGTCTCACCGCCGGAGAGCTGGTACAGCGCATCACCGGCAGCTCGCTGGATGCCCGGCCCTTCCTGGCCTATTTGGAACAAAAATATTCCGCCATTTACGGCCTGCCATCCCAATCAATCGAATAGCATAACACCCCGGTTTTTCCAATTGTCTGGTAAAACCGGGGTGCTTTATTATCCAGGCGGCGAGCCAAATTTTGAACGAACCAGCCTAAACAAAAATTCCAGCAAGATTTCTCTTGCTGGAATTTTTATGTTTCGGAGAACGATTACAGGAAAACGCCCCGTTCCAACAGCTGCTTCTCCAGATCCCGCACATGGAGAGACGCATTGGGGTTGAGTGCCGCACCTGCTCCGCGGCAGATGGCATTGATCAGCGACATGCAGCTGGCATAGCAGGGGAAATAGGCGCTGGAAGTAACCGAGCAATGGAATACCAGGTCTGCATATGGGTAAGCTGGAGAAAGACCTGTGTCGGTAATCAGGACAATGGGAATCCCTTTTTCATGCAGATCCCGCAGCGAGTCCACAATCAATTTGGTATATCGGGGGAAGCAGAAGGCAATGACCAGATCTTCTGTGCTAATGGTAGAAATCTGGTCCAGATATTCTCCCACACCGCCCGTCATCGTATGGACCTGAAGTCCCAGATACCGCAGCGTACTGGCCAGGTGCTCCGCCAGCGCAGAGGAAGATCGCCCGCCCAGTGCGTAGATTCCCTTCGCCGACTGAAGCATTTGCAGCAGGTGATCCATATTGTCCAGATTGATGGGATTGGTGAGGGTGGACTGAATATTGGCCATATCTTCCTCTAACACCTCCGAAAAAGGAGAGTGCTCCGATTGAGGAGACAAGCTGCTGCGTGAAATCTTGTTATACATCGTCAGCTCGGAATGGACATAATCAGAAAAAATCTTTTTAAAGTCGCCAAACCCTGAAAATCCCAGCTGGTTGCAAAACTTGATGATTGTGGTATCACTAACCCCAATATTTCTGGCCAGTGCAGTAATGGATAGAAAGGGAATTTGATAATAATTATCTACTACATAGGCTGCAACTTGCTTTTGTGCCGCGGGAAAAGAATCTTGTTCTTTCATGATCCGCTCCAATAGTTCCTGCATCCTAAATACCTCTTTTCTCGGGAACCCCCCCGTAAAAATAAAGTTTCTTGTATTTGATTATAGCATAGACTGACAAAAAAACCCACATATATTTCGTTTTACTTGAAGGATTTCGGATTGTGCAAAACGCAAAACCCAGGGAGAAAAATTTTTATTTTTTTATTTCAAAGTGCTTGCAAAAATATTTTTTTGTGATATCATTGCGGTAAGGAAGAATATTCTTCTTGTCTGGCCAGACAAAAAAGAAAAATTTTTCTGGGAGGGGAGAGTGCCAAAGTATTGCTGCCTTGTATTCGGCTCTGACCGACTCAAATCAGAACCATTGCTGACAGCCTTTCCTTTGGTCGACCAACACTCCGCACTCAAAAGAAGGGAGAAATCATACCATGATACCTGTAGAAAACATCTCCAGTTCAACAATGGGCAATCTCCTCTATTATGTGGCGATTGTAGGACTGTTGTTGGTGGTAGCTACGCTGATCCGGTTAAAGGTTCCTCTGTTGCGGAAAGCCTTCATTCCCGCCTCTTTGCTGGCTGGACTGATTGGCTTGGCTCTTGGCCCATACGCACTGGGAGTAATTCCCCAGGATATGATGTCCTCTATTGGAACACTGCCCACCCACATGATCACCGTGGTATTTGCCTGCATGCTTCTGGGCGTAAAAAAGCAGGAGTCCGGCAAGGAAGTTTTTCACGATGCAGCTGCTGGTTTGGGCTGGCTTTGGTCCAACAGCTTTATGCAGGTAGGTGTGGCCAGTCTGCTGTGTGCGGTGCTGTTTACTCCTGTGTTTGGCGTAAATCCTCTCTTTGGATCTCTGTTTGAAATCGGCTTTGCCGGAGGACACGGTACCGCCGGCGGTATGGCCAGTGTCTTTAAAGAGCAGCTGAATTGGGCTGACGGCGCCGACTTGGCCATGACCACAGCTACCATTGGTCTGCTGTGCGGCATTTTCGGCGGTATGATCATCATCAACTACGGCGTTCGCAAGAAGTATACCAAGGTCCTGACCGAGCCTGCCACCGGCGGCACCGCCAAAGAAGTGTTCCCCGAGGGTGAGCGTGAGCCTGCTGCTCATATGACCATCAGCCAGGACGTGGTCGAGCCCTTCGCCTTCCACCTTGGCATTATCGGCATCTCCATTCTCATCGGCCGCATCATCGTGTGGGGCTTTGCTCAGATCTTTGGTTACTCCGGTCTGCCCCTGTTCCCCTTCGCCATGATCGGTGGCTGGCTGCTGAATGCCATCATGCAGCGCACTTCTCTGCGGAACCTGCTGGACCGCAACATTTTCCAGCGCATTCAGGGCATGGCGCTTGAGATCCTGGTCGTGGGTGCCATGGCTTCCATCAAAATCCCTGTGGTGCTGGCTTACTGGGCTCCTCTGCTGATCGGTTCTGTTGTGATCATTGCTCTGATGGTGCTCTGGTTCTTCTGGCTGAGCCCCCGGATCTTCCAGGACTGCTGGTTTGAGCAGGGTATCATTCGCTTTGGTGCGTTCACCGGCGTTGCTGCCGTGGGCTATATGCTTCTCCGCACCGCCGACCCCAAAATGGAAACTGAGGCTGGAACCATCTATGCTCTGGACTGCCCGCTCATGAGCCCCTTTATCGGCGGCGGACTGGTTACCACGGCATATCCCTATATCATTCAGAGCTTTGGCGCTTTGAATACTGGTTTGATCTTCTGTGCAGGCTCCATCGCAATTATTCTGCTGCTGCGAGTCCTGTTCTGGAATCGGAATTTCAAAAAACAGCAGCGGTGAGCTTTCCGCTGTCCTGCCCATAGAAATTGATCCACGTGCAAGGAAAGATTGGAGGAGAGTCATGTGGAAGAAACAGTTGCTGTAATTGGAGCTGGTAATGGCGGCACTGCAATCGCCGGCTATCTGGCCAGCTGCGGTGCAAAGGTCAACCTGTGCGATTTGTTCCCAGAGTATTTGGAAGGAATCAAGAAAGCGGGCGGCATTGAACTGGTTTTGGATGATAAGACCAGCTTTCAAACACTGAATCTGATCACCGCGGATGTATCGGAAGCCATTTCCGGCGTGCGGCTGATCATGGTGGTCACCCCCTCGTTTACCCACCGCATTATTGCCCGCTCCTGTGCCCCTGTGCTTCAGGATGGACAGATCGTTGTACTCAATCCTGGTCGTACAGGCGGAGCCCTGGAATTTTTGGAGGTCATCCAGAAAGAGGGCTGCCACAAAGACATCATTGTGGCGGAAACACAAACACTCATCTATTCCTGCCGGAAGATCGGGGACAACAAGGCAGAAATATATGGGGTAAAAAAAGAAGTGGATCTGGGCGCATTCCCTGCAAACCGCACCCAGGAGGTGCTGGACGCGCTCCATCCCTACTATCCCCAATTCCAGGCGGCCAAAAACTGCCTTGAAACGAGCCTGTCCAACATCGGCGCACTGTTTCATCCCTCTCCGGTCCTGCTGAATATCGGCCGGATCGAAAACGACAAAAACGGTTACCGCTACTATTGGGACGGAATCACTCCTTCGGTGGCCGTGTTGGTCAAAGCCGTGGACCAGGAGCGAATGGCAGTCGCCCATGCCTTTGGTGTTGAAGTACTTAGTGCGGAGGAGTGGCTGCGCCAATCCTATGACACCTATGGAGACAGCCTCTATGAGCTGCTCCAGCACAATCAGGCCTATGGTGACATTCAGGCCCCGCACACCATCCAGGCCAGATATGTGACCGAGGACGTCCCCATGAGCCTTGTTCCCATTTCTGAGCTTGGGCGCATCGCAGGCGTTCCCACCCCCAACATTGATTCGGTGATCACTCTGACGTCCACAATCTATCAGAGAGACTTCCGCGGCGAGGGACGCAATGCTGTGAATCTGGGCATCCAGGAAATGACCTTGGCACAGGTTGCTCATTACTTTGAAACCGGTAAGAAAGAAAAACTCAGTCCCTGTTGACGGGCGAGACAAAAAGGGAGGCAGAATCATGAGCGTCAATCTTTTATTTCTGAATAATGAGGATATGGACCGGCTGGGCGCCGGCGACATGCAGGCCGCAATTCACGACGTAGAGCGCGCCTATGTTCTGGTGGAGCAGGGGGACGTATTAGTCCCCGGCAAGTGCGTGATGCGTTGGGGCTCCACTCCGGAGGATGAAAACGTGCTGGGCCGTATCAATGCTATGCCCGGATACATCGGCGGCGAGTATAACATGGCCGGCATCAAGTGGATCGGCAGCGGCCCCCAGAACTATAAGAAGGGTCTACCCCGCGCCAGCGTCACCGTGATCCTCAATGATCCGGACACCAAGCTTCCCGTCTGTGTGGCCGACGGCACCGAAGTCAGTGCCAAGCGCACCGGCGCATCCGGCGGTGTGGCTATGAAGCTGCTTGCCCGCAAGGATGCCCAGGTGATGACCATCTGCGGTGCCGGCGCTCAGGGCCGTACCCAGCTGGAGGCCGCACTGATCGTCCGTCCCTCCATCCATACGGTCTATGTCTACGATATCCGCATGGAAAGCTCGAAAAAGTTCGTGGAGGAAATGAGCGCCAAGTATCCCGGCGTTGACATCATCCCGGTGGAAACCCCGGAGGAGGGCTGCCGCAAGAGTGATATCATTGTCACCGTTACCTTGGCCAACGAGCCCATTGTCCAGGCTGACTGGATCAAGAAGGGTGCCTTAATGCTGAACATGGCGGATTATGAATTCACCTATGACTGTGTGAAGATGGCCGATAAAATCGTTGTCGACAACTGGGACACCATCAAGCACCGCATGATCAGCACCGTGGCGCTCATGTGGAAAGACGGCCTGATCAAGGATGAGGACATCTACGCGCAGCTGGGCCAGATTCTGGATGGTCAGAAGAGCGGCCGGGATAACGAGGATCAAATCATCTACTTCAACGCGGTTGGAACCGGCATTCTGGATCTGGCTGTCACCACCCGCTGCTATCGGAAGGCTGTGCAGGAGGGTGTCGGCACCACGCTGACTTACTGGAAATAACAAATCGTTTTCGTCATATTGCGCACAATGCCGCGCTCTCCATGCTGAATTGCAGGAGAGCGCGGCACTTTTTATCATCTGACAGCCTCTATACCTCATCTCTTGGGGATCAGCGCCTCATAGTCCTTCAGCGCCTGGTCCCAGCCGCTGTATGCCGGGTCAGAGCGGTGGTCGGTCAGCCCGCCCCGGTCCCGCAGATAGTCAGCCAGGAAGGAGGTGACCTTCACCGAGCCGAAGTGGTTCAGGTGATCTCCCTTGTCAAAGGTATCCTTGGTCCAGTCGATACCAAGAGGCTCCAGATTCAGATCCACGTAGTCACATCCCAGCTCGTCGGCAAATGTTTGGATGCCGTTGTGCCGCTCATAGCTCCAGTTGACGGGGCTGGGCGTGCTCACCAGCAGCAGCTGGGCGCCGTGGCGGTCGCACAGCTCCTTGATGGCCTTCACATAGTACTGGTTCACCAGGGCGATGGAGGCCGCCTTGTCTGTGGGGTGCATATATTCCTTGTTGTCACAGGGCACCACCTTGGTAATGTGGGCGTGGCCTTTATAGGGGTGGGTCTGGGTAGCGGTGACCGACTGGGTAAAGTCATCCGAACTCAGCCTCTTCCAGCGGTCGTGATAGCGAAATACCGGGAAGGTGCTGGACAACTCCTCCAGCACCACGTTGTCCAGCTTGATGGGGCGGTAGATGGCCAGCGTCTCCAGAATCACCACCTTGGGCTTCTGCTTCTCCAGGGCCCGCTCCAGCAGGGTCTTGGTGTAGGTAAGCTTCTGGGCGTCGGTGCCGCAGGTAAAGCTGGTGTAGCCGGTCTCCTTCCACATCAGCAGCGGGGAGTAGGAGTTATAGGATTCGCTGTCCCCCATGACCAAAATGTCGATGGAGTCCGGGGGCTCGGCCAGGATGCCGTTGGCCCGGACATGCTCCATTCCCGCCTCCTCTGTGTTATCTTTCGGAATAAATATACGTGATATAATGAAAAACAAGGCGATCAGGCCGGCAAAGAAGAGCAGCCAGGCCATCACCCGCCTGAAATAAGCCATGGAAAGCCTCCTTGGAAATCAGAATCCCGCATAGATGGGGTCCACCGGCACATAGCCCGCACCGTAGGCGCCGAAGATGACAAGGGCCAGGATGACCCCATAGTAGACGGCCACCCGCACCAAAACCGGCGACTCCAGGAGCCGGGTCCCAAGGTGGACGCCCCGCTCCTGCATCAGGCTGACCAGGAAGATGATGCCCATGAGAATGGCCACGATGAGAAAATCTTTTTTCCCCATTCCCAGGGTAAACAGGCTCTGGTCCTGGACAGAGGTGAGGGAGAACTGGGTGACCATCTTATGGAACATGGCCAGCCCATTGTGCAGCCCGTTGGCCCGGAAGAACAGCTCTCCGATGCACACCAGCACGCCGGTGCGCACGATCTGAAAGCCCTGGTAGGGGATGCTGGTGCGGGAGATGCCCAGCCGGTCGGTCAGCTTGACGGTCAGCGGCTGGGTCAGATTGCCCATCAAAATGAGGGCAAAGTGGTACAGGCCAAAGAAGATATAGTTCCAGGCCGCTCCGTGCCACAGTCCGTTGCACAGCCAGACACAAAACAGGGCGATGGACCCGGCCACCAGGGGGCCGTAGTGGCTGCCCAGGCGCTTGCGGGCTTTGGTGGTCAGCTTTTTCAGCGGCTTGGACATGGACAGGGGGTAGAAGATATAGTCCTTGAACCAGGTACCCAGAGAGATGTGCCAGCGCTGCCAAAACTCGGGGATGGAGCGGGAGAAGAAGGGGCGCTGGAAATTCTCCGGAATCTGAAAGCCGAAGATCCGACCCGCGCCCACTGCCAGGTCCATGGTGCCGGAGAAGTCCATGTAGAGCTGGATGGTGTAGCACACGGCGGCCACGGCAATGACCAGCCCGTCGTAGTCCTCATAGTGATCAAAGACCGTCTTGATGAGCAGATTGAGCCGGTCGGCCACCAGAATTTTTTTGATTAAACCGTAGCTCATCCGCTGCAGGCCCAGCAGGAAGTTTTGGTAGCGCAGCGGGGGCGCCTCCCACAGCTGCCGGGCCGTCTGCTCATAGCGGCAGATGGGCCCCTCCATAAGCAGGGGGAAGAAGCTGAGATAGAGAGCCAGGCGGAAGAGATTGCGGTCGGCCGGGATCTTCTGGCGGTAGACGTCAAAGAGGTAGGAGGCCGCCTGCATGGTGTAAAAGGAGATGCCGATGGGCAGCAGGAAGTAGGGGATGCGCAGCGTAATGGGAAGGGCCCATGCATGGAACAGGGCGTTGAAATTAGAGAAAAAGAAGGGGGTATATTTCAGCACCACCAGCATGCCCAGCTGGAACAAAAGCCCCAGGGCCAGAATCCTGCGCTGTCTGGTCTGGGCTCTGGCCCGAAGGGCCCGCCGCTCCTCCTTGGGGGCCTCCTCCAGGTCCTGTCTGGCACGGGCCTGCTCATGGGCCAGCCACCGCCCAGTGTGGTACATGGAGAGGGTGGACAGGAGCAAATAGGCGATCAGTTTCCCGCTGACCGCCCAGAAGCACACATAACTAAACAGCAGCAAAACCGCCCGCCGGCCCCGCTGCCCCGCCACGGCGTAGAGCAAAACGGCGGCCGGCAGGTAGAGGGCCAGATATCCGGGGGAGAAGTAGGAGGAGAAGGAGAGCATCTCAGCCTTCCTCGCGCAGGCGCTGGATCATCTCCCAAAGGCGCTGGGCGGAGTTGAAGTTTTCCGGGATGATCTCCACGGTGGGAATGGTCACATCAAAGGCATCCTCCATCTCCGCCACCAGGGAGAGGATGTCCAGGGAGTCCAGATAGTGTCCGTCGATCAGCTCCTCACAGTGGAGGTAGTCCACATCGGGCTGGATCTCGTTCAAAATAGTCAGCAGCTCTTCCATACGATCGTCTCACTTTCTTTTATCATTCATAATGGGGTGTGTTCCAGGTACAGGTTTCAATCGGGCGGCGCAGGCAGAGCACCTGTCCGTCCGGGCGGCGCAGCAAAACAGAGGGCAGGTCCCGGCTGAGGAACAGGCTGATTCCCTCGGTCATGCAGTAGGCCCCGGCGCGGCCAAAGGCCAGCACGTCTCCGATCTCCAGCCGGGAGAGAGGGAGCTGCTTGACCAGGATGTCATTGACGGTACACAGGGAACCGCAGATGTTCCAGTTCTCCACGCCGTCGCCGCTCCGGGGAGGCAGCAGCGCCACCTGGGGGCGGCGCATGGCCATGCTCTGGCCGAAGTAGACCAGCTGGTGGATGCCCCCGTCCACAATGGCGTAGTTCTGACCCTGGTTGGTTTTCCGGTCCACCACCCGGGTCACATAGGTACCGCAGCTGGCGGCGATGCTCCGCCCCAGCTCTAGGGTAAGTGTGCCGGGAAAGGACAGCTGGGCCAGCTGCTGGGCTGCCTGGACCAGAACCTCCTCGTCCTGCTCCGCGTCGTCAGCAAAGTAGGACACGGGGAAGCCGGGCCCCAGCTCCAGCTCGGGGATAGGACCGTACTGGTCCTGGAGGGAGGTAAGAAACTCCTCCAGCATGCGAAGCTCCCGGGCCAGCCTTTTGACCGAGGTTTTTTGGGTGCCGGAGAAGTACTGGATGCCCCGCACCTCCATCCGGGGATCGAGGTGGGCCAGGATCTCCTGGATCTCCTGCCGCTCCAGGCCAAACTGGCTGCCGCTGGTCAGGCGCAGCAGCAACTTGAGACGCCGGTCATACTTCTGGGCCACCCGGCACAGCAGCTGGTACTGGGCCATGGACTCCACGGTGCAGATCATCTGCTCCACGTCCTCCCGGCTGGCCAGCTCCTCCATCCACTGGGGGTCCTTATACACTCCAGAGATCACATACTGGCTGGGGTCCAGGCCAAGCTGGCGGCAGATAGCGTACTCCCCTGGGGAGCAGATCTCCAGCCGCTCCACCAGTCCGCCCAGCTCCCGGGCTAGGAAGGGGTTGGCCTTCACCGCATAGCACAGGCCGGTGTCCGGGGGCAGGACAGCCCGCAGGTGTGCCACCCGCCGCTCCAGCTCCTCCCCGTCAAAGAGATAGAAGGGGGTGGGGAAGCGCTCCGCCAGGGAACACAGCTCCGATTCATGCATGGCTTCCGCCCCCTTTCAGCAGTTCTTTCCGGTCGATCTTTCCGTTTTTGGTCAGCGGGAAGCGCTCCACCGCCGTCAGGGTGCTGGGCACCATGAAGTAGGGGAGCTGCTCCTTGATCTGGCGGCGCAGCTGGGCCGCCTCCACCTCGCCCACGTAGAAGGCGTGGATCTTCTGCCGCTCCTCCTGGTAGACGCAGCAGCACCGGTCCACCCCCGGAAGGGCGGACACCGCCCGCTCGATCTCCTCCAGCTCCACCCGGTGGCCCAGGTGCTTGATCTGGAAGTCCTTGCGGCCGCTGTACATAAGCTCTCCGTCCTGGGTGTACCGTCCCAAATCACCGGTGCGGTAGATGAGCTCGGGGTAGGCGGGGTTGCGGGGGTCAGGCACAAAGGCGGCCGCGGTCTGCTGGGGCGAGCGGTAGTAGCCCAGGGCCAGCGCAGTGCCCCGCACGCACAGCTCTCCAACGGGGCCGGGCTCGCGAATCTCCCGGTCCTCCCCGTCCAGCAGGAAGACCTCCTCGTTGGGGAAGGGACGGCCAATGGGGATACCCCCCTGGTAGTCCCGCTCCCGGTCCAGGATGTGGTAGGTACAGTTGCAGGTGATCTCGGTGGGACCATAGAGATTCACGAACTGAGCCTGGGGGAGGTGGTCCATCCAGGTCTTCAGGTGCTTGAGGGGCATGACCTCCCCGCTGAAGAGCACCTTGTTCACCGTGTCCGGGGTGCGGTAGTCCAGGCCGTGGAAGGTGCTGATGAGGCACAGGGCAGATACCGCCCAGATGAGGGCGGTGACCTTGTGCTCACACAAAAAGTCCAGCAGCTCCTTGGGCCGGGAGAAGAGCCGCCGGGGAATGATGACCAGGGTGGCCTGGGCCTTCAAGGCCCCGTAGATGTCCTTTACCGACACGTCAAAGTCAAAGGGGGCCTGGTTGCCGATGCGGTCGTTTGAGGTAAAGGAGAAGGTGTCGGCAAAGACGTCGATAAAATCCAGCACCGAGCGGTGGCTCACCAGCACCCCCTTGGGCAGCCCGGTGGAGCCGGAGGTAAAGTTGACGTAGAGGGGGTCGGTGTCGATCATGGACGCCCGGATGGCGGCCAGCGGGGACTGGTCCTCCTGGCTGATCATCAGCTCCTCCACCAGCAGGATGGAGGAGGCGGGGAAGATCTCTTCCATCACGCCCCGGTGGGCCTGGTCCGTGATCACACAGGAGGCCCCCAGCACAGACTGGATCTGTTCCAGCCGGGCTGTGGGCAGCTCGGGGTTGAAATAGGAGTAAAAGCCGCCGGCATATACCACGCCGAAGAAGGCGCTCAGGGCGGCGCAGCCTTTTTCCATGTAGACGGCCACCGGCTGCCGGGGCCGGATATGCCGGGACAGGGCGGCGCCCACCGCCCGGCTGATATGGCACAGCTCCTGGTAGCTCAGGCTGTGGGTCTCATCCACACAGGCGGTCTGGTCCGGCGAGAGGGAGGCAGCCCGCTCCAGGTATTGAAGCACGTTTCGAATGGGAATCACCTGCCGTAGTAAAATGAAACAGCTCTGATCCGCTGTTTGACCTTATCATAGCAGGCGCTGCTTAACGATTTACGGTAAGGAATCTTAAAGATTCTTAACCTGTATATTCAGCCAGCGTACAGGTAGGCCCTCTTTTCCAGGGAAAAAATAAGCCGCCAGATGCGCGACAGAGGCATCTCAGGTCGCGCATCCGGCGGTTTTATCCGTGCATTTATATACAATTTGTTATAAGTTGAATTGAATATTACTGTTTTCAGCGCCGGCGGCCAGCCAGTTGGCCCTTCAGCTTCTGCCGCAGCCGCAGCACCTGGGACACATGGTAGTTTGACACCACATCCTCGGTGGTCTCCGAGGCACCGGGCTCCTCCCGGCTCACCTTCGCCCCCAGGGCCAGCAGAGCCTGCCGGTTTTCCCGGTTCAGGCGGCCCACCGACGGCATGGCACACAGGGCCTCCAGCTCCACCAGCAGCGCCTGGGCGGTATCCTCGCAGGTGGTCAGCCGCTGGATCTCCCGCTTCTGCCGCTTGCGCCGCAGCAGACGCTGCTGGGAAAACAGGGCCAGCTGACCCTCCAGCGCGTCGATTTTTTCCCCCAGATCGTCTGCCTTGGGCAGGTGGTCATCCCCGTCGAATAGGTCCTCCAAAATACAGATCAGGTCTCCGTCCAGCCCCTCCATCATCCGCCGGATTTTTCGGCTGTTGTCGTAGGGGAAGATCAAGGTGTTGACCAGCATGCCGATAGCCAATCCGATGGCGGTATCCCAGATGCGGCCCAGGGAGTAGGAGAGGGCCTCTACCTCCGGATTGAGGCAGATATTCACCAGCACCAGGCAGGGCAGCACCGGGACCAGCTTCAGCTTCAGGTGGTGGTAGCTGGTAATAATGAGCATGATGCCGATGCCTACCCCCACAATACTGGGCACGTGCAGGGCCATCAGGGTCAGCGCCAGCAGCGCACCCACGCTCACCCCGCAGATCTGGGTGGCGCAGGCCAGCAGGGAGGCGGTAAAGGTGGGGCCGACGGCGGAAATGGCTCCAATGGTGGCAAACACCACCTTGGCCGGGCTGGCCCCATAATATTCGATCACCATCAGGGAGAGGGTTACCGCCAACGCGGTTTTGATGGTGCGCATCCCGATGGGAGTGTGCTTGAGCCGAAAACCGGCCGGAAGTCTCATAGCCGCCGCTCCTTTCCTCGTTTTATTGTCCCCGCCGGATGGAAGGATATCCAAACTCCGGGCTGCGCCCGTTTTCTCTTGCAGTCAGGCTCTTGGGCTGAGTGGGGAAACTTTATGGTACTCCAAACAGCAAATCAAGCAGCTGCGGGAAGACACTCCCGCAGCTGCTGTTTATTCTGCATTGCCATGGAAATCCCGCTATTTGCTGTTGAGCAGTCTCCACAGCGTTGTCCGACTGATTCCCAGCCGCTGGGCAGTCCGGCTTTGATTTCCATTCTCCTCGGCCAACACAAGATCAATAATTTCCCGATTGATTTGATCCAAGGTCCGGTTGAGATCCAGAGGCTTGGCCACATCTTCCGCCTTTTGATCCACAGTGGCGACAGTTTTTTCCCGTTTCAGCACCTCTGCCACCACATCCCGGGAAATATATGGTCCGTCCGTCCGCATAGTCAGCTCCTGAAGAATTCTTTGGAACTGGGTGTGATTATGGGGCCAATCAAATTGCTGCAGCAGTTCCAGCCCCTGGGGTTCCAGCCCAACGATTTGCTTTGCCATGGCGGTATTCAAGTAGCTGAGGTACATATTGGCCGCCGCAGGAATTTGAGCCACCTGCTGGCGCATGGGCGTCAGGGTCAGGATCACACAGGACAGGCGCTCCACCACATCCATTCCCGCTCCGGTCACCGACTCTCCCGCCCTGCACACGCAGGAGAACATGACCCGATTGCGCGCACACACGTCCATGGCCAACATATCAGACAACAGCTGCCGACGCTGTTCTTCTGATAAAACATCCACATTTTTAATGAAAATGGTACAGCCGCTTTGGGTCAGGGGCGAATTATAGTGATTGATCAAATGGTTCCAGGTTTTTTCATTTGCCAGGAAACAATCGATGATGACCAGGGGCTTATCCTTCCGGTCACTGGTTGTATAGAGATAATTGACCACCTGTTCCTTACAGCAGCCATCTTCCCCGCACACCATCACCGGCTGCCGGCTCTGATTGATTTGCATGCAGGCCTTTTGTACCTCTCGCATCAGCCCCGTCACGCCGTACAGGCTGCTGTTGTACTCCTGCTCCGCCTCAGGGAAGCTGATATACCGAATGCCGCGCTGAACATCAGCAGAGGGAACCCGGCTTTCCGAAAAATAGTATGCTACATAGTCTCGCTGATTGAGGCTTTGCTTTCTGCCCTGAATGGAGTATTGGATATTTTGCAGCCTCTTTAGCACATGGCACTGGCCTGCACAAGCCACATGCTCCCGCTCTCCCCGCAGATACTCCACAATCGGTACGCTGTTATTTTCCAATGTAGAGAAGAAAATACCCCCCTGATCGTCAAAAACCACCGTTTGATTTACTTGGTTCCAAATCAGGCTCCGCAGGAACCGGTTTTCTTCCCGCAGCGCAGTGTAATTTTGACACAGGCGCACTGCATCGGAAAAAGCCGTCTGAATGCTCTCCGGTCCGGATGTGATCAATACTACATCCAGCCCCAGCTTTATGGCCGTCGTGTGGGTGACCATATCGCACAAGATGGCCTGCGTTCCCTTTTTTTGCAGCTTGCGCAGGGTCTCTTCTACCTGTTCCTCTCCCTGGATGGTATGGATATGGATCTCCTGCTGCATCAGCTGACACAGCTGTCTGGCGCTGGCCGTTACGCTGGGAAATCCCACAATGGCGTAGTGATCTGACACATTTTCCGCCAGCTTCATCGCCCGCATGATGTCAATGGGCGATACCGCAATTTCAATGACCGGTATGTCCATCGTCTTTTGCAGCAGCTCGGCCGTTCCGCCCCGGGAAATAATTGCATCGTAGTCATTGTAGAAATTCCGTTTGGCCAATTCCACACCCTGTTGAAGATCCCCGACAAACACCGTCAGGTCGATTTGACTAAATTGTTTGGCAACCTCCAGCATGAGAGGGCGCATATTTTCATAGGGAGCAATCCCCAATAACCGGATTTTCTCACCCATCGCCAATTCTCCTCACTTTATATGTCCTGTATGCTTTCCTTCTGATCCTACCTCAGTCCATTCTTGGCAGGCAATTTAGCCGGGCCTCGGGACATATCGCCATCCTGCATCCCATTGACCCGCCGGTCGTTTTGCCGCCATGCGCCATCCTAGTTACTTCCTGAATTGGATAACGCCCCGGATGCTCTGCCGTTTTTTCAGCACGCCGTAAAAAGCGGCATTCATCGGTTCCACACGGACCGGCAAAGCATCCATCTGCTGCCCGTCCTCAAAGAATAAGTAAATTTTACATCGAACCTGGCAGATGTGTCCATAGATAAACAACAGATAACAGGGAAAAAGGGCAGATATAGGCCTAAGCCAACCAGTATGTCCAGGCGTCCGCTTTCTCCCTTCTAAATTTGCAGCACCCAAGACCACAGCAGGATGGTGCCCATTGACAGCACCGTACTGACCGCCACCAGCATAGACCCCAGTTCTGCATCGCCCCGGTACCGGGCTGCCAGCACTGCGGTGAGGCTGGCAGCAGGCATGCCGGAGAGAAGGGTGCAGGTGGCCGTCACTATGTGGGGAACATTGCACACGCGGCATCCCCCAAATACCAGAGCAGGCACCAGCACCAGGCGCAGCACCGCAAAGAACCACACATCTGCCCGCAGCAGCATCCTGCCATGAAGCTCTGAGAGCACCACCCCGATGAGCAGCATAGACATGGCCATCATGCAGTCGCTGAAGTACTCCGCAGACTGCTGGAGAAAAACCGGTAAATGAATCCCGGTCAGCATCCTCACTACCCCCAGCATTGCCGCAATCATACACGGATGGAGCAGCAGCCGCTTGGCCGATGTCCTCCAGTCCGACTTGACTCCGGTGTAGAGGGACAGCCCATAGCTCCAGCAGAACATCCGCACAAAAATCATATACATGGTCAGCTGCATAACGCCCTCGCTGCCCAGCAAGCTTTGGATGACCGGCAGCCCGATAAACAGCGCATTGGAGTTGATCAGGCCGTACTGAAACACCTTGGCCTCCCGATCCTGGTAGCTGCGGTACAGCACCTTTCCCAGCACTGCCACCACCGCCATGACCAATACGCTGATCAGGATTGTGACCAAAAAGCTGCGCAGCGTATCCAAATCGGTGTGCTGAGGGAAGGACAGGAAGATATTGCAGGGCAATACCATGTACATCAGCAAATCGGTAAGGCAGTCCTGGCCCGCATCGGTAATCATCTTTTTTCTCCGCAGGAGGACCCCGCACAGAATTAACACAACCATTACGCCTTCCAGGCGCAGCATATTCTGATACATCTATATCCTTCCGTTTTTACTCCGTTTTGTCTCCGGCAGGCTCTCCTCAGGCCGGAGGCTTTTCTTCATCCACAGATGCAGAGCATCCCATCTCCCTGCATCAATTCCACCGGATACCCCAACGATCCGCGCCATTTTGTCCGGGTTGGAATTTCCCCGCCTGTAAAATTGGCCCCCTGCCAACACTGGGCAGGGGGCCGATGTGTTTGGGTCGAATTACAGATAGGGCATGAAGCTCTCAAACAGGCTGTTCTGCTTCTCCAGCTCAGCCAGGGTCTCATCCACGCTCAGCACATAGGGGTCCTGGAAGCAGTAATCGTTCACGATCTGCTTCCACTCGTCGGTAGCGGTAACCTCCAGGATCGCCGCGTTCATGGCCTCTACGATCTCAGCAGGGGTGCCCTTGGGAGCCAGGATAGCATACTCGGTATCCATGACCATCTCAGGAATGGTCTCGGAGGCAGAGGCCTGGTCAGGCAGCAGGGTGGGGGGCTCAGACAGCTGAGTGCACAGGCTCTTCAGCTGGCCGTTCTCAATGTAGTCGGCAGCGGTGGAGTAGGGCAGGGAAGTGGCGTCCACCTCGCCGCCCAGCAGGGCGGTCAGACGGGAGGCGCCGTCACCGGCGTCGATGATGTTGAACTCAGCGCCGCCCACATTGGTCATTACGCTGGCCATGATGTACACGCCGCCACCGGTGGAGATACCGAACTTGATCTGGCCGGGATTCTCCTGGCTGGCCTTGATCAGCTCGTCCAGAGTGTTGTAGGGGGAGTCGGCGGGCACCACGATGTTCTCGCCGGACTGGATGCCGTAGATGGCCACAGGCTCAAAGGCGTCATAGGTGAAGTCCACCATCTTGGTGGCATAGTTGCCCAGCAGAGCGGCGGTGTTGGTGGCAATGAAGGTATAGCCATCGGTGTCGCCATCCTTGTACTGCTGCATGCAGGTGGCGCCGTTGGAGCCGTCCACGTTGGTGGCTACTACGGACACGCCCAGCTTATCCTCCAGCTGGATGGCCAGCTGACGGGCCATGTAGTCGGTGTCGCCGCCGGCGGCGTGGGTCACGTAGAGGTTGATGGTCTTGCTGGGCCAGCCGTCCGCCGAGCCGCCGTTTCCGGAGCCGGAACCAGAGCCGGAGCCGGAGGTGGAAGATCCGTTGCTGCCGGAGCTGCAGCCGGTAGCCACCGCCATGGTCATAGCCGCCGCAAGGAGCAGAGAGAGGGACTTCTTCAGTTTCATTTTTTGTTCCTTCCTTTCAAGTTTAAGTTCGTTTTATTCATTGCCGACTTCCGCGGCCTCTGCCATCTCAGCCCGCTTGGCCTCCTTCAGGTTGGAGCGCACGGAGAAGATCACGACAAGGACCGTAGCGACAATCAATACACAGAAGATGGGGTGGTTGTAGAAGGGATCGCTGGAGGCCAGCTGAGAGCAGCGGCGCAGATTCTCTTCAAAGGTAGGACCTAGGATAAAGCCCAGGATCATGGGAACAGTGGGAATCTTGGCCTTGATGAGCAGGTAGGACATCAGGCCGAAGGCTACCATGCTGTAGGTATCAAAGATCTGGTTGGCGTTGCCGATGGCGCCGATGGCACACAGCACCAAAACCACAGGCAGCAGGTAGTTCTTGGGCACCTTCAGCACCCGGACAAAGAAGCGCATGCCCGCCAGCATAAAGATCAGCATAAAGATGGCGGAGAGCACCATGGCGAAGAAGATGGCGTACACTACGGTACCGTTTTTCTCATAAATCAGGGGACCGGGGGCCACGTTGTGCACCTGCAGGCCGCCCAGCAGCATAGCCGTGGCCGCATCGCCGGGGATGCCCAGAGACAGCAGGGGGATCATGGCGCCGCCGATGGTGCCGTTATTGGCGGTCTCAGAGGCCACCACGCCGTCCATAATGCCGGTGCCGTAGAGCTCGCGGTGCTTGGAGGTGTTCTTGGACACGGTGTAGGAAATCATGCAGGACACGCCGCCGCCGATGCCGGGCAGGATGCCGATGCCTACGCCAATCAGGGCGGAGACAATGGCGTTGGGGATCTGGGCAATGAACTCCTTCATGGAGAAGCCGGCGCCCTTGATCTTGAAGTCCTCGTTGACGGTGTAATCCTGGCGCTGGCGCACTGTCTCCGCGTAGGCCATAACCTCAGAGATGGCAAACAGGCCGATGAGCAGTACCACCAGGGCAAAGCCGTTGTTCAGCTGATAAATTTCAAAGGTAAAGCGGGGGCGGGAATCGATGGGAGCCAGGCCTACGGTGGCCAGCAGGGCGCCCAGCACCGCACTGATCAGGCCCTTGGGCATATCGTGGCCGGTCAGGGCGATGACCATGGACAGGGAGAACACGGCCAAGGCGCAGTACTCATAGGCCTGGAACATCAGGGCTACGTCGCACAGCACGGGGGTCAGGATGATGAGCAGACCGATGCCGATGATGGTACCCACAAAGGAGAACACCACGCCGGTGCCCAGGGCTTTTCCCGCCTGACCCTTATCCGCCATGGGCTTGCCGTCAAAGCAAGTGGCCACAGAGGAGGGGGTTCCGGGGATATTGAGCAGGATAGCGGAGATCAGGCCGCCGGAGATACCGCCGATGTACAGAGCCATCAGCATGGAGATGCCTTCCGAAGCCTCCATGGAGTAGGTGGCAGGCAGGAACATGACAATGGCCATGGTGGCGGTCAGACCAGGAATCGAACCAAAGATAATGCCCACGATTACGCCCACTGCCACCAAAGCGATGGTAAAGGGTTGGGCAACTGCTAACAAACCTTCTAAGATCATCGTTGTCTCTCCTCCTTACACGCCAAACATAGGCAGGATGCCGGCGGGAAGCAGCACGCTCAGCTGTACCTTAAAGAGGTAGTACAGCAGGAAGCCGGCCACCAGAGCCACGATTCCAGCAGGAAGCACATTCTTGCCCCACTTCTCTCTGGGGGTCAGGATCAGGATCTGAACAAAGGTATACAGGATAGTCATAATAACAAAGCCCACCAGGTCCATCAGGCCCACATAGATACCCAGGGCCACAAAGCTGGCAATGACCTCCCGCTTTTCGCTGATGGCAGCGGCCAGGTCCATCTTCTTGGGCACACCTCCCGCAGCCTTGAAATGCTTGCGCTTGATGATGCCCCGTCCAATCAGCCACACGCCCAGAAACAGGAGCACGCCTCCCCACAGATACGGAACAAAATGGTTGTCAAGCGGGGTGGAACCCAGACCGGTAAAGGCCTGAATTCCGGAAATTTGACTGAGATACAGCAGAGAGAAAATCGAAATTACAATGCCGGGGATAATATCCATCATGTATTTGCTGTTCTTTTTCATCTCGTCTCTCCATCTCCTTTCTTGTTGATTCCTTATGCAAAGTCCAGCAGAGTCCCATCCTCGTCAAAACGCAGGGGCCGGGGGCCCTCCAGGATTTCAACCCCTTCCAGGGTCTTGGCCTGCTCCAGCAATGCCTCCGATATGAGCACATTTTCCAAAGACAGGGTATTTTTGATGTAAATCATGCGGATTCGGTCCTTATCCACGCCGGTCAGCGTCTTGACCGCCGTCTGCAGGGCCAGCTTGTCGTCCTCCAGCACCATGGGGATCTTACCCACCCCCAGGACGGTGGAGGTGATCATGTTGAAATAGGTTGCGTTGGTGTCCAGCTTTTCAAAGGCCCGCTTGGTGGTGGTGTCCGCGTTTCCCAGACCGACAAAGCTTCCATGGCTTTCCGGGGAAATGTCCAACACCACGGTGCGCTGCTTTTTGATGCCTCCTGTGGCGTAAGGGGTGCCAAAGGTACCGGTAACGTTGGGGTCCATACCGCTGCCGGAAAAGTTCTTGCCGATCTCATGGACCATCAGCACATCGGTCTCCGGAAACAGCAACCTAGGCAGCCGGCTTTTCGCGTAGAGAAGCAGTTCGGGCTCTTTTTCAAAGATCTCCTCCCCGGGCAGCACCTCGATGCGGCAGGTCTGGTCAGACTCGTTTTCGATGGTGCCCACGCCGAAGATAATGTTGCAGTGGTCGTATACCACCTTGGCGTACTGGGGCAGGCGCTCGCCCATCCGGCCGAAGCCGGCCCGGTGGAGGGAGTCGGCGCCCTCCCGCTTTCCAAGTCCGATGGCCATCATTTTGATCAGGCCCGACTCGTACTTGCCCCGAAAGGCGGTGTGTGCCTTGATGCGGCCCACCAGGATGATGGCGTCGGCCTCGTAGGCGAATTTGTCCATGCGGACCTCATCGCCGCAGTCCATGGTGCCTACCTGGACGGTCTCCATACTGGAGTAGATGGGGCACTGGCAGAACTCCTCGGTAATGCCGTAGCTCTCCAGGATCTCCCGCTGGCCCTGGGCCGTAGCGCCGCCGTGGCTGCCCATGGCCGGGATGATGTAGGGCTGGGCGCCCAGGCTTTTTACAAAGCCAGCCAGCTCCCGCAGTACCACCGGCATATTGGCGATCTGCCGGCTGCTGCCGGTGAGCACCACCCGCATGCCCGGCTTGATCCGGGCCTTTAGGTCTTCCCGGTCGAGCTTATCATGCAGATAGGCGGGCACATCGGCAATTCCATCCCGGGGAAAGTGTTGGCGTACCAAATACATGTCCGGCAGCTCCACATCCTTGAGAACCGCTCGCAGTCCGGACTGCTCTTTGATCTCCATGGATACGCCTCCCTTTCCTCAAGTACGGGAACCGGTTCCCCGGTTCATCTGCCGCATCAGGCGCAGCGCCAGTTCCAATTCCGGCAGCGGAGATTCTTTGAAGCATCCCTCTTCCACCGGCATAAGCGGGTTGATGCGGAATCCCAGGAACCGGCCCCGCAGCAGAAGCTCTGCCCGTTCCCCATGCATGCTGAGATAAAGATTTCCTGGAATGTAGCTGCACAGCTGATCCAGCAGCTCCTTCTGCTTATGGGAGAGGGAGAGGCCGCTGCGCTCGCTGCGGTGCACAGTGAGCTCCGGCAGCGTTACTCCAGGCCAGGTCAGGCAGATATAGCACCCACTGAACATGGCGTTGAGCTTTCCCTCCTGTATGGGGAAGGTAACGTCGGCCGCCTCAACCAGGATGTCTCCCTGCCGCCCGGTAATATGTTCCCGGCTGTAAAAGCTTTTCGGACTGGTGGTGGGAACCAGGCCGCTGTCCTGGACCTGCCCGGCCGTCACACCGCCCTTTTCCTGGTATGTAAAGTCCTCCAGGACTTCGCCCAGTGTCCCATTCAGGATCTCCTGCCGGACCAGCTTGACATACCGTTTGGTCATAGGCCGAACCAGCAGCAGATACAAAACGAGGCATCCAATTACCACCAGATAGGCCGCTCCCGTCTGGCCCTGAAGGAAGAGCAGAATGCCCAGTCCCAGCAGCGCCAGAAAGTACAGCAGGTTCAAGAGGAAGATCCCGGTACGCCTGCGGCTCAGGTTTTGCATGGCCCCTGCCATGGATCACACCTCGGCATCCTTTGCCTGCGCCCAGCGGGGATGGTCGTACACCGCTTTATCCGCCACATAGGGCCACTTTTCGCCCCGGCATACCGCCAGGCAGCCCTTGACACACATCTGGGCCATCTTGATCACGGCCTCCCGGGTCTGGGCGGCGGAGTGGGGGCTGACAATCAGATTGGGGCAGTTCAGCAGAGGATCATCGGCCTTGGGGGGCTCATTGCAGTACACATCGGTACCCGCTCCGGCAATGACGCCGTCCTTTAGGGCCTGGACCAGGTCGGCCTCATTGATGATGCCGCCCCGGCTGCAGTTGATGATCAGCGCCGTCTTTTTCATGGAGGCGAGCTGCTCCTTGGCGATCATGTTCCGGGTCTCGTCGGTGAGGGGGACGTGGATGGTGATGATGTCGGCGGCCTTCAGCAGCTCCTGATAGTCGGCGTAATACTCCGCGCCCAGAGCCTCGATCTTCTCCTGGCTCATAAAGGGGTCGTAGCCGGCCACCTTCATGCCGCAGCCCTGGCAGATCTTGGCGGTCTCCCGGCCGATGGCGCCCATTCCAATGACGCCCACCGTCTTGCCCTCCAGCTCAAAGGCCTTCTTGGCTCCCCGGATCTCCCAGTTGCCCGCGCACATCTCGTTCTGGGCCTCCACCAGGTTCTTGGACAGGGCAAACATCATGGCCACCGCGTGCTCGGCCACGCTGCGGTTGTTGGCTCCCGGGGTGATGACCACGGGGATTCCCAGCTGGGTGGCCTTCTTCACATCCACGGTGTCATAGCCCACGCCGGTGCGGCCAATGACTTTCAGGTTGGGACTGTTCTCAATGGCGTGGCCGTCACACTTGGCAATGCGGACGATGAGGGCGTCGGCGTCGGCCATCTGGTCCAGATAGTTATTGGGGTCCTGGTTATCCGCCACATACACCTGGGCCACGCCGTCCAGCAGTTCCATTCCTTCCGGGCACACGGCCTGGGTCATAACGAATTTCATGGCTCCCGCTCCCTTTCTTACTTTTTATTCTCTGCCAAACGGATGGCATAGTCCATGGCATTGATCAGACTGAGCTCGTTGGCGTGGCCGCTGCCTGCGTGGCCAAAGCCGGTGCCGTGGTCCACGCTGGCCCGGATGATGGGCAGGCCCAGAGTGACGTTTACGCCGGCCACCGCCTCCCAGTGCTTCTCTTCCTTGTTGTAGACAAAGCCCTTTACCTTCAGGGGGATGTGTCCCTGATCGTGGTACATGACCACCACGATGTCGTACCAGCCGCCCAGCGCCTTGGAGAAGACGGTGTCGGGAGGCGTGGGCTTCTTCTCGGGAATGTTGATGCCCTCGGCCAGAGCCTGGTCAATGGCGGGCTGGATCTCCTCGATCTCCTCCCGGCCGAACATGCCGTTCTCGCCGCAGTGGGGGTTGAGGCCGGCCACACCGATCTTGGGGTTCTCAATGCCCAGGGCCTTGCAGCCCTCGTTGGCAATGCGGATGCACTCCAGCACCCGGGCCTTCTTTACCCGGTCACAGGCCTCCCGCAGAGAGACGTGGGTGGATACATGGACCACCCGCAGCTCCTCATGGGCCAGCATCATGGTGTACTTATCCGTGTGGGTATAGTCGGCGTAGATCTCCGTGTGGCCGGAGTAGTGGTGGCCCGCCATGTTGATGGCCTCCTTGGCCAGGGCGTTGGTAACGGTGGCGTCCACCTCGCCCGCCATGGCCAGCTCGATGACCTTCTTCACATACTGGAAGGAGGCCTCACCGCCCAGGGCGCAGGCTCCGATGCCGAAGGGCTTGGGCTCGTCCTGATCGGCGGTGTTGGGGATCTGGTCGGCGGGCACCAGACCCAGGTCCAGCACATCGATGGTGCCGTAGGTAAACTTGGCGTCCTTCACGTCCTTCACCGGGTTCAGGGCCAGGTCGATGCCGGACACCTTTTTTGCCACCTTCAGGGCGTATTCCATGCTGCTCACGTCGCCCACCACCAGGGGGCGGCAGCGGTCGTAGACCGTCTTATCGTTCAGGGCCCGGACGGTGATCTCCGGTCCGTTTCCAAAGGGGTCGCCCATGGTGATGCCGAGAATGGGTTTGCTCATCTTGTTTGCCTCCTATATATGTAAGGTTTACGTTATAAAGAGCTGCTTCTCAGCACAGGCCCTTTTCTTCGTTCTCTTTCAGCACCGCTTTCAGCTCGGCAATGCCCTCATCACACAGGTAGTTGAAGGGCTTGCGGCAGTCGCCCACGGGGTAGCCCAGCAGGTTGACCGCCTTCTTGATGACGGTGTTGGGATTGCCGTACTTGAACACCCGCTGGAGGGTCGCCACCGCGTCCTGCATCTCCTGGGCTTTGTCCAGCTCGCCGGCCACAAAGTAATTGTAGATGGAGGCCAGCGCCTTGGGGTACAGGTTGGCCCGACCGGCGATGCCGCCCGCGCCGCCCTCTTTCAGGCAGGTGAGGATGGAGCCGTCGTTGCCGGCCAGTACGGCAAAATTCTTGCCGATGTCCCGGGTCTGATGGATGTAGGCCTTCAGGTTCTCAATATCGCCGCTGGAGTCCTTGGCGCCCATGATCACGTCCACGTCCTTGGCCAGCTTGGCAACCGTCTCCGGCAGCAGCTTGTTGCCGGTGCGAGGCGGGATGTTGTAGAGCACAATGGGGATGTCCACATGCTTGGCCACCTCCACATAGTGGTCGTAGAGCTCCTTCTGGCTGGCCAGGGCAAAGCTGGGGGTGATGATGGACAGCACATCGGCGCCCAGCTCCTGAGCCCGCTTGCTCATATAAATGGTATCCCGGGTGGAGATACATCCGGTGCCGGCGTAGACGGGCACCCGGCCTTTCACCTGATCAATGGTGGCCTCCAGGACCTCCTCTTTTTCCTTCATGCTCAGGATGTAGCCCTCACCGTTGGTGCCGAAAGGGAACAGGCCGTGTACGCCGCCAGCGATCTGCCGCTCGATCTGGTTGCGCAGCTCGTCCAGGTTTACGCTCTCGTCCTCCGGATTCATGGGGGTCACAATGGGGACAATGATGCCCTTGAGTTCCACTTGTTTCATTTCGCTTTCTCCTCTCGCTCCACTGAATTTACAGGATTTCCTGATAAATAGCCCGGGCGTCGTCCGGGGTAACTTCCCGCATATTGTTCACCAGCAGACGGGTAACCTCCATACCGGCCTTCACCAGGCCCTCCAGGTCCTCTGCCGGAACCCCAAACTCCTTCAGGCTGGTGGGGATCTCCAGGTGCTTGACGATCTTCTCCATCCACTGGATCATGTAGGCGCTCTTCTCTTCCACCGTCTTGCAGGTGTGCTCGCCGTGGACACAGCGGTCATAGGCCTGGGCGAACTTCTCCTGGCACACCGGCTCGTTGAACTTCATCACCGGCACCAGCAGGATGGCGTTGGACACGCCGTGGGCGATGTGGTACTTGCCGCCCAGGGGGTAGCTCAGGGCGTGGACGGCGGTGGTGCCCGAGGCGGTAATGGCCACGCCGGCCAGGAAGCTGGCGATCTGCATCTTGTTCTTGGCGTCCATGGCCTCCGGGTCATCGCAGGCGGACTCAATGTGGTTGAGGATCAGATCCAGAGCCTCCATGGCAAACAGGTCGCTGAAGGGATTGGCTTTGTTGCTGGTCCAGCACTCAATGGCATGGCACAGGGCGTCCACACCGGTGGCGGCGGCGATCTTCCGGGGCAGCTTCTTGATCATTACCGCATCCAGGATCACATAGTCGGCGATCATCTCGTCATTGACGATGCCCACCTTCAGCTCCTTCTCCGGCACGGCCACGATGGCGTTGGGGGTGGCCTCAGCGCCGGTACCGGCGGTGGTGGGGATCATCAGGGTCTTGACGTGCTTCTTGCCCAGCGAGGGATTATCCAGCAGGTCCTTGATGGTGTAGGCCTCGGTGGCCAGGATGCTGGAGAGCTTGGCGGTATCCATCACGCTGCCGCCACCCACAGCCACGATGAAGTCCGCGCCGCTGGCCTTGTAGGCGTCCACCAGAGCCTGAGCCTGCGCATAGGTGGGCTCGGGGGGCAGATCGTTGAGGATCACGCTCTCCACACCGGCCGCCTGGATCTTGGCCATGGGATAGTCCAGCAGCCCGGCTCCCTGGATTCCCTTATCGGTAAAGACTGCAACTTTTTTCGTTCCGTTTTTTTGAAGAATCGTCTTCAGATTTTCCAGGGCGTCCTCGCCGCTGAAGATCTCGTGGGGCATTTTCAGATTGTACTTGGTCAGCATACCTCTTCCTCCTCCAATTTCTGTAAGCTCAATTTTTCTTTCAGATCCAAGAGCAGGCGGTCCGATCCGAATCCCCCGGACTTGGAGAGAATGGCATATTTTTTTCTTCGGTACTCGATCTGGGACAGGACCACACCGGGCGCCAGCTCTCCCAGCGGAATCAGCTTATCCTGTCTCACCCGCTGCATAAAGGCCAGCAGGGTGTCTCCGCCGGTGACCAGCACCGTGGACTCCAACCCCAGAGACAGCAGCCGCTCCAGCACGCCCCCCATGGTTCGGGAGATCTGGGCTCGGATCTGTTCCAGATCCATACCCATACGCTCAGCGCACCGCCGGGTGGCGTCGCCCTCTCCGGTCTGGTTCCCTTCCACTACCGCCAGCGGAGCGTCCTTGAGCTGGGCCATCCACTCTGCGGTGACCCGCAGGCCGTCGGGACTGGTCAGCCAGCTGTCATCCAGCTTCTGCTCGGGGGTGAGCTGAATCCGGGGAGCGCCGGTCCGCTGGACCTCGTCCAGCTGACGCAGGGTAATGGGGTTGATGCTGCCGCAGATGACCAGCAGCTTTTGAGGAATAGGCGGGAGCCGCGGCTCGGTCCCCTCCAACTCCAACAGGTCGGTCAGTACCGAGGCAAATCCGGCACATCCTGCCAGCAGTCTCAGCTCTCCCCGCCCTTTCAGGTCTCTGCCGATGTGGACCAGCTGCTCATCCACAGAGGAGTCATAGACTAAAACCCCGTTTGGAAGTTCCTGTGGGACCTGCGCCCCAACGGTATGGACTTCCACATCGCTCTGCGAGGCAATGATATCGGCCACCGCGGAAAAACGGACCGGCTCAAACGGGTCCTTTCCAAATACGCTCTCGGCCACCGGGCAACCGTTGATGTAATGCACGCCCTGCTGGGTAATGCGCCCCAGCAGGGGGAAGGCCGGAATAAAATGGAGCCTGGGCCCTCCGCCCGCATCCAGCATAGCAGCCAGTTCCTTTCCCACGTTTCCACGCAGACCGGAATCTGTTTTTTTATAGATACAGGGCACGCCCAGCTGGATGGCCAGACTGACGATCTGGAAAACCGTTTGGTAAGCCTGCTCCGGCGTCATATGTCGGGTCTCCGCATCCAAAATCAGTACCTGGATTCCACTTTTTATTGCGGAGATCATGTTCTCCGTCTCTCCAGTCCAAAGTTGAATGACGCTCCTCTTTGTCCGAAACTGGACTCCAGTATCCAGTGCGCCGGTAAAATCGTCGGCAATCACCAGCAAGTTCACCATGGTTCCCGCCCCATTCTGTTTCAATTTGAAACGTACATTTTCCGTTCGGAAATCTAGTTGTGCAATGCGACTAGGTTTCCTCTTGCTGTGTCTTGTTTCTATTTACATTTTAATGATAAAATCACCCGTTTCATTTTGCAATATCATCCAGCTTTAAATTATAGTTTAAATTTGAAACATTATTCTCAGATCTTGTTAATTGTCTAACAATATCTCAGTGGGCACATCGTTTCCAACAAATTTAACAGTTCTGATTTGTAACATATGCCGGTGTCTGTGCACATCAACCTTTCGGCACCCTGCACAAGAGGAACACAGCGCCACACACCGCAAGCCAACTTGCCTTCTCGGCCCATACAAAACCCCTCTGAAACGATCAACGTTTCAGAGGGGTTAGAATGACTATCAGCTCTGTTCGAGGCTCTTCTGTTCTCTTGCTTACCAGACCTCCCTCTCCCTTACCTGGAGGAGCAGGAGGTCGGCTCTTTTTGCTCCTGGCCGCTTCCCGAACCCAGAATGCCGGAAGCTACCCGCACTGTTACCGCCACCAGAATGACCGCTGCGCCCACCAGCGTGAGCACGCCGGGCCGCTCATGCAGGAAGAGGAACACCCATACCGGGTTCATCACCGGGTCGATGATGGGCAGCAGCACCGTCTCCAGGGCAGACAGGCCGGTGCTGGCCTTGGCGTACAGGGTATAGCTGACGGCGACCAGCAGACCGGCCAGCAGCAAAAACAGCAGGCTTGTGGTGTCGGGCAGCCCCGACTTCCACATGATCGGCACACCTACCACGGCAGAAATCACATTGCCCAGATACATGGACAGGGCAGGGTCTCCATTTTTTTGCAGCCGCAGGAAGATGGAGATGCCGGCAAAGGTGATGCCGTTGAACACGGCAATGATGTTTCCCTTCAGGCTGCCCCCGCTGTTGCTGTCCAGGAAGAAGAACACCATTCCCAGCACCACAAAGGCCACACTGATCACATCGGCCCGCCCAATGCGCTCCCGGAGGAAGACCCAGGACAGCAGGGCCACATAGATGGGGGCGGTATACTGCATCATAATGGCAATGGCGGAGGAGGTGAGGGTGGTGGACGTGATAAAGCAGTAGTTGAAGGCAGCATAGCACACCGCGCCCCCAATGACATACCGGTCAATCTTCTGCCGTCCCTTCCGCAGCACCATGGGGGCCAGCAGGATCACCGCCACCAGACTGCGCCCGGCCGCAATGGCGTAGGGGCTCCATTGAATCATTTTGATGTTGAAGCCCGCCAGACTCCACATAAGGGCCACCAGGCAGGTGACCGCGACAGCTTTTTTATGACGCATGAACTCCATTCCTCCCTGACGAAAGGGAAGAGCAGGACGGCCGCCCTGCTCTTCTCTGCACATTACTGGTTGGTACGCGACAGGCTGTAAACATCCGGCCGCCGGTTTTCCAGCGTAAAGATCTGGCGGCGCACCTGCTGCAGATAGTCCAGATCGATCTCCGCCGTAATCACCTGCGGGTGGTTGGAGGCCCGGGCAATCACGTTGCCCCAGGGGTCCACCACCAGAGAGTTGGCATAGGCCTGGAACTTGGGCTTCACGCCGTACTGGGCCGGAGCGATCACATAGCAGCCATTTTCAATGGCACGGGTCCGCAGAATGGTCTCCCAGTGATCCTTGCCGGTGGGCATGGTAAAGTCGGCGGGCATCAGCAGGATCTGTGCCCCCTCCAGAGCCATGATGCGGTACATCTCTGCAAACCGCATGTCATAGCAGATGGACAGCCCCAGGTGTCCCACCTCGCCGGTGTCCACGGTGACGATCTCATTGCCCGGGCAGATACGCTCGGACTCCCGGTTGACCGGGCCGTTGGGGATCACCACATCGAAGGGGTGGATCTTGTGGTACTTGGCCGCCAGGTTGCCCTGGGGGTCGATAACCATAGTGGAGTTAAATGGCCGGGGATCGTTGGGGTTCTTCTCATAGATGCTGCCGCAGTGGAGCCACACGCCATATTTTTTGGCCTGCTCAGACATGAGCTGGAAGGTGGGGCCGCCGGGGATCTCCTCGGCGTGGCCCGCGTTGTCCAGACCCACATAGTTCATGCTCTCCGGCATGGTGATCAGCTTGGCGCCCCGGGCGGCCGCCTCCTCAATGAAGGAGACCACCGTGTCCAGGTTCTTCTGCACATCGTCCTGGGAATCCAGCTGCAGAACAGCTACGGTAAACTTATTCAAGGGAATGCTCCTCTCTTAACTCAAAAATATCCGGTCAGACAGACGCCTTTTTCCGCTTGCGTCCAAACAGGATCTCGCCGCCGATCAGGAAGAACAGCAGCAGCGCCACAGAGATCACCGTGGTAATGGTGGGCATGGTGAAGATCATCAGGGAGCCCACTACCATGTAGGGGATCTGCCAGGCATAGCCCAGGGTACTGGAGGTGGAAATGCAGGTGGAAGCGGTGGTCTCGTTGTCGGGGTCCACCACCTTGACCAGCATCAGGCCGGTGGCCAGCACGCCGCAGGCCATACCGAACAGGCCCACGCCGGTCTCAAAGGGGTTGTCCTGGAGCCAACGCTTGCCCAGCACGAAGCAGACAAACAGGTTGACCAGCACCATGCAGATGGAGATGAGCACCAGAGGCAGGGCGTAGGAGACAAACACCTGCCGGGAGGTGGTGGCGATGGCGGCAGTGATCATATACTCCAGGGCCGTTCCGGTGATGCGGTTCATAAGCTTGCGGTCAATGCGCTCCTTCAGGGCGGTCTTGTTGATGACAAAGCCCACGATCATGCTGGAGACCAGCACCGCGCCCACCAGGGGGAAGTTGGACATAATGGGATGAATCTTCATCAGCAGAGCCCGGACGACAATACCGATGACCACCACAACGCCCACAATGGCCAGCTGGAAGGCCAGGGGGTCCAGAGAGGACACGTTGGTCACGCCGTTGCCCACAGACACCCGGTTCTCCGGACGGATATAGCCGGTGCGCTCGCCCTCATCCATGTCCGCAAAGGACATCTTCACGTGGGTCAGGCCCCGCTTGGCGCCCATGTTGATGATGACCATACCCAGAATTACGCCGCACAGGATGCCGATGGTGGCGAAGGTAACGCCCACGCCCACAGCGTCGTCCCAGAAGCCGGCGTCCTGGATGATGTTGCCCACGGTGGTGGCGTTGCCGTGGCCGGCGTAGAAGCCCCACACGCCCATGTAGCCGAACTGATAGGGGAGCGTGCTGCCCAGCAGAGCAAACAAAGCGGCAATAGCCAGGCCGACCACCATCTGGCCCTGATGGGCTACACCAGCCATAAAGGTGGTGGCCATACCGTCACGGCCCACCTGATTGAGTTCCAGACTCAGGAACATGGTGGCGCATACTACGATGACCAAAACGCCCGACCACTGTCCGATCCCGCTGGTAAAGGGGATATAGACAGGGGAGACCTCACCCAGCCAGCTGGGGCTGAAAAACATGCCGATGGTTCCCGCAATCAGGGAGGTAGGAATAAAGAACCGCTGGAGAATGGTGATTCGTTTGCGCAGTTCAAATCCGATGAGAAGCAGTACGCTGAGGTATGCGAAATCCGTCAATACATCAGTCAATGTCATGCTGGTTCACACCTTTCACTCAATAAATTCGTTTAGGGCACCGAATAGTAGGGGGTGTACTTTTCAACCAGAGAGACCTGTCCCATCATGCGGTGGATGCGGGTAGGAGGATCGGTCATCTTGTCCCGCACCGACAGGGTAGAGCCCTGGTCAGCCAGCGCGCCCAGCACCTCGATCATTCCCTGAGAGGCAGCCAGCATGGAGGAGATGGGGAACAGGCCGATGGAGAAATTCAGGGCCTTTACCTGCTCAATGGGCACATTGCCGCCCACAAAGCCCTTCTCGTTCAGGTTGACCATGAGGGGGATGGTGGCCTGCTGAGAGACCTTTTCCAGCTCCTCCATGGACTTGATTCCGTCCACGTAGGCGTAGTCCGCGCCGCACTCCTTGGACAGATTGATCCGGCGGATGGCCTCATCAATACCGTAGCCGTACAGGTTGGCGCAGGTACGGAAAACGATGACAAAATCGGGGGAGACATTGTCCCGGATCGCATGGATCTTGGGCCCCATCAGCTCCCAGTCAATGATCTCGTCGCGAGCGGGGTGGCTGGCAGGCAGAACCTTGTCGTCGATCTGCAGGCCCGCAGCGCCCAGCTGCTCATACATGGCGCCGGTGTTGGCCGCCTGAATCGCATTGCCAAAGCCATTGTCCGCATCCGCCAGCAGAGGGGCGGAGCAGGTGGAAACGATGTGCTGGATGGCGGTGCCAAACTCCGCCAGGCTCAAAAAGCCGAAGTCAGGGCGGCCCAGTACACTGTAAGCCAGGGCACCGCCGGACAAAAACAGGGCAGGGAATCCCGCCTCCTCCGCAATCTTGCCCGACAGGCAGTCATATACGCCGGGCAGCGTCAAAAACTTGTTCTCCGCCAGAATCCGGCGCAGGTCCTGAGCATGATTCTTGCTCATAACAGATTCCTCCTTGTTTTGTCCGTGTCTTCGCACGGCTTATCTCTTGTCAAAAATTGTACAATATAACCATATATTATGTCGAATACCCGTTTTGTCATGACGATATAACAAAAAGAGCATGAGAAAAAGGCAAAAACCTTTTGCGCGGGGTATCATAGTTTGATATCATAAAAATGTAGCTGCACAGTACCCAGAGCCGCTTTTTCAACATGCACCCGGAAAGGAGCCCACTATGATCGACCAGCGTTTTTGTAAATATATCAAAACCATTGCCCAGTATCATAGCTTTTCCAAAGCCGCTCAGGTCCTCTACTTCTCTCAGCCCGCCCTGAGCCGGTTTGTAAAAAAAGTGGAGGACGAGCTGGGTGTGGCGCTCTTTGACCGAGATACCATCCCTCTCCGGCTCACCCTGGCAGGCAAGCGCTATCTGGAATATGTGGATCAGTTTCAGGCTCTGGAGCGGAACATGCGCCAGGAGTTTTCCGCTATGGGCAAGCAGGCGTTCAGCCGTCTGACCATTGCCACACTCCCTCTGCTGGGGATTTACGTCCTGCCCCGCATCGTTCCGGACTTTGCCGAGCAGTTTCCTTCTGTGGACCAGAAAATTGTGGAGTGCTCCAGCACTGAGATCTTAAAGCAGCTGGAACACGACGATGTGGACCTGGTCCTTACAAATCTGAAACCGGAAAATCCCCACCTGCGCTATGAGCGCCTGATGGGCGACCCGGTGGTGCTGGCCATGCGATATGATGACGAGCTGCGCCAGCGTTACCCGGACTGCGGCAACAATCTGGAACACCCCATTCCCGCCGATCTGTCTCAATTTCAAAATCAAACCCTGATCGTCCTGCGGGCCTGGCAAAATATGCGCATCGTAGCCGAAACCATCTGCCAGCACTACTCCTTTACCCCTCGGCGGGTAGTGGAAGTGCCCAGCCTGCCCTCTGCGCTGAGCCTGGTGGGCTGCGGGCGGGGGATGACCTTTATTTGTCCTTCCTATGTGCACTGTATTCAGCCCCAAACTCCGCTGATTTATTTCTCTCTTCCGGAGATGGCCGAGCTTACCGATGTTTTGGCCGTATTCCGAGAAGACAACCAAAATCCCCTGGTCGAAGAATTTTGTCAATGTGCCATCCGCAAGCTGGAGACTTCGTAACCACTGGCCTTGCAGAAAGATTCCCATATATCTCCGTCATAAGCTTTCCCTTTCCATGTCTGTATGAAAATGAAACGTGCCTGCCGCCTGCAAAAAGCAGACAGCAGACACGTTTGTTGTTTCTGAACGATATGCCCCCTCAGATTGGTACACCCCACCCCTCTGCACATATTTCACCAAAGAAAAATCGCCCTGGACGATTTCCGTCCAGGGCGATTTCTTATCCGTGGTGGGAAAAGCGCACGAGCCGTTTCCTGGCTTATTTCACGCTCTCCCAGGTCTCGTTGCTGTAATTTCCGGTGTACTCGTGGCCGTTGGTGGCCTCCATGATGGTGTAGTAACCCCAATAGC
>ENA-UPXC01000950-UPXC01000950.1-human-gut-metagenome-genome-assembly--contig:-NODE-950-length-45211-cov-67.238667_pt1 | contig 45211 bp, 43 predicted proteins | sample MGYA00250047_ERZ773371 | MGnify/ENA primary metagenome ERZ773371 (study PRJEB29103, sample SAMN06111975) | human gut metagenome | biome: human gut; feature: ankylosing spondylitis patient; material... | reverse complement strand
GCACGTTTGAGGGGCGTGTGTTTCACGACGTACGGGTTCAAGTCCCGTCACTCGCACCATAGAAAAGACTTGATACCTTGCGTATCAAGTCTTTTCTATTTTATGCAAGCAAGCGATGACGGGACTTGAAAGCGACCGTTAAGAAAACAGTCCAGTGGACTGTTTTTAGGGAGAGCGTTGATGACACTTTGACGATGAACAAGCCGCATTGGCGAGGACGGAAGTTTGACATATAGCAATCACCGTCACTCGTAAGTTACCGCTATAACAAACTGCAATAGGAAATATGACGGGACTTGTTTTTTTACCACACAATTTTCTTTTGTAGCAGTAGGGGCGTTCATAGGACGCCCGCCTTGATAAAACTATATGTTCTATTTGAATGTTTTGATGTGATGTAATTTATGTATTCATTTGTAGCGGCGAACCGTGTTCGCCATTCATTTTGTGTGTAAACACAAAATTGAACAAATAGGTATATACAATAATCCGTAATTAAGAAAAATCGAGGTTTAAAATGGCAAAGCTAAGATTTCAATTTAACAAATTCGATAAATTTGATTGTAAAATCATTGTTAATAACGGCGATGTTTCAAAACAGAAAAATTGCGTTAATATAAGCCAATCAGGAATTTATAATATCAGATTACCTTATGCCTGATAAAATATGTTTTGCTTTTACTTATAGAATTTGGCTTTTTATGATTAACCCGAATTTCAGAAGTATTTCGTTTAATCTTTTCATTTCAATAGCTGTCGGTTTGTATGCTGTTTGTTCGTTTGTGATCAGTATTTGTAAATTAAACAAATACATAAGTTAATGCTTGCCACCATACCTTGACAACCAAAATCCGTTGTGATAATATCGTTTTGGCAACGGGAGTCCGTTAAACATATTTAATTTGGAGATATGAATTTATGAAAAAAGCAGTTTTATTTGACCTTGACGGCACATTGTGGCACACTTGTGATGTGATTTTGCCTGTGTGGAACGATATACTTGAAAAACATAAAGAAACAACAAAGCAAATCACACTTGAAGAAATGAACAGCTATATGGGAAAAACGGTTGAACAGATTGCGTCAATAATGTTGCCCGAACTTACGCTTGAAAATTCGGTCGCAATTGTAAAGGAGTGTTGTGCGGAACAGATTCCGTCACTTCGCAAAACGGGCGGTCATTTGTATGATAATCTTGAAAGCACACTGAAAATTCTTTTAAAGGATTATTTTCTCGGCATAATCAGCAATTGTCAATGCGGATATATAGAGGCATTTTTGTTTGCTCATAAGCTTGAAAAATATTTCTCCGATTTTGAAATGTCAGGCAGAACAAATCTGACAAAGGGAGAGAATATAAAGCTTGTTATGGAGCGTAACGGCATTGATAAGGCTGTGTATCTCGGCGATACAATCGGTGATCAGCTTGCCGCAAAAGATGCAGAAATACCGTTCGTGTTTGCATCATACGGATTCGGCACAACGGAAAATCCCGAATATACAATCAGTTCGTTCGATGAATTGCCAAAAGTTGCAGAAAAAATTCTCGGCTGATTTTCAAAAAATAGGATGATGTCGGGATACAGCCTATCCCGATGTCATTCTTGTAAAAGCATAAAGTTTCAGTTTTTATGCGTTTTTTGCAGATAGAGAAAAAATTATGTAAGAAAATTGAAAAAACTTTCAAATATGTGTTGACAAGTTGAATACCTTATGATATAATCTTGATTGTTGAGTTGAGAAACCGACAAAAATCTAATAAATGCGAGTGTGCTGGAATAGGCAGACAGGCACGTTTGAGGGGCGTGTGTTTCACGACGTACGGGTTCAAGTCCCGTCACTCGCACCATAGAAAAGACTTGATACCGTGTGTATCAAGTCTTTTCTATTTTGCAAGCAAGCGATGACGGGACTTGAGGTAGCCTTGCGACCGCCGCCGGTGGCGGGGAAAGGGAGCAAAGCGCTGTCTGAAATAAGGAGCATAAGGAAGTGCATTCATGCACAACGCAAGGCGACTATATTTCAGACGGGGAGAGAGTGACCGTAAAAACAAAAGCGGATAGAAGAAAACAACTGTTTTTAGGGAGAGCGTTGATGAAAGTATGACGATGAACAAGCCGCATTGGCGAGGTTGTAAGTTTGACATATAGCAATTTTTCTATTTCAACAGGTAAAACCGCTGAAACACTTGTCGGACACAAACACAGCTCAATGTTTTGGCAACCCGAAAAAATAAAAATACGGAACAGATTTCTGCTCCGTAAAAATTATTTAAAGAATATCCAACCTTCAACCTTGTCGCCGTCAACCATAAAAGCTTTTTCTGCAATTTCCGCAAGCGGCGAATCACTGTAACTGTCCGAATAAAAATTGTCAATTTTTCCGTCAGGAAAAGCCTCATAAAATCGTTTTACCTTTTCCTTGCCGTGACAGTTTACACCCGAATATTTTCCGCTGTGTATATCTACCTTTGATGCCATAAGGTTTTTTATTTTGAGCCTTTTGCAAACGGGTTTCAGCAAAAATTCGGGCGATGCCGAAATAATTACATCATCATCTTTCTTTTGTTCAAGATAAAACGGTTTTATATTTCCTATGTATTCCTTCCAGAAATCATTTACATCCTTTTCAGTATCGCAATAGGTAAGAAATCTGTACATTTTTTCTTTAAAATCAGTTTTTGTACCTTTTTTGAATACATAGAATTTTAAAAATGCTCCCAAAAGTGATGGGGCAAGAGTGAGTATTTTTTTATGCCTTTTAAGGCAGAATAAATAGAAGTCGGCTGTTGAGTCCCCATAGTAAATCGTTTTGTCAAAATCGTAAACATTCATAATATGCAAATTCCTTTTTAGTTTTGCAAATAATTTTTGATATTCAATTCTTAACAGAAGAGAACATCTGCACTATGATTATAATATGAGAAGAAAATTTTTGCAACATTTCCTGTTAATAAGCTCATTTTGGCTGATTATCCAAAGAATATACCGTTATTCTGTTGCTTTTAACTCTGTTTTGTTGTACAATATACTATGTATTATTGTATAAAGGAGAAAATCCGTGTTTGGTTATTTGCAGATTCAAAAGAGCGAACTGCTTGTTCGTGAATCCGAGGCTTATAAGGCTGTGTATTGCGGTCTTTGCAGGCAAATGGGTAAGGATTACTCCATGTTTACAAGATTTACGCTAAGCTATGACTGCACATTTTACGCAATGCTTTTAATGTCGCTTAACCGTTCATGCAAAGGCTTTAAAGACGGCAGATGCACCTGTAATCCTCTTAAAAAATGCAAGTTTGCAACAGATTCGGGTGACGCATACAGAAAGGCTGCCGCATTTTCAATGATATCGGTTTATTATAAAATCATTGATGATATTCAGGACAGCGGATTTTTTAAAAAGCTTTTGTGCAGAATCATAAAGCCTTTCTTTTCTCATCAGAGAAAAAAGGCGGCTGATAAGTATCCAGATATGGACAAAGCGGTTTCTGATATGATGAAGATGCAGTATGATGCAGAACATTCGGAAAAGCCGTCTGTAGATATGTCGGCTCATCCAACGGCATTAATGCTCGCTGCTGTATTGTCGGCTGAGGCTCATGATGAAATTCAAAAAAGAGTTCTCTATGAATTCGGCTATCATATCGGCAGGTGGATTTATCTTGTCGATGCCGCAGATGACATAGAAAAAGATATCAAATCAAACGGATTTAATCCGTTTGTAAACAAGAAAACAGGTGAGGTAAAATCATCGGATTATATTACAGCGGTGCTGAATCAGTCGCTTGCAAGGGCATATGATGCCTACAATCTTTTGAACTTTACCGATTTTAAGGGAATTTTAGATAATATGATGCTCTTGGGATTCCCTGCATCACAAAACAGAGTAACAAGCAAACTTGATACGGAGGTCAATAATGAATAATCCTTATGAGGTTCTCGGTGTGTCTGAAACAGCTACCGATGAAGAAGTAAAAGCAGCGTACAGAAACCTTGCTAAAAAATATCATCCAGATAACTACACCGACAGCCCTCTTGCGGATGTTGCGGAGCAGAAAATGAAGGAGATTAATGAGGCATACGATATGATTAATCAGATGCGTCAGAAGGGTAAGGGTACAGGCTCAACAGGCAGTTCGTCCTATAACGCAAATTCTTCAAGCTCACAGTTCTACAATGTAAGAATTTACATTCAGAGAGGACTTCTTGATCAGGCCGATCAGATTCTTGAAAACACAGCACAGTCGATGAGAACCGCCGAATGGCATTATCTCAAGGGCATGATTGCATACCGCAGAGGTTGGTCTGAACAGGCTTTTTCATATTTCACAACTGCGTGCAATATGGACCCCAACAACACGGAATACCGAGCCGCTCTTAACAATATGCAGAGCCAGAGGGCATACAACTACGGCGGTTACACTCAAACAAATCCTAACGCAACAGGCTCATCCTTCTGCGATGTTTGTGCAGGAATGATGTGTGCAAACTGCTTGTGTGATTGTTGCAGAATGGGATGTTAATATGAAGAAAAACGGTATCAAAAAGGGGACAATGCGTATTGCGGTTTGCGGAATTATTGCGGCGCTCTCACTCGTTTTTATGATGATGACATCTCTCGTTCCGATCGGAACATACGCTTTGCCCTGTCTTGCAGGAATTCTCATTTCCTGCATAGTTGTTGAATACGGCTATGGATGGGCAATCGGTGTGTTTTGTGTAACTGCCGTGCTTTCAACGCTCCTTGCCGGCGATAAAGAGGCTGTTATATATTTCATTGCACTCTTTGGCTATTATCCCATTTTAAAGGGCGCTTTTGAATTTAAAATCAAAAACAGGGCAGTTCAATACATACTCAAGTTTGCGGTATTTAATGTTGCCGCCATCGGTTCGTTCTTTGTCGCAACATGGCTGTTGTCAATTCCGACAGATGAATTTACCGTTTTCGGTTTTTATGTTCCGTGGGCATTTTTGATTGCCGGAAATATTTTCTTTTTGCTCTATGATTATGCAATTACCGTATTTGTTATGCAGTATGTTCGCAGATTAAGGGGAAAAATATTCGGTAATTTTCACAAGTAATTATAATTCAAAGAAGTTTTGAGAAGGTGGACCTAAATGAAAAAGCAAAAATTGTTTGTCCGCATAGTCTGCATAGTCCTTGTGGTTCTTATGGCAGTATCGGTAGGTGCTGTTGCAATAACTGCATTTTCGGCTAATGCGGCTCAATCAACCGAGGAGGTTTCCGCAAGCGTATCAGCAGGCGCATCAGGCTATATAAATGCGTCGTATGTAAATCTGAGAAGCGGTGCAGGTACGAATTATTCGGTTATAACCTGTATGGCAAAGAACACAAAATTTACTTTTGTTGACGGAAAGCTCTATAACTCAAAGTGGTACAAAATCAAGCTTAAATCAAATTCAAAGACAGGCTATGTTACAAAGGAATATGTTGCCGTAAGTTCTTCGACAACGGCATCAAGCGTAACAGGCTATGTTTCTGATGATTATGTAAATCTGAGAAGCGGAGCAGGCACAAATTATTCTGTTGTTGATTGCCTGAGAAAGAATACTAAGCTTACTTTTGTAAGCACTTCACTCTACAACTCGGCTTGGTATAAGGTTAAGGTTACTTCAACTGCTAAAACAGGTTACATAAAAAAAGACTATGTAAAAATGAACAGTTCAACCCAAGCTACAACAAAGGTAACGCAACCTGCAACTCAACCGACTGTGTCAGCGTCAACCGTGAGCGGTTACATAACAGACGATTATGTAAATCTCAGAAGCGGAGCAGGCACAAATTATTCTGTCGTTGAGTGTATGAGAGTAAATACAAAGGTTACTTTTGTAAGCACAAAGCTTTATAACAATGATTGGTATAATATTAAGCTTACATCAAATTCAAAAACAGGCTATGTAAAAAAAGACTATGTGAAGATGAACAGTCAGACACAGCCTACGACGACTCAGCCTACAACCACAAAGCCGTCAACAGGTTCATCTGTTAAGCTTTCCGTATCAAGCAAATCAATTTTCACAGGCAACAGATTTGCAATCACAGCAACAGCGTCGGGAAGTGTTTCATGGTCAAGTTCTAACACAGGCGTTGCAACCGTTGACTCTCGTGGTATTGTAACAGCCAAGAAAGCAGGCTCTGCAACAATTACTGCGAAAAGCGGTTCGCGTTCTGCAACCTGCAAAATTACCGTAAAATCCGGCTCATCGGTAAATATATCCAACAGCAATGTAAATCTTCCGTGGCAGAAGTCAATGCTTTTGAAATCAAGCACAAGCGGTGTTACATGGTCAAGTTCAAATACCAAAATTGCTACAGTTAAGAACGGTGTTGTTGACACGGTAGGCAAGGGCTATGTAACAATCACTGCCTCAACATCATACGGTGCGGCAACCTGTCTTATCCATGTTATGCCGAGGGAGAGTGTGCGTTTCTGTTACGCATCACCAAACTCCGCTCCGCTTAATTCAAATGTAAGCTTTAAGGCTATTACCGACACAGACAGGGTAGGCGTGTATTTTGTAGTTACAAACGGTTCAACCTCTTATAAGGTCACCGCAAAAAATAAGGTTAAAGACGGTAACTCCTATATCTGGACAGGTACACAAAAGCTTTCAAAATCAGGCAAATGGTCTGTAAAAGCATATTCTAAATTTAAAACCGAATCAAAGTATTACACCACGGCAGGCGGCGGTGAGGGCGAGGTGTTTGTAACCTCAACAACCAATAAAACCACCACAGCCTGTGCCGAACGCAGAGCGAGTGACGAGGTAATCAAGCTTATTGCAAACTATGAGGGATTTCTCTCGAAAGTCACAGCAGACAGCATTACAACCGATCCTACACTCGGTTACGGTAAGGTTGTAATTTCAGGCGAACAGTTCTACAACAACATAACTTCAAATCAGGCATATGCTTATCTTTGCCAGACCGTGAACAAGGGCGGATATACCACCACAACAAATTCCTACCTTGTAAATAACGGCATAAAGTTCAATCAGCAACAGTTTGACGCACTTGTGTGCTTTGCATACAATGTAGGCAGCGGTGTGTTCTACAATGACTCCGAGCTTCAGTCGGTTCTCTTGAACACAGGTTCAAGCGGTACTATCAAAGCAGGCGCTTCGGGTACGGTTACAGGTTCAGATGTAAACCTCAGAAGAGGTGCAGGAACTAACTACTCCGTTGTTACCCGTATGAACTACGGAACAAAACTTAAATTTGTTGACGGCAAGCGGTATAACACAAACTGGTATAAGGTTAAGCTTTCAAACGGCACAACAGGATATATCCACAAGGATTATGTTTCTGCTTCGGGCGGTTCAAGAGATTTGAATAATGTCAATAAGCAGAACCTCATTGATGCACTTTTGCAGTATCACCATGCGGCAGGTTCTTGCTATTGGGGACTTTTGTACAGAAGAGTTGACGAGGCGGAAACCTTCCTCTACGGCGATTATGACCGTGACGGTCAGCACAATTATCACCACTTCCATTTCTCATGTTACTCAAACCCGAGTTTAGGTATCTGATATTAATTTTTGCAAAGAAGGTCTTAAAATGAAAAAAATAGGTTTCATAGGCGCAGGCAATATGGCAACAGCCATTATAAAAGGACTTATGGCACAAAACGACGGCAAGGCTGATTTTATCAATGTTTTTGATGTAAGCGAAGAAAAGTGTGCCGCTATGAAAAATATGGGTGCAAATGTAATGACATCTGCCGATGAAATTGCAAAGAACAGCTCAATTGTTGTTCTTGCAGTCAAGCCGCAGAATTATCCCGAAGTTCTTGAGTCCCTAAAAAACAGCATTACAACAGCCAAAACCGTAGTATCAATTGCTGCAGGCATATCTATTGCATATGTAAGAAAAGGTCTTGAGTGTGACTGCCCTGTTGTAAGGGTTATGCCTAATACGCCTCTCTTGCTCAAAAAGGGTGCAACAGCCCTTTGTCCGTCTGAGAATATCAGCGATGATGACAAAACAATCGTTTACAATATGTTTGCAGGCAGCGGTGTTTGCGAATATATTGACGAAAGCCATATGAATGAAATAATTGCGGTAAACGGCAGCAGCCCTGCTTATATTTATCTTTTTGCAAAGGCTATGGCTGATTACGCAAAGAATTGCGGAATCGACTATGACAGAGCCATGAACCTTGTCTGTGCAACTCTTGAGGGTTCGGCAGCAATGCTCCGTGACAGCGGTGAGCCTGTTGAAACACTCATAGACAGGGTTTGCTCAAAGGGAGGCACAACAATTGCCGCTATGGATAAGCTTAAAGAACACGGCTTCTATGAGGCTGTTCTTGACGGCATGGACGCTTGTACAAAGAGGGCAGAGGAGCTTGGCAAATAATTTTGCTTTAACATAAAATGAATACATTCCTCATATATTTTAACGGACAACCAATGAGAGGAATGTATTTTATGAAAAGCATTGTATTTTCTTTTAAAAAGCGTTATCTTTTTCGCAGATCAAAGGGAATTTCACCGTCTGATGTCAGATTTTTTATAAGGCGATATTCCGTGGTGCTTATCTTTGTTTCGGCTTTTCTTACCGGACTTGTTTTCGGTTCAATTTATGCATCCAAAGCCGATAAGCAAATGCTTGATTCCCTTGATTTTCTGTTTACTACAAATCTTGATGCAAGGCTCGGTCAGAATGCCGTCAGCACATTTTGCGCCTGCTTTGCATCTGATTTTATATTTCTCACGGTTGTATTCCTCTTGGGACTTGCACCGTGGGGAATACCGTTTTTGCCGTTTGTTTCAGCATTTAAAGGCTTTGGAACAGGACTTACTGCGGCATATCTTATTATTACATATTCACTTAAAGGAGCAGGTTTTTATCTGCTCGTTGTGTTGCCGGGAACATTTTTGTTCTGTCTGGCACTTGTAAAGCTGTCGGCATATGCTTTTGAAATTTCAAAACAGATGTTTTTCAGCTTAATCGGTCATTCTCATCAAACAAATTCTTTGAAAAATGAGGTGATTGATTTTTGTTCCCGATCTGTTTCGGCACTCATAATGACCTTTTGTTCAACCTTGCTGGACACAGCTTTGTGGTGCCTGTTTTCGGGAGCGTTTAATTTTTAATTTTGGAGGGCGCTATGGCATCGGAAAAGAACGCTGTAGCATTGACAGGATTTTTCTCGTCATTGTTTCACAATTTACCACGACTTTTGCTAACGAATGTGCTTTTTGCATTGCCGTTTGCCGTAATATTCGGAATTTTCTTTTTGATTAATACCCTTACGGGTCTTAATTCAATGTTTATATATTTTCTTACGATAATTCCGCTTTTTCCGTTTTATGCCGGCGTAACTCAGGTTACTTCCCATATGGTAAGGGGAGAGGAAAATGTTGATGTTTTCTCAAATTTCATCGGCGGAATAAAGGAAAATCTGCTAAGATTCCTCATACACGGCGTTGTGATGTATGCCGCTGTTTTTATCAGCTACTACTCAATTGTGCTTTATCTCGGACTCGGTTCAAAGAACGGAATGTTTTATGTTCCGCTTGTTATTTGTATTTTAATTGCAATTTTCTTTCTGTTTATGTTCTTCTATGTTCCGCCTATGACGGTTACTTTTGATATCAAGATGAAGGATATTTACAAAAACAGCGCACTTATGACATTCGGCGAGCTTAAACACAATCTGTTTGCAGTTTTCGGAATTCTTATTTTATTCCTCGTTTGCGCAACGGTGCTTATGTGCAGCTTTACTCCGGTACTGCTCATCATTTTCACAATTGTTCTTGCATTGTTCATTGTTCCGTCAATTTTATCTTTTATAATCAATTCTGCAGTTTATAAGAATATGTATTCAATGATTGTTGACAGGGATTCAAAGAGTAAAACAATTGATAAGAAAATGGAGAACAGACGCAAAGGTCAGTTCCGTGATGATGAAGAGCCTGTTGCAGAAGATTATTCGGATCTTGAAATTGACGAATCGGCTGATGGTGATGAATTTATTTTCTATAACGGAAAAATGATGAAAAGAAGTTATCTTTTAAAGCTTAAAAAAGAGGCTGAAGAAAGGAAGAACGCAAAATGAGCGGTAAACACGCAGTTAAAAGTTCAAAAAAATCATTGATAATAATCATTTGTGTTGTTGTACTTGTTGCAGTAATTGCAGGTGCGGTTATCCTGTTTATGAATCTTTCGGGTAAAAATAATAATTCGGCAACAACAGTACCGACTGTGGCTGCTTCAACAACCGCCGATAATACAAACTCAACACAGAATGTTTCCGACTCTGTACCCGAAACCACACAGCCTGCAACCAAATCGGATGAAGCTTCACAAGAGCCGACAGAACAGGGATACACAGCCGAAACATCTGCAAATGACAGTGAAATTGTTGTTCCGACAATCAGCGGAGAGAAGCAAAAGCCAAAATTCAGTGCAACTCTTATTCCGTACTATGCAAAAGATGAAAATTCTTCTGAAGAATATTCTTTAAGAGATCTTTTCGGCTCTGCATATTCAGGCGGCGGATTTACTTTTAATGAGGACGGAACATTCATTGACGGAATCACAAGTGCCTCGGCAAATTCGGGTGCGTACATTGTTGAGGGCGACTCCGTTGTAATAACATATTCCAACGATAAAAATGTTATCGCTGCCGTAACCAAATGGAACGGTGATGTTCCTGCTGAAATTACTGTAAACTACGGCGGAATTATTGTATCCTTTAAGTAAAATATCGGTGATTAAATGAGTAAAAAATCTGTTAAAAAGCCTGACTATTCAAAATTTGAGGCTAACAGGGCTGTAAAAAAGAAGAATAAGAAAAAGAAAACAACAGCAATTATTTCATCGGTTATTGCCGCCTGCGTATTTATCATTGCGGCAATCGTTGCCGTTAATGTGCTTTCACCGTCAGTAACCGCCGAGCTTACCTCATCTGCATGGGTTCCCGAAGGTGCTAATAATGCGAGTGGTGATGAGGTTGAAATGAGTGAGGTTTACAACACAAATTACAGCGCTTATCAGGGCTCTGTGTCATTTTCCGATGACGGCACTTTTACTTTATGGCTTTCGCCGGGAAGTCCGGATGACGGAACTCACAGCGGAAAATATACCGTGTCAGCTTCGGACAAAGTCAATTTGTCATTTGATGACGGAACAAATACTTCCGCCGCACTCACACAAAAGAACGGTAAAGTTTCGGCTGTTGTGCTTAAATATAACGACTATGAAATCACATTTGTAAAACAGTGAATACTTAAAAAACAAAAGATATACGGTAAAATTTTCTGCCGTATATCTTTTTTTTCTATATTCCGTCAAACAGACTTAGCTGTTCGGTTTTGCTTTCAAACTTATGCAAATACGAAAACACATTTTCAACTCCGAACATAATTCCGTGATTTCTGCAAACTTCTGAAATCCTGTTCATCAAAAGGTTATTGTTACTGCTCGTAAGCTGATATGAATTTCCGTATGTATAAATGTATCGTTCTTTCATATTCGGAAAGTGTTTGTCAAGCCGACTGTAAAAATATTCTCTGTCACCGTCACGCAGAGTAAGTCCTATGCCGAAGCATATTATTCCACGAACCTTTGCGTCAATGCAATACTTTAAAAGTCCGTCGATATTTTCTTTTGTATCATTTATAAACGGTAAAAACGGAGAAAGCCACACAACACTCGGAATACCGTTTTCATGAAATGCCTTGAGTGTTTCAAATCTTTCTTTAGTAACGGAAACATTCGGTTCAATTATTCTGCAAAGGCTTTCGTCTGCCGTTGTAAGCGTCATCTGTAACACAGCCTTGTTTTTATCGTTTATTTTCGTAAATAGGTCAATATCTCTCATAACAGATGCCGACTTTGTCTGTACGGTTACACCGAATCCGTAGCGGTTGATTATTTCAAGACATCTTCGTGTCAGTTTCAGTTCTTTTTCAAGGGGAATGTACGGATCGCTCATCGCACCCGTACCAATCATACATTTTCTGCGTTTCCTTTTTAAAGCGTTTTCAAGCAATTCCGGGGCATTTTCTTTCACCTCAATATCTTCAAATCGGTGATTCATCTGATAGCATTTACTGCGTGCGTCACAATAAATGCATCCGTGTTGACATCCTCTGTAAATGTTCATGCCGTTTGCGGCAGATAAAATTCCCTTTACTTTGACCTTATGCATATAATCCTCCGCTTATTGTTTGGTATCGACAAACCACCTGTTTTCCTCCAAAAACAGATATCGTTCTTTGCCGAGAATATGGCAGGTGTAGCGTATCCCCGCACCGCCTGCTTTGAGAGATGCCGCATACCGCACATCGGAAATTTTGTCAATGCGGTATCTCCTTCCGTCATCCCACACAATATATTCGGGAATAAGATCTCCGTCACAATCAAATGTGGCAGTAACTTTAACATACTTTTTCATAGCTTGTTACCTCCATTAAAATCAGAGAAATATCTTTAATTTTTCGCCTAAGATGCATCGTTATCATAAATATCCGACAGGATGAATTGTATGATCCTCCTTTGGGTTAAAATCCGAAAGCTCCTTGTCATCAAGCAAAACGGCAGGGCGAACAGCATAATTGCCGAATCGCTTTTTTAATCTGTCAAGTGTTTTGTCAAGCTGTTCGTTCTGAATAAGTCGCTTTTCATCACGCAAAAGGCTCATCTGGTGCGGCTGATCATCGTGAATAAAATCCGTAACGCTTACCCCGATACTTCTCAGCGGCTTTTCCATTTTATAGCTTTTTTTGAAAAGCTCAATAGCCGTATTTGTTATATCCTTTGTAAGATTTGTGTGGATTTCCGTTGTGTGCTGTCGGTTGAATGACATCAGCTCGTTGTCACGAATCGTAATGCAAACCGTTTTTGCCATAAACCCCTGTTCACGCATTCTTCTGCAAACGCTGTCACACAAAACGAATATAACCTGTTTTGCATCGTTAAAGGTTACCATATCTTTCGGAGTTGTGGTTGAGTTACCGATTGACTTTACCTCGCTGTTTTCGTTCATATGGGCAACAGGGGAAGAGTCGTATCCGTTTGCAAAGCCGTAAATTAGGTCGCCCCATTTTCCAAGATATGACCGCAACAGCGTAACATCGGCAGTTGCAATATCTCCAATCGTATAAATGCCAATAGATTCAAGCTTTCTGCCCGTTGCTCTGCCAACATACAAAAGGTCTTTTGCAGGACAGTTCCACACAATATCTCTGTAATTTTCCCGTGTGATTTCCGTTATAGCGTCAGGCTTTTTATAGTCACTTCCGAATTTGGCAAAAATTTTATTAAAGCTGACTCCGATGCTTACGGTTATTCCGAGTTCCTGCTTTATACGGCGATTAATTTCGAGTGCAATCTCTTTGCCGTTCATATTCTTATTGTCGGTAACATCAAGCCATGCCTCGTCAAGTCCGAACGGCTCAATTTTGTCGGTGTATTCGCTGTAAATTCTCCTCGCCATTTTTGAAAATCGTTTGTACAAATCAAAGTGGGGAGGAACGGTTATGAGGTCGGGACATTTCTGCTTTGCCTGCCAGATTGCCTCGCCTGTTTTTATATTGTACTTCTTCGCAATCCCATTTTTAGCAAGAATAATTCCGTGCCGATTTTCCGCATCACCGCTCACGGCAACAGGTTTGTTTCTGATTTCGGGATGATGCAAACACTCAACGCTCGCATAAAATCCGTTGCAGTCGCTGTGAAGAATAACCCTGTCTTTTTTATATTTGCTTTTGTCAACGGCACAATTAATATTCACAACGCATCACCTCGAACATTTGTTTTTATTCAATTATAGAACACTTGTTCTATAAAGTCAAGCGTAAATAGTTAAAACGGTAGTCAAAAACGAAAAAGAAAAATGTAAAATTTTTTTGATTTACAAGGCTATGCACTGCATATTGATTACAGCTGTGTAACTGTCATTTACAAAAACGAGATATTGTGGTAGAATTTACAATGTTAAATTATGTAAAACTGTCGGATATTACAGATGTTTGTCCGAAAGCTATTTTGTATCGGAGGTTTTATTGATGGAAGCTTACAAAAAGGAATTCATTGAATTTATGGTTGATTGTCAGGTTCTCAAATTTGGCGATTTTGTTACAAAGAGCGGAAGAAAAACTCCTTTCTTCGTAAACACAGGTTTCTACAGAACAGGCGCTCAGCTCCGCCGTCTCGGTCAGTATTATGCAGAGGCTGTCAACAGCAAGTTCGGTCTTGATTTTGATGTTCTTTTCGGTCCTGCATACAAGGGCATTCCGCTTTCTGTTGCCGCAACTATCGCAATCAGCGAAAAATACGGCCAGGATATCCGTTATTGCTCAAACAGAAAAGAAGTTAAGGATCACGGCGACAAGGGTATTCTTCTCGGCAGTCCTATCAATGACGGTGACAGGGTTGTTATCATCGAAGATGTTACAACAGCAGGCACTTCAATTGAAGAAACTCTCCCGATTATCAAGGCTCAGGGCGATGTAAACCCAATCGGTCTTGTTGTTTCCGTTGACCGTATGGAGCGTGGCAAGGGTACAAAGAGCGCACTTTCCGAGATTGAAGAAAAGTACGGCCTTAAAACAACTGCAATCGTAACAATGGCAGAGGTTGTTGAACACCTTTACAACAAGGAATACAAGGGCAAGGTTATTATTGACGACAAGCTCAAAGCCGCTATTGACGCTTACTATGAGCAGTACGGCGTAAAGGAATAACAGCTTTTAATTATTAATATTAATCAGTCGGGGCGGTTTTATCCGCCCCCAAAGTTTGATAAAAACTTATTTTGCGGTGGGGATAATATGGCACGGACAACCGATAACGAACACAGCGGTCATCGTGAAAGAATGCGTAAAAAGTTCATAGAAAACGGCTTTGATGTGTTTGAAACGCACGAGGCTCTTGAAATGTTCCTTTACTATGCTATTCCGAGAAAGGACACAAATCCTCTTGCACATCGTCTGCTTGACCGTTATATCACTGTCGGCGGAGTGTGTGACGCTCCGATTGACGAGCTTATGAAGGAATTCGGTCTGTCTGAAAATGCCGCCGCATTGCTCAAAATGTTGCCCGAAATGGCAAGGCTTTATACCGAATCAAAGATGTCGCATGATAATATCATCGACTATGAAAATCTCGGTAAAATATTTAAAGCAAAATTTATCGGTCGAACAAACGAATGTGTCGCTCTCATGCTCGGTGATGCAAAGGGCAAGATGATTTATTTTGATATAATTTCAAAAGGTTCACTCAATTCATCCGATATGCCCGTCAGAAAAATTGTTGATTTGTCACTTCGTCACAATGCCAAAACTGCGTTTATAGCACATAATCATCCCAGCGGAACGGCTCTGCCTTCGGGAAGTGACCTTGACACAACAATAGTCTTGAAGAGTACGCTTGCAACTGTCGGAGTTGAGCTTATCGACCATTTCATAATAACCGATGATGATTATGTTTCTCTCCGTGAAAGCAGGCTTGCGGGGAACATCTTCTATTATGAAAAGTAATAATGTTCTTTAAAAGAAACATTTGACAATTTAAAACATCTGTTCTATAATTAAAATCGAAATTTTGTTCGGATATGTTTTCTGTTACAGGACTTTTGTAATAAAGAGCCTTGTAACAGGAAACATAATAAAAAAATCCGTATTTGGAATGTGATGTGTATTATGAAATTTAAACTTCATTCAAAATATCAGCCGACAGGCGACCAGCCGCAGACAATCGAAAAGCTTGTAAACAGTATAAATGCAGGCAACCGTGAACAGACGCTCCTCGGTGTAACGGGTTCGGGTAAAACTTTTACAATGGCAAATGTTATTCAGAGGGTTCAAAGACCGACACTTGTGCTTGCACACAATAAAACTCTTGCGGCTCAGCTTTGCAGTGAGTTCAAAGAGTTTTTTCCCGACAATGTGGTTGAATATTTTGTGTCATACTACGATTACTATCAGCCTGAGGCATATGTTGCACAGACGGATACTTATATTGAAAAAGACAGTTCAATCAATGACGAGATTGATAAACTCCGCCACAGCGCAACGCTTGCACTTTCCGAAAGACGAGATGTAATTATTGTTGCCTCGGTTTCTTGCATATACAGCCTGGGCGATCCTATTGACTACCGTAATATGGTAATCTCACTTCGTCCGGGAATGGAAAAGTCCCGTGATGAGCTTGTAAAAAAGCTTGTTGAACTGCAGTATGAACGCAATGATGTAAGCTTTACCCGTAATAAATTCAGGGTTCGTGGTGATGTGGTTGAAATTTTCCCTGCCGCATCAAACGATTCTATAATCCGTGTCGAATTTTTCGGAGATGAAATTGACAGAATTTCCGAAATCAATCCGCTTACGGGCGAACTCAAAGCTGTTCTGAAACATGCCGCAATCTATCCTGCGTCACACTACATTGTGTCGGGAGATAAGATGAAAAAGGCTCTTGCGGAAATTGACAGGGAGCTTGAGGAAAGACTTGCATATTTTCGTGAAAACGGAAAGCTCCTTGAGGCACAACGACTTGAACAGCGTACAAGGTACGATATGGAAATGTTGCAGGAAATCGGATTTTGTACGGGTATCGAGAACTATTCAAGAATAATGTCGGGCAGAGCGCAGGACTCATCGCCGTACACGCTTTTAAGCTATTTCCCCGATGATTTTCTGCTCTTTGTCGATGAGTCCCATGTAACGCTTCCACAGGTACGGGGAATGTTTGCGGGTGACTATGCAAGAAAAAAGAGCCTTATTGACTACGGTTTCAGACTTCCGTCTGCACTTGATAACCGTCCGCTCAACTTTGACGAATTCTATTCAAAAATAAATCAGGCTGTTTATGTAAGCGCAACGCCGGGCGATTTTGAGCTTGAAAAATCGGCTGTTGTTGCAGAGCAGATTATCAGACCTACAGGACTTCTTGATCCTGAAATTTCGGTAAGACCTACCGAAGGTCAGCTTGACGACCTTGTGTCCGAAATCAATATCCGTACAGCCAAAAATCAAAGAACACTTGTCACAACCCTTACCAAGAAAATGGCGGAAGACCTTACCGCATATCTTGAAAAGCTGGGTATCAGGGTTCGTTATATGCACCATGACATTGACACCGTTGAAAGAATGGAGATTGTCCGTGATTTAAGACTCGGAGAATTTGATGTTCTTGTCGGAATCAACCTTCTGCGTGAAGGACTTGATATTCCCGAGGTTTCTCTTGTTGCCGTACTTGACGCCGACAAAGAGGGATTTCTCCGTTCAACCCGTTCGCTTATTCAGATTGCCGGCAGAGCCGCACGAAACAGCGAGGGTACGGTTATTATGTATGCCGACAGCGTAACACCGTCAATGAAGGTTGCAATAACCGAAACACAGCGCCGCCGTGAAATTCAGAATAAATATAATGTTGAGCACGGCATCGTTCCAAAGACCATTGTCAAAAAGGTCAGCGATATACTTGAAATTTCTACTCACGATGACAGTGAATTTAAAAATACAAAAAAGCTTTCAAAGGCACAAAAACAACAGTTGATAGAAAAACTGACAAAGGAAATGAAAGCTGCCGCAAAGTTGCTTGAATTTGAACACGCCGCATATCTGCGTGACAAAATCAAAAAACTGCGTGGTGAAAAATGATAAAGGAAGAGTAAAATGCCAAGAAAGAAAACCACCGATTATGATAATACCAGTATCACAACGCTAAAGGGTGCCGACCGTGTCCGTAAGCGTCCTGCCGTAATTTTCGGCTCGGACGGTATTGATGGCTGTCAGCACTCCGTGTTTGAGATTCTTTCAAACTCAATAGACGAGGCGAGAGAGGGTTACGGTAAAAAAATCACAGTTACACGCTATTCCGACGGCTCAATTGAGGTTGAAGATCACGGCAGAGGAATTCCCGTTGACTACAACGAAAACGAAAAGCGCTATAACTGGGAGCTGGTTTTCTGCGAACTCTATGCCGGCGGTAAGTATAATAACAACGAGGGTGAAAGCTACGAATTTTCCCTCGGTATGAACGGTCTCGGTCTTTGTTCAACCCAGTACAGCTCCGAGTATATGGATGTTGATATCCGCCGTGACGGCTACCGATACACTCTCCGTTTTGAAAAAGGCGAGATTGTCGGCAAGCTCAAAAAAGAGCCGTACAGCAAAAAGGATACGGGTACTAAAATTCATTGGAAACCCGACCTGGAAGTCTTTACGGATATCGACATTCAGCCCGAATATTTTCTTGACATAATGAAAAGACAGGCTATTGTCAACGCAGGAATTGAATTTGTTTTCCGCAATCAAAACGGCAAAAGCTTTGATACAACAAGCTATAACTATGTAAACGGTATTGTTGACCATGTTGCCGAGGTAGTCGGTGAAAACGGACTCAGCTCAATTCAGCATTGGGAAACCGAGGTTAAAACCCGTGACCGTGACGATAAGCCCGAATATAAGTGCAAAATGGATATCTCGGTTGCATTTTCAAATAAAGTGCATCTCACCGAATACTACCACAACTCAAGCTGGCTTGAACACGGCGGTGCTCCCGATAAGGCGGTGCGGAATGCCTTTGTTTACCAGATTGACAGCTACTTAAAACAAAATAATAAATATAACAAAACCGAAAGCAAAATCAAGTATGACGATGTTGAGGACAGCCTTGTGTGTGTTATTTCGTCTTTTTCAAGTGTTTCATCATATGAAAACCAGACCAAAAAGGCGGTTACAAATAAGGGTATTCAGGACGCTATGACTGCATTTCTCCGTCAAAGTCTTGAAGTCTATTTTATTGAAAATCCGCTTGAGGCAGAAAAAATCTGCGAACAGGTGCTTATCAATAAGCGCAGCCGTGAAAATGCTGAGAAAACACGACTTAATATAAAGAAGAAGCTTTCGGGCAATCTTGACATAACAAACCGTGTTGCAAAATTTGTCGATTGCAGAAGTAAAGACACGGAACAGCGTGAACTGTTCATAGTAGAGGGTGATTCTGCTCTCGGTGCCTGTAAACAGGCAAGAAACCCCGATTTTCAGGCAATTATGCCAATCAGAGGTAAAATACTTAACTGCCTGAAAGCCGACTACGATAAGATTTTTAAGAGCGAAATCATTACCGATTTGCTCAAGGTTCTCGGTTGCGGTGTTGAGGTTAAGTCAAAAGCCAACAAGAATCTTTCAAGCTTTGACATGAACACACTTCGCTGGAGCAAAATTATTCTTTGCACCGATGCCGATGTTGACGGCTTTCAGATCAGAACACTTTTACTTACAATGCTTTACAGACTTACACCTACACTCATTGAAGAAGGCAAGGTGTTTATTGCCGAATCACCTCTTTATGAAATTACATCCAAAAACGATGTATATTTTGCATACGATGAAGTTGAAAAGGATAAGTTCATTGAACAGCTCGGCAAGGAGAAATTCACAATTCAGCGTTCAAAAGGTCTTGGTGAAAACGAACCCGATATGATGAACCTTACCACAATGAACCCCGAGTCACGCAGACTTATCAAGGTTCTTCCTGCCGATGCAGAACAGACAGCGGAAATTTTTGATGTTCTTCTCGGTGACAATCTTCAGGGAAGAAAAGATTATATAGTAGAACACGGTAACGAATATATTGACCAGCTTGATGTAAGCTGATTGGAGGTGGAAATAAATGGCGAAAAAATCTTCAAAGACTCCCCGCAGAACTTCACCGTCAAAAACTCACGGTGTAATCAACGGTGCGGGTGAAGTAGTGGAACAGCCAATCGTTTCCACTATCAGAGAGAACTATATGCCGTATGCAATGAGCGTAATTCTCTCCCGTGCAATTCCCGAAATCGACGGGTTCAAGCCGTCGCACAGAAAGCTCCTGTATATGATGTACAAAATGGGACTTCTGAACGGCGGAAGAACAAAATCGGCAAACATTGTCGGTGCAACAATGAAACTTAATCCTCACGGTGACTATGCAATTTATGACACAATGGTTCGTCTTTCAAGGGGCTATGAGGCACTTTTGCATCCGTATGTAGATTCAAAGGGTAACTTCGGTAAATTCTACAGCCGTGACATGGCGTGGGCGGCATCCCGTTATACCGAGGCAAAGCTTGACGCAATCTGCAACGAGCTGTTTCGTGATATAGACAAAGATACCGTAGATTTTGTAGATAACTACGATAATACAATGAAAGAACCGTCACTTTTGCCGGTTGCATTTCCGTCTGTACTTGTAAATGCAAACACAGGTATTGCCGTTGGCATGGCGTCAAATATCTGTTCATTCAATCTGCGTGAAATCTGCGAAACAACAGCGGCACTTATCCGTGATCCCGACCATGATATAAAGTCAACTCTGCCGGCTCCTGATTTTACAGGCGGTTGTCAGATTATCTATGACGAAAATGTCATCAATCAAGTCTATGAAACCGGCAGAGGAAGTATTAAGCTCCGTGCAAAGTATGTCTATGACAAGTCTGCAAACTGTATAGATATCCTTTCAATCCCGGCTACAACAACTTGTGAGGTTATCATTGAAAAGGTAATCGACCTTGTAAAGCAGGGTAAAGTCAAGGAAATTTCCGATATTCGTGACGAAACAGGTATTGACGGACTTAAAATTACAATTGACCTCAAGCGTGGCATTGATGCCGACAAGCTTATGACAAAGCTTTACCGCTTTACAACACTCGAAGATTCCTATGCCTGCAACTTCAATGTGCTTATTGCAGGTGTTCCGAGAGTTCTCGGTGTAAAGGCATTGCTTGAAGAATGGATCGCTTTCAGAATTGAGTGCGTCAGAAGAAGAACATATTTTGACCGCAACAAAAAAGCTGATAAGCTTCATCTTTTAAGAGGTCTTGAAAAAATTCTTCTCGATATTGACAAGGCGGTAAAGATTGTCCGTGAAACCGATGAAGAATCCGAGGTTGTGCCAAACCTTATGATAGGATTCGGAATTGACGAAATACAGGCTGAATATGTTGCCGAAATAAAACTTCGTCATCTTAACCGTGAATACATTTTAAAGCGTACAAAAGACCTTGAAGACCTTGAAAAAGAGATTGCCGAGCTTGACGAAATTTTAAAGAGCAAGGCAAGAATCAAGACAATCATTGTCAAAGAGCTCAAATCAATAGCCGAGAAATACGGTCAGCCGAGAAAGAGTATCATAATCTATGACGATGTTGCAAGGTATGAGGAAGAGACAGTCGAGATTCCCGATTATCCTGTTAATCTTTTCTTTACAAAAGAGGGATATTTCAAAAAGATTACTCCGCAGTCGCTCAGAATGAGCGGTGAACAAAAGCTCAAAGACGGTGACGAAATTATTCAGGAGCTTGAGTTCACAAACAACTGCGACCTTTTGTTCTTTACAGACAAGTGTCAGGTGTATAAGGCAAAGGCTGATGATTTTGCACAGACAAAGGCAAGCGTACTCGGTGACTACGTTGCCGCAAAGCTTGGCTTTGATGAAGGCGAAAATGCTGTGAAAATGGTTGTTACAAAAGATTACAAGGGTATGCTGATCTTTGCTTTTGAAAACGGCAAGGCCGCAAAAGTTCCGCTTGAATCCTATGCAACCAAAACTAACCGTAAAAAGCTCACGGGTGCGTACTCGGACAAATCTCCGCTTGTCGGACTTCTCTATATGCCCGAGGACGAAGAGGTTCTCTTCAAGGCGTCATCGGGAAATATGCTCCTTGTTCATACAGGAGCGCTTGCACTAAAGACAACCCGTTCAACACAGGGTGTTGCAGTTCTCAAGCCCAAAAAAGGTCACAGACTTTTCAGCATAGAACGCTATAAAGACGGTACTTTTACAAATCCAAAGCGCTACAGAACAAGTTCACTTCCAGCAAGAGGTGCGTTGCCTGTAAATGAAGATACAAAAGACGAACAGCTTTCGCTGATTTGATTTTGAAAAAATTAATAAAAATCTTGTAATATCTCTTGAAAAAGCTGTGTTTATGTGGTATTATAAAACAGTTATTAAAGCAGAATTTGTTTTATTCGTATTTATTAAATGAAAGGAAGATAAAAATGAGCATTTGGGGCATTGTTTTAGGCGTATTGCTCGCAATCGTATCTGTTGCCATTATCGTTGTAATTATCCTTCAGGAGGGTAATCAGCAGGGTATCGGTGCTGTAACAGGTGTTGCCGATTCTTATTTCTCAAAGAATAAGGCTCGTTCGATTGATGCGTTCCTCTCACGCTGGACAAAAGTTTTTGCTGCAATATTCGTAATTTTTGTAATTGCACTTAATGTGCTTTCAAAGTTCGGTGTACTGTAAGCATATTAACTTAATAATCAGCATAAAATTAACCGTCAGGGCAATCCTCTGGCGGTTTTACTTTTTATATGGAGTTGTTAAAAATGCCTTGGTGGGGAATATGTCTGATTATTTTTGTAACATTTATAACTTTCGCAATCTTGCACTTTCTCGGCAAAAACAAGCATCCGTTCAAACGCTCTCTGCTTTCAATGACTTTAGGAGCGGCAACATTGTTTGCGGTCAATCTGACGGGAGCTTTTACGGGCGTAACTTTGCCAATAAGCCTTTTATCACTTTTGGTATCAATAATAGGAGGAATACCCGGAGTAACGCTTATGCTCGGTCTTAATCTTTTTTTCTGAATAATCACAGAAGGGGCGGTCACATCGACAGCCCCTTAATTGTTTGTATGAAATTTTATACAATGCCGTAAAGTTCCTCAAGAGCCTCACCGACGGTTTCTTTGTCTTTGGTCAGGAGTGCAAGCATAATTTTGTACGCTTTTTTCGGATTGTCAAGAAAATTTTTTTTGAGAATAAGAGCCTGTTCCATTTCGGGAGCATAAACATCAAGCTTCATCAAATCCATATCACCGCCGGATACAGAACATTTAACAGTAAATCCGTTTGAACTTTTTACAATATCAACCTTGTTTTCAATCTCATTTTTCTTTACGGCAAGGAGCTTAACCGCACAAGCGTATGCCTTTTCTTTGATAGAGTACGCAAGAATGCTGTCAAGCTGTTTTGCAATTTCAACACCGTTTTCCGTGAGCGCATATGTTTTGTGTTCATCATCGGCAGGCACAAGGTTACCGTTTGTAACAAGGTCGTCAAAGGCGGAACTTGTTTCAAAATAATTGGCAAGTCCCTGCTTTAGAATTGCCTGTATGACAATTCCTTTGTCTATATTTTCTTTTACAGAATTATACAAATAACATATCAAGGTTTTAATTTCGTTTTTGCTTCTCATTCCACCGGGATTAATACCCTCGTCAAATGTATCGAAAGCCATAAAATCACCTGCTTTTGCTGATAGATTCGTAGTGACAGATTAATTTGTGCAAAAATAACTTAAATTATATCTGTCTATTGTTATTATAGCACATTATCTTCACAAAAGCAAAGATGTTGTGCGTATTTATTTTATTCATTATTAAGCAAATTTGCAAGAGTTACACTGTCAAGGTAATTATTGATTAAATTGTCAAGCTGTTGCCAGATAGGATGTGAGGGACACGATTCCATATGATTGCAATGTTCGTGAGTTTTTGAAGTGCAGGGAACAGACGCAAGGTCGCCTTCCGTAAGCCTGAGAATTTCACCGAGTGAATAATCTTTTGGTTCTTTGGTCAGCTTATAGCCGCCGCCCTTTCCTTTTACGCCCTCAAGCAGATTGCGGTCAACAAGGGTTTTGAGTATGCCTTCCATATATTTTTTGGAAATATTCTGTCTTTCTGCAATTTCTTTGAGCGGAATATATCTGTTCTGCCCGTTTTTTGCCAGATCGACAAGCACATACAGCGTGTAACGACCTTTACTTGAAATCAGCATAAAATTATCCCCTTTTGGCAAGGCTTGCATATTTTGTAAGCCTGTTTTGCTTATATACCTTGATTATATACAAAAAACGATAAAAATGCAATACCAACCCATTGACAAAATGGGTTGAAAAGGTTATATTTTAATTATCCACTCCTTTGGTGGGTTGATAATATAACAAGGTGGGATTATGAAATGGCAGACAAATTACTTGATGTAAACGGTTTGACTGTAAGTGTAGAGGAAAAGGAAATTCTGCACGATATAAATCTTAGTATAAACAAGGGTGAAACGCATGTGCTTATGGGACCAAACGGTGCAGGCAAGTCAACGCTCGGATTTGCACTTATGGGCAGTCCTAAATATACGCTTAATTCAGGCGAAATACTTTTTAACGGAAAAAACATTAACGATGAAACACCCGATAAAAGGTCAAAGGACGGAATTTTTCTTTCATTCCAAAGTCCTCTTGAAGTTCCGGGGCTTTCACTTTCATCATTTATTCGCAACGCTCTTGAAAAGAACCGTGGCAAAAGAATCCGCCTTTGGGACTTTAAAAAAGAGCTCAGAGAGGCTATGGAGCTTTTGCAGATGGATCCGTCATATTCCGAGCGTGATCTAAATGTAGGCTTTTCGGGCGGCGAAAAGAAAAAAGCAGAAATTTTGCAGATGCTTTTACTCAATCCAAAGCTTGCAATTCTTGACGAAACAGACTCGGGTCTTGATGTTGATGCGGTTCGCACAGTTTCAAAGGGTGTTGAACACTATCAGAAAAACCGTGACGGTGCATTGCTCATCATCACACACAGCACAGGTATTCTCGAATCTCTCAAAGTTGATTATACCCATATTATGGTAAACGGCCATATAGTTAAAACAGGCGACGCATCGTTGATTGATGAAATCAATGAACACGGTTTTGAGAAGTATCTTGAACTTTATGCAGAAAAGTTCTGACGGAGGTATTAAGATGAAAGAAAGAACATATGTCGATGATGTTGACAGAAGTGTCTACGATATCAAAGACGAAGAAAATGATGCCTACCGTATCAAATCAGGTCTTGATGCCTCAATTGTTGAAAAAATTTCAAAGGAAAAGAACGATCCCGTGTGGATGCAGAATTTCCGTTTGCAGTCACTTCAAATTTATAATGAACTCAAAGTTCCAAACTGGGGACCGCCCATTGACGGACTTAATATGGACAATATTGCAACCTATGTCCGTCCGAACACAAGGATGACTGCAAAATGGTCGGAAGTCCCCGAAGATATCAAGAATACATTTGAAAGACTCGGTATTCCTCAGGCAGAGAGAAAGTCCCTTGCAGGTGTCGGAGCACAGTATGATTCTGAGCTTGTGTACCACAATGTTCGTGAAGAGGTTGCCTCACAGGGCGTAGTATATACCGATATGGAGAGTGCGTTAAAGGGCGAATATGCCGACATGGTAAAAAAATATTTTATGAAACTTGTCCGTCCGAATGACCACAAATTTGCCGCACTTCACGGTGCAGTATGGTCAGGAGGTTCGTTTGTGTATGTTCCGCCGGGAGTATCGGTAGAAATTCCGTTGCAGTCATATTTCAGACTTAACGCACCCGGTGCAGGTCAGTTTGAACACACGCTCATTATCGTTGACGAGGGTGCAGACCTGCATTTTATAGAGGGTTGTTCTGCTCCGAAATATAACATAGCAAATCTTCACGCAGGATGCGTTGAGCTTTTTGTAAAGAAAAATGCAAGACTCAGATATTCAACAATTGAGAACTGGTCAAAAAATATGTACAACCTTAACACCAAAAGAGCACTTGTTGAAGATGGCGGTACTATGGAATGGGTATCGGGTTCATTCGGTTCTCATGTGTCATATCTTTATCCGATGACAATTTTAAAAGGCGACCGTTCAAGAATGGAATTTACGGGCATTACATTTGCAGGCAAGGGACAGAACCTTGACACGGGAGCAAAGGTAGTTCATATCGGCAAAGAAACATCTTCGTTTATGAACACAAGGTCAATTTCAAAAGACGGCGGTATCAGCACATTCAGAAGCTCCGTTGTTGTAAACAAGTCTGCCGAAAATGCAAAATCTGCCGTTTCATGTCAGTCACTTATGCTTGATTCAAAGTCACGCTCAGACACTATTCCTGTAATGGATATCAGAACTCCGCACGCAGATATCGGTCATGAGGCTAAAATAGGCAGAATCAGCGATGAGGCTGTATTCTACCTTATGTCAAGAGGTCTTAGTGAAGAGGATGCAAGGGCAATGATAGTCAGCGGTTTTGCAGACAATGTGTCAAAGGAACTTCCGCTTGAATATGCGGTTGAAATGAACAATCTCATTCAGCTTGAGATGAAGGGCAGTATCGGATAAGGAGGACATTATGGTTGATAATAAAGACTTAACAGTGAACTTTCTTCCGTCACCCACTTGGAACCGATTGGGAGTGAATCGGGCAAAAATTCGAAATATTCCCGTTGACGGTTGGAACAGTATTCCTGTTCAAAAAGAAATAATTGAAAAATATACAAATATTTCAGATTCAAAAATTTGGGATTCATTTGCAAATATTCAGACAGGTATGGGAGAGGAGATTGACGAAATCTCAAAAATATCACAGTCTGGAAAAATCAGAATATCGGCTGATAAAACAAAAAGCGAAAAGCTGTTTTTTAATTGCAAAAACGGTGAAAACGCTTTTGCAGACATAGAATTATACGCTCCCGAAAACACAGAGCTTACCGTGTTTATGGCAATGCAGTCAGCGTGGAATGCAAACGGTATTTGTGCCGTAAGAACGAAATTTAAAGCTGAAAAAGGCGCAAAAATAAGACTCGTACAGCTTAATCTTCTTTCGCAAAATTTCCGCTTTATAAACGATGTCGGTGCAGAATGTGAAGATAATGCAACCGCAGAGATATTACAGCTTTTTATCGGCGGAAATGAAACCTATACAGGCACAAAGACAACGCTTTTGGGCAGGCAGAGCAATCTTGACCTCAATGTCGGCTACTATTGCAAGGACGAGCAGTTGCTTGATATGAACTATGTTGCCGAGCATATCGGCAAAAAGACCGTCAGCTCAATGAATGCCGGAGGTGTCTTGAGAGATAAAGCACATAAATTATTCCGTGGTACAATTGATTTTCCGCTCGGCTCATCGGGTGCAAAAGGTGACGAGAACGAAGATGTTCTAATTTTAGGCGAAGATGTAATCAATCAGACCGTACCGCTCATTCTTTGTGCGGAAGAGGATGTTGAGGGCAACCACGGTGCGTCAATCGGCAGACCGTCCGATGATGTGCTTTTCTATCTTGCAAGCAGAGGTCTTGACGAAGAAGAGGCTTGTAACCTTATGGCTCGTGCAAAGCTTGACGCTTTATGCTCAAAAATTGGTGATGATGAGCTTGAAACGCTTGCAAAATCCTGTCTTGAGGAGGTTACAGGCTATGCAAATGAAAAATTTTAAAGAAGATTTTCCGCTTTTGCGAGAAAATCCTGTAGTCTATCTCGACAGTGCCGCAACTGCTCAAAGACCTGAATCTGTTATAAATTCGGAAATGGAGTTCTACAAAAAATGCAATGCAAATCCTCTGCGTGGACTTTATGATTTGGGTTTCAAAGCAACCGAGTGTTATGAGCAATCCCGTGAAACAGTCAGAAAGTTCATTAATGCAAGGTCGGAGCGTGAAATAATATTTACACGCAATGCAACCGAAAGTCTCAATCTTGTTGCCTACAGCTACGGAATGAATTTTCTAAAAAAAGGTGACGAAATCCTTGTCACTGTAATGGAACACCACAGCAACCAGTTGCCATGGAGAGCAGTTGCAGAAAAAACGGGCGCAGCTGTAAAGTACATTGAATGCAACCCTGACGGCACAATTACCGAAGAACATCTGAAACAGGCTTTTTCGGAGCGTACAAGGCTTGTGGCAGTAACTCACATATCAAATGTACTCGGTTGCAAAACTCCCATAAAGCGTATCACAGAGCTTGCAAAGGAATGCGGTGCAGTTGTTGTGCTTGACGCATCACAGAGCGTTCCGCACATTCCCGTTGATGTTCAGTCGCTTGATGTAGATTTTCTTGCATTTTCCGGACACAAACTTATGGCACCCTTCGGAATCGGTGTATTGTACGGCAGAGAAAGCCTTCTTGAAAAAATGCCGCCGTTTTTAACGGGCGGTGAGATGATTGATTCCGTTACAAGGGACAAGGTTATCTATTCCGATTTACCGCATAAATTTGAGGCAGGAACGGTAAATGCGGCTGGCGCATGGGGGCTGAAAACCGCAATTGAATATATTCAAAATATTGGTTTTGATACAATCGGCGGTATTGAAGAAGAGCTTACCAAAAGAGCCTTTGACGGACTTATGAAAATCCCTCACATCAATATTCAGGGAAGCAACAATCCGAAAGAGCATTGCGGAATTATCAGCTTTACAATTGACGGAGTTCATCCGCATGATGTCAGCAGCATTCTCGACGCTGACGGTATTGCAGTCCGTGCAGGACACCATTGCGCACAGCCTTTGATGGAATTTTTAGGCATTCCGTCAACAACAAGGGCAAGCATTTATTTCTACAATACGAAAGATGACATTGATGCGTTTTTGAACAGCGTGTCATCTGTCAGAAGGAGAATGGGATATGGAAAATAACAGAAGCTTTTACAATGAAATCCTGACCGATCACAATCTTCATCCAATGCACAAACATCCGCTTGATACGGCAACGGCAAGCCTTGAGGGTGTGAATCCAAGCTGCGGTGATGACATTGTGCTTAATCTTAATATCAAAGACGGTGTGATTACAGACGGTTCGTTTACAGGTGACGGCTGTGCAATTTCCCAGGCGTCAGCCGATATTATGCTTGATTTGATTATCGGCAAAACAGTTGATGAAGCCGAACATCTGAAAGATATTTTCCTTAAAATGATTCAAGGCAAAGCAACTGACGAAGAAATTGAAGAGCTTGAGGAGGGCGGAGCATTGTCTGACATTTCTCATATGCCTGCCCGTGTAAAATGTGCAGTTCTCGGTTGGCACACATTTGAAAACATTGTAAAAGAATAATTTACTGAATTTAATATTTTATAAAACACATTCGGGGAACAGATAAAATAATTTCTGTTCCCCGATTTTTATTTAAAAAATCGGGATTAATGTATTAAAATAACTAATACAAATCTTGACAAATATTGCTTTAAAATAGTATAATAAAACTGCAAAGAGGTAAGGGAGAGAATAAATTATGCTAAAAGAATATTTATACAACGAAATAAAAAATTATTTAAAATCAATTGCAAAAGATACATATGTAATTTCAATACTCATCAATTTTAATGAATGTAATGTGTACGATAATATTGAGAATTTTCCCTATGTCAGCATATTCAGTAATACGCTTAGTGATATTGAAGATTGCAACGAGGAAGAAGAAAAGTGGAATATGGCTTTTTGGGGCTGCAATGATGAAAAATACCTGATTGCCGACTATAAAAGTGCAAAATTATTGGTTGATTGGTATGCTGAAAACGGTGTTGATAATATCGGCTACGAGGATGACGAACAAGATTATGATGATGAAATGAATTATATCGGTAACGGTCCAAACGGTTGTAAAGAATTATACGCCCTGATTTCCGAGGTTGTTTTGAATTTAAGATCAGACAACGAAGTCGGTAAAATCATTGCAGATATTCCAATACTTATCCATGACTATGAGTATTCATACTACATTACAAAATACATAAAATCAGCAAATCCAAACAAACAGGCTGATGAATTTTTAAAATATTATGAAGAAAATTTTTAGTGTTGTCAGAAAGATACTAAAATATGAATTTCAACAAAGTATATTGTAAATGGCAGAGCGTTTTTTGAGGATAAAACAAATGAATACGGGTACAGCCTCAAAGTCGTAAAGCCGCATAATTTGTTGCATATTGAATTTTTTATAGTTATAATTAAATTGTAAAAATTATATGTATTGTTCTTGAAGATATTTAGCAAGAATTATCAATATACGAGGTGATATTATGCCGGGTTTCAAAGAATTAAAAAATAAAATCAAACACGGAGATTTTCAGTTTGTATATGACAAACTTAAAAAATCCGACTTTGAATATACACTTGAGAACATTGAAAAAGAATTTTCATCGGTTGATAACCGAGATATGTTTTGTTATCTTCTTTATGTGGTTTCAAATGAGAATACACCCAAGCATACAATTCTGTTGTGTGATTATCTAGTATATTCAGGTACATTTTTCTACAATCGTGAAACAGTAATTCGATATTTGCTCGACAATTGCCTTGTTAAAAGCGGCAATGATATCACGCTGATTGAGTGGATTTTGTCAATGTATGAATACAACCCCGATTCACCGTATAATGAGAAAGAAATTGCAAATTTCAATTGCATTTACGATTCTTTAAAATGATGGTGTTAACTATGAAAAATTTCAATTACAAAAATATTAAGTCGGTAGAAAAAATTCATTTACTTTTGTTGTTATTCATTATAATGTCTACGATAATTAATTTTATTGTAAACTTGATGAGTTGTACCGAAAACATCTTTTTGACAAGTCTGTGTTTACCGATTCAGTTTGTGTCAAGGTTTGTTGTAAGTCATAACCCTTTTGAAATTTCAGTTTCAATTGTTTTAATAGCTGTAACTTTAATTATGTTGTTTTGGCTGTTTAAAATGTATTCATCGGATAACATTAAAAAGTGGCTTGCAAGCGGTATAACGGCAATTTGGTGCTTGCTAATCGGCTCAATTATACCTATTTTGCTTGATTCCGATTTAATCGGTCAATCTGTAAATAATCTCACATATGAAGAAAAAGCAAACGAACTTCTTTTGTGCGTATGGTTCGGAATTGCTTGCTCCATTTTCTGCGGAATTCTCTTTTTTATTCAAATTTCAAAGTATGCAAAATTTATGGATAGGAAATATGACAACCCTATGAAGGCTGTTGCATATGCAGAAAAGAAAAATAAAAAGGAATATTACCATACCTTGAAAAAGCCTTTGATTTTGCCGACTGTTTATGCAATTATTCCGCCGATTACCTGTAGTTTTCTAATATATTTTGGTGTCAAGTCTGCATTCCTTATTTGTTTTATTTATGTGTGTTTAGGGATAGGTATAGTGTATCATACGGCATACAATATTTCTGATTTTATAAAATCGGAAAATCAAAATATAAAAGTAACGTCAATACAAAATTATAAATGCAAACTAATTGTAATGCATATACTGCTGATGTTGTTGTATTGCATTTCATTGGTGATAATATTACTTTGTATTTAAAATATCGAAATCAGATAGGAAGTATACTATGGGAGATTGCCTTAAAAATTTATTTGTGCAACAATTTGATTCGTTTATGGCAGAACACGGTTATAAGCAAAATATAAATTGTTTCAGTAAACTTTATAACGATATCTTTGCGAGAGTGTATCTGTTCTATCATTATGACGAACTGCAAAATGATTTATTTAGTTATATTGCGATTAATGAGTATAACAAATTGAATGCTTAAAGAGGTAAGGAAGAGAATAAATTATGCTAAAAGAATATTTATACAACGAAATAAAAAATTATTTAAAATCTATCGCAAAAGATACATATGTAATTTCAATACTCATCAATTTTAATGAATGTAATGTGTACGATAATATTGAGAATTTCCCCTATGTCAGCATATTCAGTAATACGCTTAGTGATATTGAAGATTGCAACGACGAAGAAGAAAAGTGGAATATGGCTTTTTGGGACTGCAATGATGAAAAATACCTGATTGCCGACGATAAAAGTGCAAAATTATTGGTTGATTGGTATGCTGAAAACAATGTTGATAATATCGGTTACGAGGACGACGAACAAGATTATGATGATGAAATGAATTATATCGGCAACGGACCAAACGGTTGTAAAGAATTATATACCCTGATTTCCGATATTATTTTGAATTTAAGATCAGACAACGAAGTCGCTGAAATCATTGCAGATGTTCCGATACTTATCCATGATTACGAGTATACATACTATGTTACAAAATACATAAAATCGGTAAATCCGGACGGACAGGCTGATGAATTCTTAAAATATTATGAAGAGAATTTTTAGTGTTTGTCAAAAAGATACTAAAATATATTGAAAATGGAGGGAGTGTTTTTATGTTTAAAAAAGTTGTTTGTACAATAATGAGTGCTTTATGTATCCTCTGTTTATTATCCGCCTGTAATACTTCGGTTGATGATTATGAATCTTATAAAAATCTTAAAGTAGGAGAACATTTTTCAGTTAACCGTGATGGATATGCAGTCAAAATAAACGATACGCTTCTTGTTTGGCACAACCTTGCTGATGACGAAAAGGATTGTGTTAAAGTCATTGATAAAAATATGGTTGACTCAAGCGGAATGATAGAAGGTGAGGATGTTCTGAACGGTTCAAAAGAACTTATTGCTGATAAAATTAAGAATTGTTATTCTTCAAATGATTATGTTATAATGGAGTTGTTAAACAATGATACCATTATTCTGGTCGATTGCAATAACAATTTCAAATATTCCAAATTTGATAATTTGAAAAGCACAGGAATTGATTACAGTAAATTTAATCACATATCAATCGGCTGAATGAATGATTTAAAAAATTCCGCACCGGTCAATTATGACAGAATCAGGGAATATGAAACAGACATATCATATTTTAAAAATCTTAAAAAAGCAATTTTATCTGACAATGTCAATGTACTGAAAATTGAAACAGATAAAATGAAAGACAATATAAAGATAAATCAAACAAAGCTGAAAAATTTATGAGGTGATACGATGTATTCGGAATTATTAAAAGCTTTTCAAAGCAATAAAAATTGCAGTTTTTATACAGATGATGAATGTGACAAGTTTATTTACGGCAAGATTATTGCACTTAACGAAGGTGATGTTGCAATTCAAATGTACAATACAGACGGAACTTGTGACGGTGTAATTGTAAAAATGGTATCAGATTTCTTCAGAATCGAGTATGATTCAAAATATAATCAAAAAATGGAGAAACTGATTGAAACGGATACTTTTGAAGACAGCGTTGAAATTGACGGTAACGCTGTATTTGATTCTGCAATAAAATCCGCAATCATTAAAAACTTCATAGTAAGTATAGAATTGCTGCACAGCGGTAATGAGAATATTACAGGATTACCGTTGTCGCTGGAAAACGGAATCTGCACCGTCAGACAGATAGACGATTACGGTTGTGATGACGGAGTAACTTCGTTTGTATTCAACACCGCAACGCAAATTACAATCAACGCAAAGTATGAAAAATTACTTTCAAGCTTAATGAACAAGTGATATGGAAAAATGAATAATTTGTTATTTGAAAAAATATGGGAAGATGCTGATTTTTATCAAATTATGGTAAAGGCATTAGCCAAAAATATTAGTGTTGAAACAAAAGTATATGTCACAAAAGAAAACATAATTGCTTTGTCGGAATCAATCAAAAATTTGATTGATAAGCACCATAGTGAATTTTACTGGGAAATAGGCGATACTGATTTGTCTGCGGAGTCATTTTTCTCAATAGGTCTTGCTGAATACGATAATCTCGGACACTATAAGTTCGTGCTGAAATTCGGTTTTCAAAATGACGATAACAAGAACTACGGTTGTTCATTTCCAATGACGACCGAAACAGGTTTGTTATTACATTTTGCCGAAAATGTGTTGTTGCTCAATAAAGATAATTCTTTTGAAAGTCGCATGCTGAATGGTAGGTTGTGATTATATGGAAGTTATTGCTTTTAGCGTAAGTGTTAATCATGTTAATGGTTCTCTTTTAGATTTTACATTTCTTATCCCGTATGGATTGTATTTACTTTTGTGTTTCTTGTTAAAAGAGTTTATTAATTCACTTTATTATAAATCTATTAAATCGGAAGTATCCATTTCTAAAAAGAGATTTACTACTATTAAACATTTTGTCTATGATACCTTAATAGATTTACCAAACAGCAAATTTGTTTTAATGATTGATGAGGAAACGAAAATAATCACACCGGCAGTTTATACAAAGCGAAACGGTAGGGTTTCTATGATTAACAGGAATGCTGATTTTGATGTGTATGAACAAATTGAAATTAACAACGGTTCATTTCCAAAAGATTACACATTTATCAGAAGTTACAAAATCAGAGATAAAAAGACAGGAGAACAGGTTCTTTTTGTGGCAGTACCAAATCGTGAAACAGATATTCTCGCATATTCCGATTCTGCACATAAAGCTGACAAAACCGTAACTTTCGGCAAATTCAGAATATTCTGCTTTATTGAAACTGACAATAACCCATACACAAGATTTGCTTGTTGATTCCGAAAAGATTCATCTTGAAAAATCTAAAAGAAAAGGTATGTACTTTATCGGTCTGGATGAAGTTACAAAAGAAAAGTAATGCGTTATAAGCGATTCGAGGTGATTGTATGGAAATGCTGTATTTGATACTTTTTTTCATTGCATTGTTGGCAGTAAGCTTTATTCGCTTGCTTATAACAAACTCTGCCATATATGCAGTCAAAGTGCGAAAATTCACCGATGAAAAACGATTTATATTAAAAGCAAGCGTATTTTCCGAGCTTGGCATATTGATTTCATTTTTTCTGTTTTCACTCATATGGACGGTGATGTGCTTATGCGTATCTAATTTTGATAATATTTTCAAGAAAATTGCGGACAGTATTTTGTTTGGCTTTCTCGGAAATCTGACGATAACTGGTTCAGGACATTACAGCGGAATAATCGTTGCATTTTTTGAAATTCTCACAGCCTACGCATTTATATATCTGTTTAATCAGACCGTTGTATATAAAAATCTGAATGTTCCCGAAAAACAGAAAAGCAAATTACTTCACATTGTTTCATTGTGCAATGTACCGTATTTGTTGTTTATTCCGATTCTTAAAATTAGTTTTGTAAGCAACATTATTAACGATATTATCATCGGTATGATTTATTGACCGTACATAATATGGTCCTGTGTCAAGATTTAGCACAAAATATAATGAGAAGTTCTGCCAACTAAGCTGTTGGCAGAGAAGATACCCTCTCAAACAATTTTTCAAAATCATTAGGAGACATATAGTCACAGTGGCTGTGAATCCTAACGACATTATAAAAGGTTTCAATATACTCAAATACAAGCCTATAGGCATGTTTGTAATTAATGATATGAAATCTGTTAAGCCATTCTCTTTTGATTATGGTTGAGTTCATTCTTTGGACAGATAATCCCAAAACCGATATTGATAAAATTAGTCATTATATTGGTATCCAACCAATTGAAAAAAAGAGAATGGGCGAGATGAGGTGTTTGACATGACGGAAAACAATAAAATAGACTTTGAAACTATAGATTACAGTAAAGTCAATCCGAAAAAGTTAAACGGCAACAAACGTATTGTAAAGTCATATTTGATATATTTTGCTTTTGATGTTGTACTGACAGTTGCTATATTCTTGCTCACATTATTTAAACTGATTGATAGTTCTGATAACACGGTAAATACTGTGATATTTATATTAAGCGGAATATTGTGTTTGTGCCTTTATGCTAATAATTATTATAAATCGAAAGATTGGCGATTCTATGAGAGCCTTCGTTCTGATACGCTTACAAAACTGATTGCACTATTCTTTGTCATAAATGGTGTGTTGCTGCTTTTGACATTTAATTTAGCGGGTGTACATATTTCAATAGTAGCATCATGGGGCGGCGCATCATTATCTATTCTAATTAATAATATAGTTGCTTATTTAGATTAATAATATAGTTGCTTATTTAGATGACTTAAACAAAATGTACACAACATCGAAATATGATACGGCTATAAAATTTTTGAAATTTTGGTCAGTATTTATATTGTTTGCTATGTTTGCATATGGTTATTCAAGCATTGGCAGATATGAATATATGACTTTTAGATAAAGAAAATATTAATAAGTATTGCTTTTTACAATGTCTATTGATACAATACAATCAGAATATGTATTTTCATTGCGTAAGAAGCGTATATACAAAAAAGACCGACTTCAAAATCAAATTTGAAATCGGTCTGTAAATTTTAAAAATATCCGAACGGAATTTATACTATTCGATTACATCATCATTGCTCAAATTCTTGATATACTCCCGTTCCTGCTTGCTTTTTACAGCGAAAATTGTTTTTATTTCCCTAATATATTCCTTGCAAGCTTTATTGTTCTGCTTGAACAGAATACAAATTTATTGTGATGACAAACAGCTTTACAGCTATGAAAAATTTTTATACAGATATAACGATGAAATAAAAAATATCGGAATAAGAATAAACCTCCTGCTCAGAGTAAAATCCGTTGCAGGAGGTTTTGTTGTACGAAAAATTATATGGGTTTAATTATTGGCATATTTGTTGGAATCTATATGTAAAATTTACAGAACCTGAAAATATGCATTATTTATACTTTGTCGTGACAGGGCACACATCAGTTCTTGCTGTTTGCAATTGCCTGATCAATCAACTTTTGCAGCTTTTCAGACTGCTTTTCGGAGGTTATTGCACCGACAATCGGCTCTCCTACAATATTACCGTTTTTATCGACAACATATGTTGTGGGGTAGGAGTACAATCCGGATGTGAATTCTCCGGCTTTACTTTTTGAATCAAACCAAATATTTTTGTAGGTCACACCCTTTTTTGCCAGAATATTCTTTGCGTCAGAGATAGCCGTTTTGTCACCGTCAAGTGTAAATGAATTGATTCCGACTACTGCTCCACCTTTTTTTGCAAGCTGTTTATTCAGAGCTTCCAGGTCGGCAAGTTCTTCCACGCAGGGATTGCAGGTGGTAAACCAGAAGTTTACTACAGTAACGGTATTTTTTGCAAAAAGCGTACTGCTCTTAACTTCGTTTCCGTCAAGATCCTTGCCGTCAAATGTCGGGAATTTCATCAGATTATCCTTTTCGATGGGCTTACCGTTTTCAGCCGGAACGCTCATATCTCCATCAGACGGTTTTTCTCCGCATCCGGGAAATTTTTGTTCCAAAACTGTCAGCTTTCCTTCAATTTCCTTAATCTCTTCGGCGCCTTTATTAAGCAGTTTCAACTCATCAGCACTGAACTGATCCTTGATACCGTCAATTGTTTTCAGAAGAAAATCGCCGTAGTTTTTGCCGTCCTCATTCATCGCCATACCCTTATCGGCTGAAATAAATACCTTTTCCCAAAGCTTGCTGTTTTCGGAAAGAATAGCATTTTCCTGTGCCATCAGTTTTTGATGCAGATCGGCGGCCTCGTCTTTTGTTTTCGGATTCACAGCTGTCAGCATAGCCGTTTCGCTTTTCTTATTTGCAGTAGTATTCGTCGTATTGCCTTTGGCTGTGCCACAGGCGGCAAAGCTTAACAACATCATCAGGGCAGTCAGTAAGCTTAAAATTTTAGTCGTTTTCATAGTGTTTACTCCTTTTCTGTTTCAATTCCTGTTTTAATTTCTGTTTTAATTTCTGTTTCAATTTTTTGTTTTGCTGTTTCCGCTTTTTTAGCGGGACAATCATTTTCTTTTCCTTTGCCAAAGCCGTAGCAAAAGCTGACCGCCTCGACAGGACAGGCACGGATACACTTACCGCAGCGTATGCATTCGGTATGGTTGGGAGTTTTGGTTACATCTACATCCATCTTGCATGCTTTGGCACATTTTCCACAGGAAATGCACTTGTGTTTGTCTACTTTCATTCCGAAAAGTGACACCTTGTTAAGCAATGCATAAAATGCACCGAGAGGACACAGCCACTTACAGAACGGTCTGTAGAAAAGCACACTCAGTACGATTACTGCGATCAATATGCCCAGCTTCCACGAAAAGAGCGTACCAAGTGCGGCACGGATTCCCGAATCGACAGCGGAAAGAGGGATTGCCCCCTCGAGTACCCCTTGAGGACAGAGATACTTACAGAAAAAAGGATCTCCCATATCCGCATCGTTTGTAATGAGCATCGGCAGTAAACATACAGCAAAAAGCAAAACTGCATATTTTATGTATGTCAGCGGTTTCAGCTTTTTAGTGGGAAGCTTTTTTGTCGGCACCTTATGTAACAGTTCCTGAAGCCATCCGAACGGACACAAAAAACCGCAGATAAACCGCCCGAGCAGAACCCCTATTAATATGAGGAATCCTGTGATATAATATGAAAAACTGAATTTTGACGAACCCACCACTGCCTGAAACGAGCCGATTGGGCAGGCTCCCGATGCCGCCGGGCAGGAATAGCAATTCAGTCCGGGCACACAAACAGCCTTTCCTTTGCCTTGATAAATTCCGCCCTTAAAAAAATTCGGCAGATGAATATTACTCAGCAAAGTTGCTACTGCTTGAATCAGCCATCGAAAGCGTGAGAGGAACTGCGATACACCGCCTCTTTTTTTCTTCGGTTCTTTGTTATCCAATTCCCACACACTCCAAACACAGCCGGATTGCCTTGCTTAACACGGTTTCTGCTTCTCCACGCAGAGCTCCGTAACACAGCATCGTAATTCCGCAGATAATCAGTACGATCTGAAATACGGCTTTTTTCTTTCGAGTCAATTCGGTCACCCCTTTCTTTTGTGCTTTCATTGTAGCACAGAGGATGTAAAATCTCTGTTAAGAACGAAAATTTAACAAAAACTTTATGCCTTAGCGATATAATTAAATTATCAAAGAAATATTAAAACATAACAAGGAGAGTTTCTATGCGTATTTTAGTAATTGAAGACGAGCGTGCGCTGTGCGAGACAATTGTTCGCAGCCTTAAACGACTGGCATACAGCGTTGATTTTTGCTATGACGGAAACAAAGCAAATGAGTTGCTCGGAATGGAAAAGTACGATCTTGTTTTACTTGATCTTAATTTACCCGGTACAGACGGGATGACGGTACTGCGAACTCTGCGACAAACCGACAGAGATACCGGAGTGTTAATTCTTTCGGCACGCTGTGAGGTTGCCGACAAGGTGGAGGGGCTGGATGCCGGAGCAAACGATTACCTGACAAAGCCTTTTCATTTGGAGGAGCTTGAGGCACGAATACGCAGTCTGACTCGCAGGCAATTTACACAAAACAATGTTGTTTTGAACTGTGGAAAGGTTGCTTTTGACACCAAAGCCCGTGTTGCCGTTGCTGACGGTCAGGAGCTGTCACTTACCCGAAAAGAAATCGGAATACTTGAATATTTACTTCTTAATCAAGGTCGCCCCGTCAGTCAGGAAGAACTGCTCGACCATGTTTGGGATAACAGTGTTGACAATTTCAGCAATTCAATAAGAGTACATATTTCTGCATTACGAAAGAAACTGCGTGCGGCACTCGGCTATGACCCGATTCGCAATCGCATTGGTGAAGGATATGTTATGGAGGAAGAAAAAGTATGAAAAAGCTATCCTTGCAATGGCGCATAACTCTGATGACTGCACTTCTTATCGGAGCCACCTGCATTTTTATGAATGTTCTTATCGGTTATTCCGGCAGTCATTACATGGATTCCATAGGCTCTTATGTTACAGGTTACGGTGATACGGACAAAGGAGAACCTGACTTTTTCGATCCCGAACACGAAAAGCTTGATCGTGAATTGACTATTGTAATCAACGGAGCACAGGAATCCTTTATCGCTACCAATTGGTATATTACGGCGGCGGCAACATTGTTAGGCGGTGTGCTTGCGTATTTTTTAAGCGGGCATGCACTTAAGCCTCTGCGTACTTTTACCGCTCGGGTTGAAAAGGTTCAACCTAACAATTTGATGGATATGAAGATAACCGAAGAAGTTCCGCCTGAACTGAGACAGTTTGTCAAGTCGTTCAATCGGATGCTTGACCGTCTTGATGAGGGATTTACCGCTCAACGACAGTTCACGGGAAACGCCGCGCACGAGTTGCGTACGCCGCTTTCGCTTATGCAGGCACAGCTTGAACTTTTTTCGGCAGAGCATCCCGAGGCATTGCCTGAAACGGCGGAGTTCCTCCGATTGTTGCGTGAGCAGACCGAACGAATGACACAAATGACAAAAACCCTGTTGGAAATGAGTGAGCTTCGCACAGTATCGTGTGCCGACCGCATAGAGATAGGTCCTATGGTAGAAGAGATTTTCACTGACCTTGCGCCCCTTGCAGAGAAAAACAACATTACACTTGAAAGCACGGGCGATGCTGTTATGACAGGCAGTGACACGCTGATTTATCGTTTGTTATATAATCTGACCGAAAACGCTATACGCTACAACCGTTTTGACGGTACAGTGAATATTACCGTAACGCACAAAGACAATCAGCTTGTTATTACGGTTGCGGATACCGGCTACGGCATCCCCGAACAATACAGAGAAAGTATTTTTCAGCCCTTCTTTCGTGTGGATAAATCCCGAAGCAGAGAATACGGCGGCGTAGGATTGGGACTTTCTTTGGTGTGGGAAATCGTTGCACTGCACAATGGTAAAGTTCGTGTGGAAGAAAGTTCGGAAAAGGGTACTGCTATAGCAGTAAAGTTCCCTACAGATGCGATAAAAATTTAATATTTTGCGATTTTTTCTTAGTTAATTGTTGAAATTGCCGTAGCTCTGTGCTATACTATAATTAATTAATCAATTAGTTATTAAAAAGGAAGCGAACATTATGAGAACAACAGAGGAACAGCACAACGAGCGTAAGAGGGAGATGATGGAAAAATGCTTTGAATGCTATGCTGAAAACGGTCTGAACGGTACGGGTATCAAGGCTTTGGCGGCAGCGTGTGGCTGTACAACGGGAAATCTGTATTCCTATTTCAACAGTGTGGATGACTTGATTATTGAATCAACTGCATATTGTATGGAAAAGGTCGAGGATGATTTTATGGAAAAAGCTCCAACCGACCCGAAGGATGTTGTTCGATTTGTGAAAGAGGTTCCGTATTGGACCGCAAAGAAGCACGGCAAGAAATATAGGCTTATGTATCAGGTCTATACCCATCCGAAATATATTGAGCACGGCAAGAAATTCTTTGAGGGGGTAAATGAGCGCTATACCGAATATGCAAAGCGACTTGAGCCGAAAATCGGCATTCCGTACACGGTGATTACACCGCTCATTTTTATATTTGTCCGTGCCTGTGTACACTATGCTATGTTTGAGGATGAATATTATTTAAAAACCCAAATGGAGGTCTTAAAACAGGGTGTTGCCCTGTTTACTGATAAATACCGTTCACAATATTTGAGAGGAGGCAATGATAAATGAAAAAACGAATATACTGTATTACTACCGCACTCTGTCTTGTGCTTTGCATCGTACTTTGCATTGCATTCGCTGCCGTATGCAGCAAGGCGGAAAATAGCAAAGCCGTGTTGCCGGAGGTGCGAAACAACGGCACAGCAATCCAATGGAGAGATACCGCCGAAGAGGAATGGCACGATCTTGTAGCTCTTAACACGCTCAGAGGTACTGACGGAAAGAACGGCACTGACGGAAAGAACGGTCTTGACGGCAAAGACGGTACTGACGGTAAAAACGGTACTGACGGTAAAAACGGTCTTGACGGTAAAAACGGTCTTAACGGAAAAGACGGTGCTGACGCTAAAAACGGCATTGACGGCAAAGACGGTACTGACGGCAAAAACGGTCTTGACGGAAAAAACGGCACTGACGGAAAGAACGGCATTGACGGAAAAAATGGTGCTGACGGAAAAAACGGCACTGACGGAAAGAACGGCATTGACGGAAAAAATGGTGCTGATGGAAAAAACGGCACTGACGGAAAGAACGGCATTGACGGAAAAAATGGTGCTGACGGTAAAGACGGCATTGACGGCAAAAACATAGAGGTACAAAGAACAACAGAATATATACAGTGGTGCTATGAGGGAGAAGATTGGCAAAACCTTGTTGCCATTTCCGATATAAAAGGACCCACAGGGCAGAACGGTAAAGACGGAGCAAACGGAAAAACACCGGAGTTCCGTGTAAATGAAAACAATCTTCAATGGCGTTATGTCAGCGATGAAATATGGCTAAATCTTTACGATCTTTCAAATTTGAAAGGTCTTGACGGAAAAGACGGAATCGACGGAAAGAACGGTGTCGATGGTATTGACGGTAAAAACGGTGATACGCCGTTCATCGGTGAAAACGGCAACTGGTGGCTCGGAGTGACCGACATGGGTGTAAAAGCCTCAGGTGTTGACGGCGAAAAAGGCGACAAGGGAGATAAAGGAGATGCCGGAGAGAACGGTAAGGACGGAGCAAACGGAAAAACACCTGAGTTCCGTGTAAATGAAAATAACCTACAGTGGCGTTATGTCGGCGATGAAATATGGCTTAACCTTTATGATCTTTCAATTTTGAAAGGTCTTGACGGTGTTGACGGCAAGGACGGTGCGGACGGTAAGAACGGTGTTGACGGTAAGGACGGAACAAACGGACAAAACGGCACTGACGGCAAAGACGGCAACACTCCGTTCATCGGTGAAAACGGCAACTGGTGGATTGGAACGACCGATACGGGAGTGAAAGCCACAGGAGTTGACGGAGAAAAAGGAGACAAAGGAGACACCGGCGAAAAAGGCGAAAAGGGTGACAAGGGAGATAAAGGCGACAAGGGTGATGCAGGTCAGAACGGCAGCTGTTCGGGATATTTTTACGGAGAGGCAGACGCTCCTCCGAGGACAGTACTGAATAACAGTCGTGTCAATATTTCTGTCTACGAAAAAATAAACAAGGGCGGCTTGATTTCATCCTATTCATCCTACAGGAATAATATTACACTCAAAAAAGGACATATTTACAATGTCTGCTTAAGCGGTTCTCTCGAAGTTGGTTCAAACGAATCTAACAAAAGCGGCAATTACTCTATTCAGATGACAGACGGTTATGATGACGATCTGTGCAGGGAGCTTACACGAATAAAAAGGGACGGGGCAAAAATACCGCAAACCAATGATCAACATTCCTTTAATTTCAACAGAATGTATGATGCGTCAAATAAAGACATTACATTGCAGTTGTGGTTTGAAAATTCGGCATACAATACTTATCTCGGTGGCTTCAGAGGTACTATTACAATAACTGCTCTTGATTAAATTTATATAACGGAGGTGGCGAAAAATGAAAAAACGAATACTTAGTATCCTGCTGACTTTATGCATGATGCTCTGCCTTACGCCGATAAGCGTATTTGCAGAGGAGGTTGGGGCATGGGGCTCTGCTGCGATAAAGCTTGGCGCAGACGCACTGAATAAAACTGTAAACACAGAGATCGCACCGACTGTGTATTTCGGACAAAACCATGAAAATAATCCCGCTGCATGGCGAGTTATCGGTTATGACGGAAACGGTGTTACAAGCGCACAAGGGGATATTACCCTGTTTGCGGCATATAATATGGGTTGGTCAAAGTTTGGCTCGAGTGCCGCTTATGCAGACAGCGATTTGAAAACCGCAATAGACGCGCTTGCGGAAAAACTGACGACAGAAGAAAATGCTGCCGTAAAGAAACAGACGCTTGCAAGCGGAAGTTACAACAGAGAAAATACCGACTGTGTAGCAGGAGCTCAGGTGGATAACGCTGTATTCTGGCCGCTTTCCACAGCGGAAGCGTCTGCGGTAAATAATGATCTGCGAATTGCGGATAGAGAACATCAATATTGGGCATCAAGCTATTGGTGGTTGCGCTCCCCAGGCGCAAAGAATCGCGATGTTGCCTCTGTGGACGGTTTTGCTAATATCGACCACGATGGGATAGATATCAGCAATATATGGGGTGTTCGTCCCGCTTTTAACTTAAATATGAACTCTGTCCTTTTTGCATCTGCCGCTGTGGGCGGAAAGCCTGACGGAGGATTGACCGAAGTTTCCAAATACAGCGGAAACGAATGGAAACTGACGCTTTTAGATAGTAGCCGCAGTTTTGCCGTAACGGAAAAAACTGCCGATGCCGCCCCCGACGATACCGTTACGCTGAATTACAGCGGAGCGACCACAGGGGCAAATGAATATATCTCTGTCATCATTGCGGATAACAACGGCGCACAGTATTATGGCAGAGTTGCACAGCCTACTGCCGAAAGCGGAACGGTTGAAATCAAAATCCCGTCTGACATTGCACCGGGCGACTATACCCTGAAGGTATTCAATGAACAGTATAACGGTGATTATAAAACCGATTACGCAAGTAATTTCACAGACATTGCGCTGACGGTGGAAAATCAGCCTGACGAGCAGTTCACCCTTACCCCTGGCGGCAGATACTATTTTGACCTTTCGGCAATGGATATTCCCGGAACGGTAAACAGCAATCTGCCGGACAGCACCCTGCACTATGTGCCCTTTACTTATGTGGGCACGGTGGATGCATATTCATTGAAAAATGAAGCCGACAAGGATACCACCCCTTACGAGCACAGCTTGTTTATTGCAGATTATAACGTGAAATGTTCTTTGCAGCGGGAGACGTTGGCAGAAATGAACCTGATTTATGGCCAGACCTATACAGCGAGTAACGTGAACTATACGCTCCGCGCCCCATCTGTTGGAGACCATCACCGTAATGAAGGAGAAGGCTCTGGTCTTGCACCAATTGACAATGAATGGGATACGATCTATCAGAAGTCAGCCGATTATATCAAAAACTGGTATAAAATGCGCTCTTTCGGCCAGGATATAGGTACTGGGAATGTCGAGGGATGGTATCTATCTCGTGGTGGACACTTCGCTGCACAGGTTACATTTTGGGCAAGGCCAACCCTTCCGGAGCGGGACACTGGTTTCCGCCCCGTCCTTGAAGTCATGAACCCCGACACGCTTGGCTCTGACGGACTGAAAGCCGTTACCCTTGACCTTGGCGGCGGAAAGCTGGGTAACAGTTCCGAGAATATTCAAATCATCGTGAAAAACGGCAGTACATTTACCGCTCCCGCATCCGATGGTCTGACCCGCCCGGACGGAAATACAGACAGCTACTTCATGTGGCTTGACGGCAATGGCAATTCCTACGAACCCGGCGGCAGTGTTCCTGCTGATGTGACGGAACTGACGGTGCAGTGGACAGCCCCGACCTATGCCGTAACCTTGAATACGAACGGCGGCACGATCGCAGACGGGAAGGATGTCACAGGCTATACCTACGGCGTGGGCGCAACACTCCCGACAGATGTGACGCGCACCGGGTACACCTTCAAGGGCTGGTATGACAACGAAAATCTGACCGGCTCTCCTGTTACGGCAATCGGCGGTGCAGAAACAGGTAATAAAGAGTATTGGGCGAAGTGGGAAATCAATCAGTACACAATAACCTTTGATACCAACGGCGGAAGTGAGATTGCACCCATTACACAGGACTACGG